>Ga0207053_10279_pt1 | contig 12396 bp, 7 predicted proteins | sample Alteio_BWMinCont_59_FD_153290 | JGI IMG/M metagenome (GOLD analysis project Ga0207053, IMG submission 153290) | Enriched cells from forest soil in Barre Woods Harvard Forest LTER site, Petersham, Massachusetts, United States -... | ecosystem: Environmental > Terrestrial > Soil > Temperate forest >...
CGTGCTGCCGAACCTCGAGATCTTCGCGAACGCTGGGTTTCCCTTTACCCGGAGAGCCGACCTTACCGATACGGCTGTGGTCCTGCCGGACTCGGCTGGCCCGGAGGAGATTGAGACCTACCTCACCTTCATGGGACACTTCGGCGGACAGACCGGCTACCCCGTGCTCAATGTGACCGTCACCAACGCTGACGGCATGAAGGACAATCGTCGCAAGGATTATCTGGTCATCGGTACGGTGGATGATCAGCCGGCGCTGACGAAGCTTAATCCATCGTTGCCGGTGATGATCGACGGCAGCGGGCTGCATATTCAGGACACGCGTGGCTTCTTCGCTCCACTGCAGCGTGCGTGGTGGAAGGTTCGGAGCTCGGATCGTATCCAGTCCGGCGAATTGGAGACGGCCGGTGGCCTGCCGGACGCACTGATTGAGGGAATCGAGTGGCCCAGTAGTTCCAACCGTTCCGTCGTCATCGTTGCCCTGCGCGACAAGACCGTCATCCCGAACTTTCTTTCTACCTTCCTGCGGACGTCGCAGTCTTCCGATATCGCGCAGTCGGTAAGCGTGCTGAAGGGGAAGCGATTTGTCTCCTACAGGATCGGGAACGATGTTTATTGGGTTGGGTCGCTTTCGATCTGGATCAGGCTGAACATGCTGTTTTCGGAGTTGCAGTGGCTTATGGTCGTCTCGAGCATGATCTTCTGCTTCCTGATGGCTGCGATCGTTCGCACGATGCTGCGACGAAGAGCACGGGCTCGGTTACAGGGCAACGACTGAGGAGGCCCTGTCGTGACAAAAGGGTTTCCTGTCCGAAGACTGTTGTGGTGGCTGGCGATGGGACCAGTCGTGGGAATGTTGCTCGCGCAGGCGGCGAATGCGCAGGCGTGGCCTCTTTGGGAGAGCTACACCCGGTACGTTGTTGACGATCAGGGAAGAGTCATCGATCGCAGCGCACAGGACCGCACCACGAGCGAGGGACAGGCCTATGCGATGTTCTTCGCCCTGGTGGCCAATGATCGCGTTCGCTTCGGCAAGCTGCTGAACTGGACCGAGATCAATCTGGCGGGTGGCGATCTTACGCAGCACCTGCCCGCGTGGAGCTGGGGCAAAGGCGCTGACGGCGTCTGGAAGGTTCTCGATCCAAATCCGGCATCGGATGCCGACCTGTGGGTGGCCTACTCGCTTCTGGAGGCGGGCAGATTGTGGCACGAGCCCCGCTACGAAAAACTGGGCACAATCGTCGCGATACGGATCGCGCAGCTTGAGGTCGCTTACGTTCCAGGTGTGGGGACGACGCTGCTCTCCGGCCCGGCCGGTTTTCACCCCAACGAGAGCACCTGGCTGCTGAACCCAAGCTATTTCGCTCCGTTTATCCTTGTCCGTCTTTCCCATGCTCTGCCAACGGGACCCTGGGGAGCCGTTCTGAATTCGCTGCAGCCGATTCTTGCGCAGGGTTCGGCCGACGGCTTTGCTATGGATTGGGTAACCGCGGGTACGGGTGTTCGGCCGTCACCGCCTCCGGGGAAGGCCGATGCTTTGGCGGAAGGCAGTTATGACGCGATCAGAGTCTACCTGTGGCTGGGCATCTGCGATCAGAATACGCCGAGGATTCGCGAACTGTTGTCCGAAGTATCGGGCATGGCCCCCTATATGAAGAGCCATGTCGCGCCGCCGGAGGCTGTCGATGCCAGTGGAAGAATTCTCAGCGTGAATGCTCCACCAGGTTTTTCGGCGGCTATAACGCCCTATCTTTTGGCGATGGGGCTGCGGAGTCAGGCAAAGGCACAGGTGGATCGCCTGGCGGCTACAAAAAATCCTGCCCTTGGTTTGTATGGGAGGACCCCGGTCTACTACGACCAGAATCTCGCCCTATTCGCGACCGGATGGCTCGAACAGCGTTATCGCTTTGATCGTGATGGGAAGCTGATGGTGAAGTGGCGCTGAAGGAAATGACGGTATCTGCCAGAGCCAACAGTGTCAAAACAGTAAATACCGCGAAAAAAACGGTACAAAAACAGGAAAAAGCGATAAGCTTCGGAAGGACGGCAGAGGTGATGGTGCGGGTTCTCTGATGTGCTGTCAGCCGAGTGGCGAACTATGAAGATTGTTCCCTCAACACGATCTCTGACCGCAGCGATGATTCTCGCCGCGTTCAGTCTGGCTCCCCTGCCGGTCCAGCTACGCGCCCAGACGGCGGAGTCGGCGACCCAGTCCCTGCTTGATAAGGCTCATGCACTTGAAGTTCGCGGTCGCATGGATATGGCCGCTCAGACCTGGCAGCAGGTTTTGCTGGCCGATCCTGTCAACGTCGATGCGCTCAGCGGTCTGGCGCGTGCCGCGAAGCTGAGCGGCAATACCGCACTTGCCGGAACGTATCTGGATCGCCTCAGAGCCATCAATCCCAACGATCCCAATATTGCGCGCATTGAAAAGATGGGTTCGCAGCAGGATCAGGCGACACAATTACAGCAGGCTGGCAAATACGCGCAGGCCGGCCAGTACGCGCAGGCCATGGCGATCTACCGTCAGGTCTTCGGCACTACGCCGCCGCCGGGCGACTGGGCGCTTGCCTATTACGAGACCGAGTCAGCGACCGACGATGGCCGTCCTCATGCCATCGCAGGACTTCGTGCTCTGGTCGAAAAATTTCCGAATGACTCGCGATATCAGGTAGCGCTGGGCCGCATCCTCACCTACAACCCACAGACGCGGGCCGAGGGCAGGAGATATCTTGAGCGCCATCCCAGCGATCCGCAGGCGGTAGAGGCGCTACGTCAGTCTCTCGTGTGGGACTCGGCTAATCCTGCGTCGGCGGCGGATATCAAGGCTTACCTTGCGAAGCATAACGATGCGCAGCTGAGTCAGGCTCTGAAAAATCAGCCGAAGCCCAGCCCTGGAAGACCGACCACTCCGCAGACGCCCGAGCAGATAGCCAGCAATGCCCGGGAACAGGAAGCCTACAACGCGCTCAATGCGAAGCGTCTCGATGAGGCGGAGACGCGCTTCAAGGCGATCCTTGCGAATGATCCGCAGAACGCGCGTGCCCTCGCCGGTATGGGCTACGTGCGGATGCAGCAGGCCAACTTCGGCGGCGCGATCAGCTTCCTCGAACAGGCGAAGCAGGACGGCGCGCGCGACTCAGGCCTGGAATCTGCGCTTGAAAACGCACGCTTTTACTACGTGATGGGCGAAGGCTCGGTCGCGCTCAACGAAAATGACCTGACTACCGCAGAGCAGAAGTATCAGGCCGCTCTTGCCATGCGCCCCAACAGTACCGAAGCGCTTGAGGGGCTGGGTGGAACGCTGCTGAAGGCCAGACAGTCTGAGGCTGCCATCGAGGTCTTCGAACGCTACGTCAAGGTGAAGCCGTCTGCGTCTGCGGCGTGGCGCGGACTCTTTATGGCGCAGTACGGCGCGGGCAATGCCTCCCAGGCTTTGCTGACGGAGCAGCGCATCCCCGCAACAATTCGCACTCAGCTGATGCGGGACCCCGACTTTCTGCGTACCCTTGCTTCCGCGTACTCCGCGGTGGGCAGGGATGCCGATGCGCAGCGCGTGCTGAAGAGCGCCCTTGATCTGCCGTTCCCTCCGGGAGCGCATGGGTTGCAGGTAGAGACGCAACTCCAGTACGCCAGCCTGCTCCAGCAGGCCAATCGCCTTGATCAGGCCGCCGGGCTCTTCCGCCAGGTGCTTGCAACCGACATGGGCAACACCGCCGCCTGGCAGGGGCTGGTTCGCGTTCAGCACGCGATGAAGCAGGATCAGATTGCGCTGCAGACCCTCACGAATATGCCGCCGTCGAGCTATGGAGAGGCGATGCGCGACCCCGGTTTCCAGGCCACCGTGGCGTCGATCTACCAGAGCCAGAACAGACTGGATGCGGCCCAGGAGATCCTTGAGAAATCGATTGAGGCTCAGACTGCCGCCGGACAGAAACCCAGCACGGAGCTTCTCCTGCAGTTGGCAGGCGTCTATCTGTCGCGCAACGATCCACAACGAGCCTATCCGATCTTCCGTCAGGTTCTGACCGAAAATCCCGATCGGCCCGAGGCCTGGAAAGGATTGCTCAACGTCCTTCACTCTTCGGGCCGCGACCAGGATGCACTGGCTCAGGTACAGCAGATACCGCAGCCGGTGCGTGTTCAGCTTGAATCGGATGTCGAATACCTGCAGACCGTTGGAGCCATCTATAACGCTCTGGGTCAGCCGCGTGAGGCGATGGTCTTTCTTGAGCGCGTGAAGCAGCATTACGCCATGCAGCGCACGATTGCTCCCGCCGATATCGATATTCAGGATGCCTGGCTCCTCTTCAATGGAGGCAACGATGCGGGACTTTATCGCCAGTTAATGCTGCTTGGTGGACGGCAGGACCTGACCAGTGAGCAGCGCCGAACGGTGCAGACTATCTGGACAAACTGGGCCGTTCGTCGCGCCAACCAGTCGGCTGCGAATGGCAACGTTAAACGTTCGCTGGCTATTCTCAACGCTGCTGCGCGGTCCTTCCCGGATAATCCCGGCGTTCTCAGAGCGCTGGCCTCGGGATATGCCCGCGCTGGCCTTCCCAAACAGGCCGTCGCTATCTTCAAGGCGCAGGACATGACCTCGGCGACTGCCTCAGACTACAAATCTGCCGTGGGCGCAGCTCTTGCAGCAGGGGATACCAGGATTGCCGAAACATGGTTGCGCTACGGTCTCGATGCGTATCCAAAGGACGCCGAGATGCTGAACCTGGGCGCAAAATTTGAGCAGTTGCGCGGCAATAGTGGGCGCGCGGCTGACTACTTCCGAGCCTCTTTGGCCGCGATGCCGCCCAGCGATCCGGGTGCGGAGCTGGCAAACGAGCTCAGCCAGCCGGTCCCTGCAGCGCGATTGCCCAGGCCCGCTGAGCCACAGGATCTCGCCACGCTGCTCAGCACATCCGACTCGAATGGAGCCGAACCAGCTGCTCAGCCTGCACCGCCCGCACAGCCGTACCTTCCGAACTACAACAATATTTCCGGCCAGGCACCCGTGCAATTGGTTCCTCAGTCGAGCGTTGTTCCTTCGTACATGGCCAACCCCGATTCACGCGCCACCAGGCAAACGCGGTCGACGCTCGGCGACTATGTTCCCCAGGCTGCCGCTGCGGCCAGTCCTCCTCGATCTGTCGGTTCTCCACTCCAATCCGCTTCAACCACTTCCTACTCGCCCGCGGCCGCGCCGGGCGATCTGTCGTCTCAGGACTTTCAGCGTCAGCAGATCCTCCGCCTGACGCAGGAGGCACAGGCGGAGCAGCCACCCATCAGTGCCGCTCCCCAGGAGACCTACGGTCCCTATGTTCCCTACAACCCTCAAACGCAGTATGCCGGGTATACGCCGTCGGCGGTTCCTGTCCAATTGGGGGACAACAGTCCGCATGTAGCGCCGCCGCAGCGCGATGTCACGGATGTTTTACCAACGGCTCGCTACATGCCGAATGCTCGCACCGGCCCTCAGTCCGGGCAGGTCATGATGGGCCAGAGCACGCCTCCCGACGAAACACTTTCCACGAAGAACGCGCAGTACAGCCAGTCCCCGCAGTCGGGTGACAGCTTCGGTCAGCAGTACCCGCAGCCTGGTGTCTATCCGAAGAGCACGACGACCCATCGCCGGACCTCCAGCCCACCGGCCCGAGCTGCCGCCACACAACCTGCGCAAACCTCGCTTCCTGCGATGACCTACCCCAATGTGGGCCAGCCGCTGCAGGGTTCGGCCTACCCGACTCTCGGCCCTGATGCATCGCAGGGAGTGCCTCCCAGCGATGCCGATCTCGCCGCTAAGAACGTTCCACCTCTGCGCGGCAACTATGCCGTCGTTCCCGGGCCGCCGCTCTCCCAGCGTGCCCAGACAGAGCTTGACCTCGCAGCCCTTGAGGGCTCCTACAGCGGCTGGGTCGGTGGCACAGGTTATGCTCGCTACCGCAGCGGTACACCAGGTTTCGACCGTCTCACGGATATAGAGGCGCCCTTTGAGGCCTCCGCGGTGATGGGTAAAGCTGTCCGACTCACTGTTTTGCCCCGTCCTGTCTTCCTGAATTCCGGGACTATTAACACCGCAGCCTTTGCGAACTCTACCGGCACAATTCCCGTTCTCGGTACGTTGCCTGCGAACGCAATCAACACTCCGCCGGAGCAGTTTGCCAGTGGCGTTGGCGGCGAACTGCAGTTGACCACCGCCAACATCGGCCTCGCAGCTGGCTACACTCCTTTTGGGTTCCTGGTTTCGAACATCACCGGTCGGATTATGTGGCGTCCGCTCGGAGGGCATTTCACTTTTCTGGGTGACCGCGATTCGGTGAAAGACACACAGCTCTCCTACGCCGGTCTTCGTGACCCCGGCTCCGCTTCGCCGATCTTCGAAGGCAATATCTGGGGTGGCGTTATCTCGACTGGAGGCGGCGTCCGATTCGACGTCGGTGGTGAACATAATGGTCTCTACGTCTCCTTTGCCGGCGCTTCGCTCACCGGCTTCCACGTTCTCGATAATCGAAAATATGAGGGGACGATGGGCGCTTACTTCCGCGTGAAGAGCTGGCCCGACTACGGAAGTCTCAACATAGGCGCGAACTTCTTCGGCGCGCATTTTGACAATAATCAACGCGGCATGACTTATGGGACTGGCGGTTACTTCAGCCCGAACGTCTACTTCCTGGCTGGGGTTCCTGTCACTTTCAATGGTCACTACGGGAAAAATTTTCACTACCTCATCGACGGCAGCGTCGGAATCCAGACTTTTCAGGAAGCAACGGCCCCCTATTACCCTCTCGACCGGCCATTGCAGACGGGTTCGAACAACGCGATGTTTCCTCAAAACAGCGATACAGGCCTGAACTATGCGCTCAACTCGCGTCTGTCCTACCGAGTGACCGATCATTGGTACGTCGGAGGGTTCCTCGTCGCCAACAACACGAACAACTACAACACTGTTTCCGGCGGCTTCTCCCTGCATTACCTGTTCAAGTCGCAGTACCCAACAGAGACCGGCCCAAACGGTTTCTTCCCGATCAACGTCTTCCGTCCACTTCGGGTTCCGTAGCTACTTCTTTACTCCTGACACAATCGATCAGAAGGCAATCACCCAACCAGGGGATGACTTACACCGTGATTGGTCTTGAATCCTCAGCCGCTTCCCACGTATAACACTCGCACACACACATTTTCTCAATCCGGGCCGATCAGGCTCCTCCCGGCAGAGAGCGTGTATGCTAGGGGCTTCATGATTGGTCGTATTGTTTCGCTGCAGAGAGCCCGCAGTAGACTCTTTGTTTCTGCCAGTTTTTTCTTTCTCGTTGTCTTACCTGCTGTCGCGTCGAAGGACAGCGTTCCCGATTGGGTTCGCGCCGCCGCGGCACAAAACCTTCCTCATTATTCTGCCGAGACCAACGCTGTCGTCCTGTTGGAAGAGACTACCTATACGGTCGCTCCCGACGGTACTGCCACGGAGCACTACCGCTCCGCTATGAAGATTCTGCGTCCCCAGGGCAGGGAAGACGCCGTGGTCGGAGTTCCGTTCGACAAGGACACCAAAATCCTCTCGATGCATGTCTGGAGCATCGGACCCGACGGACACGAGTACGCCCTCAAGGATAATGAGATCGTTGAGGAAGGTTATGCCAATGAAGGCAGCCTCTACTTCGACGGGAGGGTCAAGGTCGCCAGGGCTCCGGCGCGCGATCCCGGCGGTATCGTCGCCTACGAGTACGAGCAGCGCATCCGCCCTTACCTGACCGAGAAGACCTGGTTCTTCCAGAGCGATATTCCACGACTCAATCAATCCTTCACATTGGAATTACCGCCTGGGTATACCTATGGGACCGTATGGGCGCACCATGACCAGATAAAGGTCGTTGACCTCGAACATCAACGCTGGCGTTGGGAGATGAAGGACACGCCTGGCATCGATCTCGATCACGTTCTCATGCGGCCCTCGGAGATGGCGCTTGCCGGACGCATGACCGTCCACTACGGCGCTCCGGGTAATGCCTTAGCGACTCAGGGCACCTGGCAGAGCATCGGCGAATGGTACGACATGCTGGCGAAAGATCGCCTTGTCGCCACATCCGAGATCGCAGCCAAGGCGAAGGAATTGGTGGGCGACAAGACAGACTTTTACGACAAGACCGAGGCTATCGCCGAATTTGTACAGAAGCAGGTGCGTTACTTCGTTATCGAGATGGGTGTTGGAGGCTTTCAGCCGCACTTTGCCGGGGACATCTTCCACAATCGCTACGGGGACTGCAAGGACAAGGCGACGCTGCTCTCTGCGATGCTTTCAACGGTTGGCATCCACTCAGCCCTCGTGATGGTCGATCATCGTCGTGGCGTTATAGACCCTGACGCGCCTTCGATCGTAGGCGATCACATGATCGCAGCCATCGAGATCCCCAAAGGGTACAGCTCACCCAGGCTGCGCAGTGTTATTACCGCAAAGACAGGCCATCAGTACCTTATCTTCGATCCCACCTGGGACAAGACCGCCTTTGGCCAGCTTGAGCATAATTTACAGGGCGGCTATGGCATTTTGATGGAAGGTAAAGACAGCCAGATTGTTCAGTTCCCGCTTCTTTCCCCCGATCTCAATACCATCCGCCGGACAGCTAAATTCCAATTGCAGCCCGACGGTTCACTGAAAGGTACTGTCACAGAGAAGCGCTTCGGCGATCTTTCGGAGCACCGCCGCATTATGTATACGACCGGCGATGCCAAGGAACAGCGGGAGTATCTCGATCACGTCCTTGAGCAGGACTTCACCACCTTCAAGGTTTCTGACGTGAAGGTGGAGAATGCCGAATCGCTCAACAAGGACCTGACCACCACCTACTCACTCGACACCGATCGTTTCGGCAAAGCTATGGGCCCGCTGCTGATGGTCCGCCCTCGTGTCCTCGGCACGGAGGCTCTTGAGACCGATCACAAGAAGCGCACCGTACCCATCGACCTGCGAGAGACTATGCAGGCAAAGGATGATTACGATATCGAACTGCCGCCAGGTTACGCCGTCGACGAGATGCCCGAGCCCGTCAAACTCGACCTCGGCTTTGCTTCCTACGAGAGCGCAAGCGAGGTCAAAGGCAACATCCTGCACTACAGCCGCACCTACACCGTTCGCGAGGTCACCCTGCCGCCAGAGAAGTACGGCGACCTTCAGAAACTGGCAGGCGTCATCGCAGCCGACGAGCAGAGCCATGCCGTTCTCAAAAAACAATAACCATCACGAAATTTTCTACTACCGAAGAAGGAACGATCCAAAATGAATCGTACGACAGGCCGCCGACTCCTCTGTGCCTCGCTCTTTACCTTGCTGCTCAGCCTTGCCGCACCTCTTGCCCGCGCCGACCAATGGACTACGCCCACGGCGGAAGAGCTTTCCATGACCTCGCAACCCGAGGCCCCAGGCGCCGCAGCGGTCTATCTCTACCGCGAAGAGACGACGGAAGACAGCAACCACATGTTCAGCATCTATGCCCGTATCAAGGTACTTACCGAGAAGGGGAAGGAGTGGGGCAACGTTTAGCTGAACTACGTCTCTGTCAGAGACGGCGGCGGTTATACCATCAACAGCGTCGAAGGTCGCACGATCCATCCCGACGGCACGATCATTCCATTCACCGGCAAGCCATACGAGAAGCTGATAGAGAAAAAGCAGGGCACGAAATACATGGCCAAGGTTTTCAGCATGCCCGATGTATCTGTCGGAAGCATTATTGAATACCGTTATCAGCTCCGTTACGACGACCACTACTTTATCTCGCCGCAGTGGTATGTCCAGACGGCGCTCTTCACGCGCAAGGCCCACTTTATGTGGAAGCCAACCAACAAGGAGTTGGTAACCAACGACGAGCGCGGTCAGCTTACCAGCGCTATAGGCTGGTTTCCTATTCTGCCTGTGGGAGCAGATTTCAAAAACTCACGTCTCCCCGGTAATTCTTTCGATGCAGGCAAGCTAACCATCGAGCTCAATGTTCATGATGTTCCTCCGGTCCCCGACGAAGAGCACATGCCGCCCATGTCCAATCTCACATTTCGTGTCCATTTCTACTACTCTCCCTATCGCACAGGCGACGAGTACTGGAAGAGCGAAGGCAAATACTGGGCGAAGCAGCGCGATAAGTTCATCGGTCCCGGCTCCGGCGTTCGCGCCGCCGTTCAGGATCTAACGCTGCCCACCGACACCCAGGAGCAGAAGCTTCGCAAGCTCTATGCCGCTGTTATGAAGCTCGAAAACACCGACTTTACCCGCGAGCATACCGGATCGGAAGACAAGTCGCTCGGATTGAAGGAAGTCCATAACACAGACGATATTCTGGCTCGTAAGCGCGGTAGCGGAGAGCAACTGACGGAGCTCTTTGTCGCTATGGCTCGAGCCGCAGGCATGAAGGCTTACCTTGGCGCGCTCTCCGATCGTGACCGCGGCCTCTTCCTCCAGGGTTACCTCAGTTTCTCGCAGCTCGACGATTACATCGCCATCGTCAACATCGACGGCAAGGACCAGTTCTTCGATCCCGGCACGAGTTTTTGTCCATATAATCACCTGGTCTGGAAGCACACCATGGCGGGTGGCATTCGCCAGGCCGAAGGTGGCTCCGCCATCTTCTCCGCTCCTGGTGAGTTCTACACTGCATCCCGCGTTCAGCGTGTCGCTAACCTCACCATGGACGAGCAGGGAGTTGCCACCGGCACCGTCCTCCAGCCTGGAGAGGGAACTCCACGACTCCGTAGAACACCTATTGCCCCAGGGCATGGACGTCAAGGTCGCAACCATCGAAAAACTGGACGATTACGAATCGCCTCTCGTCGTTAAGTTCAATGTCAAAGGGGCAATCGCTTCCTCTACGGGCAAGCGTCTTCTTTTTCCAGGCGACATCTTCGAGACCAACGCCAAGCCAACTTTCCCTCACGAGAAGCGGGAGACCCCCGTCTACTTTCACTACTCTTACTACAATCAGGACGCTGTCCGTATCAACTTCCCGCCTGTCTTCAGCGTAGAGTCTCTACCGACAGCCATGAAACAGCAGTTTCAGTCGTTCGCTCTCTATGCTATGACCGCCGAGTCGACGCCCACCAGCGTTACCGTTCGCCGCAACTTCACCCTGGGCGAGATACTGTACGCACCGAAGGAATACGACGATCTCCGCGCTTTTTACAATAAGTTTGAGAGCAAGGATCAGGAGAGCGTCGTACTTACGGTTGGATCAGTTGCCACCGCGAAATCAACAACCGAATCGAAATAGTCTTCTAATCATCGTCGTCTGCCCTGGCTCATCAGGGCAGACGGCAAACCTTCACAGACTCATTCGCATAGTCGCAGACGAACATTGTGGCGGAGTTCCGTTCCAGCACCACCCAGCTGACGCCCAGCGGTTTTAGGGCAGCGACTCTGCTGGCATCCGTCGCGTCGCTTAATCCCGTTTGCGCAGCCTCTCCTTCCATCCAGGCACTGGTCAGGTCCGGCGTGATCGAAGCCTCACCGCCATCCTTTGAGTAGTCTGGCAGCGCGCTTCGTTCTGCAATGGCCCGGAAGCACTGGGCATCCTCACCAGGTTTTGTAATGTAGTCCGCGTCCAGCGCCAGCAGAGCATCTTTCCGAGTATTTTGCCTGATCCACAGGAAGGCCTGCACCCACTCGTTTTGTGGTGTGTGATCTCGTAGTTCAGCTGGAAGTTCCATATGCGGTGAGCCCGGGAACGTCTGTCTTTCTGCCAGCACCATCACCGTTGCCAGCATTCCAAATACTACGGTCCATCGCGCGACGCGTTGCTGCAGTATGCCCTCTGCCAGTTTCGCTCCGATCGCCAGAATCATCACAACGTAGACCAGCTGAAAGACCCGCAACGGTTGCAGCCTCGCTACCAGATGAGTGCTCAATCCCACCCGCGCAAACAGAAGCGCCACGACCACCGCGATGCCGCCAGCCATTACGGCCATCCGCGCCAGCACGACCTGTGTCCTGCTTTCTTCATACCTTCGTGCCACAGCGATCCATCCCAGGATCAACAGTGGCGCAACGATGCCGATCCACTCATACCACTGCCACTGGCTCAGGAACCAGTAGCGCCGCGTCATTGCCACCTGCACGTATGCTGTGTTTTCGGGTAGCGACATCGTCTGGATGACGATCGCGCTCCCCACACCGGCAAGACACAGCCCGATCGATCCCATCACCCGCGCGCTTCGACTCCACGGCAACGCAGCACCCAGTGCCAGCACACACGCCAGGGCATAGCCAGCCATCAGTGGATGCACCAGCGCCGCCACCGTTAGCGAAACGACACACAGCGTCAGGCCACGCCACCGTGCACCTGGCCTCGACTCCTCCTGCGGCATCAGAAACGTCAGAGCGCCTGCAAGTGCCAGTAGCGCGCAGGGCGTCGAGATCGT
>Ga0207053_10291_pt1 | contig 12392 bp, 6 predicted proteins | sample Alteio_BWMinCont_59_FD_153290 | JGI IMG/M metagenome (GOLD analysis project Ga0207053, IMG submission 153290) | Enriched cells from forest soil in Barre Woods Harvard Forest LTER site, Petersham, Massachusetts, United States -... | ecosystem: Environmental > Terrestrial > Soil > Temperate forest >...
CGGGTAGGGGCGAAGTAACCGTTGCCGTTCCACAGTCGGAGAGCTGAGACCGCATCCGCTGCCAAGGATCTTGCCATAGAAGGGGTTGGTTACCTGGTCATAGAGTGACTGACCGAGTGCGAAGAATGACGGATCGAGCTGGTTCCTTTCGAAGGTTCCTGCGAAGAGTTTGACGCCGCGGTTGCCGACATAGGTTATGTCGAGCAGGTCGTTCGTGCGGAAAGAATACTGCACGCCGAGCATCCACTGTTGCATGTATGTGGAGTTACGATCACTCTTCACGGCCGGCACGGTATAACCAACGTCCTGTTGGCCGCCGAGGGCGCTGCCCTGAGGCAACAGGATGCCGTTTGGCAACGGGTTGCTTAGAGTATTGTTCGGCAGGAAACCCACCAGGGTCCCCGTAATTGGGGTTGTCTGGGTAAAGCCGTCGGCCGGTCCGTTGCCAATGTAAGACGGAATGAAAAAGATACCGTAGCCGCTGCGGATAACCGCTTTTGGCATCACCTGGTAGCTAAGACCGATACGCGGTCCGAAGTTGGTGTAGGGCGGGTTATACAGTGCCCTGCGATTGCCACCGCCATTGAAGACGAGCTCGCCTGGAGTATTGAGCCCTGTTCCGGAACCGATTGGGTTTACCGCGTCGAAGTCAAAGTACTGCTGCTTGTCGTGACGTTCGGTCAGGGCCGTTTGAATCTCGTAACGCAATCCGAGATTCACAGTCAGCTTCGGTACCACTCTCCAATCATCCTGAAGATACCAGCCGAGATAGTTTTTCTGGGTTGCCAGCTGTGCGTTGACCCCGGTCGAGCTATTGTTATCTGGTACGCCCAGTAAGAACGAAGCGAATCCATATCCAGTTCCAGTGGTGGGATTGGATGGGTCAGGTCCTGCAGTCGAGCCGGTCGGGAAGTTGAACTTCGTTCCATAGAAGTGGCCGCCGAGAATCTGGTTGACGACACCCATGAAGCCCGCAGACAGAGAGTGTTTGCCTATAGTTTTGGCCAGATCTGCGGAGTACGTAATGATATTTCTGGGGACCTCGTACGAGTCATCACCATTGATGGCACCAGGCCCAAGACCGGAGATGCTATCGATTTTGATCTGCGGAAATTGGGAGGCAATGGCATCGAGACCACTGGGCAGGCCCAGAGTCGAAGGCTTAAAGCCATCGCCCTGGGTCGATGATTGTTCGATCCAGCGATTCATACCGGCATTCGCACTCAACGTAAGTGATTGGCTGAAGACGTGGCTATAGCCCATATCGAAGCTCCAACGATTGTTGGGAGCAGTGACGCCGGGACCAGCAGGGTCTGAGAAGCCGAAGAAATTCGGTGAATCGGTCTTACGCTCCGACTTGTGGGAATAGCGGGCATAGATGCGGGAGACATCGCTGAGGTTGTGATCGACGCGAATCGAGAACTCATCAGAATCCGCAGGAGCGGCTGCGGCTGTACTATAGTTGTTCGCAAGACCGCCATTGGTAGGAGCGGGCCAATACTTGCCGCTGATGAGGTTGGCTGCAACCGGATCGATTCTTCCGGCCAGGTTATTTCCGGCGATGGGATCGCGAATGAATCCGGATCGAGTGGCAATAAGGCCGGTCTTAGGATCGACCTGACCAGCAGTGATCGAACGTGAGGTATATGGGTCGTAAACGGATCCCTGGTAAATATTGCGCCCCAGTGCATCGGTTCCGATAACAGTTGGCGTAAGTAGAGAGCTTAGGTCTCCACCCAGAAATGCGTTTGTAGGGACTGTGCCGGTAAAGTTTGCCGGTGTGGATTGGCGCAGTCCCTCATAGACTCCGAAGATAAAAGTTTTTTCCGTCTGTTTGTAGAGCTTGGGGATATACAAAGGGCCACCAGCAGATCCACCAAACTGGTTTCGGCCAAAATCCGGCCTCGCAATACCGTTTAGGTTGTTGAAGTAGTTGTTGGCGTCCAGTGCGCTGTTGCGGTAGAACTCGAAGACATCACCGTGAAAACGGTTGGTGCCCGACTTGGTGACAACGTTGACGACGTTACCGCTGCTCCAACCATATTGCGAGGTGAAAGCGTTAGTCTGGATCTTGAACTCCTGAACGTTTTCGACGGAGGGAACGTAGACGACGCCACCCCAATCCTGCGCGGTGTTCCAGGTACCGTCGAGGAGATAGGCGGCCGTGCCGAAGAGGGTGCCTCCAAAGTTCAGGAACGAGATGTCCTGGTCCGCGCTACCGGAAATGCCATTGGCATTGACCATCTGGGCCTGCGTAGAGTTGTTGACGGAAGAGTTGAGGGAGGCGAGGCCAAAGACATTGCGCAGATTCAGGGGAAGTTCGACGACCTGTCGCTGAGAGATGTCGGCGGAGATGTTGGCATTGTCGGCATTGAGAAGGGGAGCGGAGGCTGAAACCACAACCTCCTGGCTTACCGCACCGACTGTCATCGTAATATTCTGGTGGGCGCTGGCGCCGGCGGCGAGGGAGATTCCGCGCTGTTCGTAGGTCTGGAAACCGGACTGCTCGACCCTGAGCAAATAGTCGGCGGGGGGCAACAGAGTGAAGGTGTAGTTACCCGAATCGGTGGTTGTGTATGTTCTGGTAATACCACGCTCGGCACTGGTGAGTGTGATCTTAGCTCCGGCCATAAGACCGCCTGAACTGTCGCTAACGGTGCCGCTGATTGTGGCAGTGAACGCCTCGGACTGTGCGGACAGCCGGGTTATCCCGAATACCCCCAGGGCGAACATCACTATCGTCGCAAGTAATTGCGATCTTGTGCCTCGATTGAATCGCATTTGATGTGCCTCTCTCAATCTCAAAATGATTTGCCTCTCCACAGAAACGCTCTCAAGACTGGGAATTAAATCTCTCAAGCCAGGGAATTAATATTGTCTGAAAGCGACGACCACCCTAGATTTGCAATGGTGCGGATGTCGTGGAGAATTACAGATCGTTTACTGATGTTTTTGCGACTGGAATTCCTAGGTTTTGGCGATGTCATAAATTATTTTGTTTCAATGGCTTAGAGAATTCGCTCGGCGTTTCTTCGGGGAACTCGCAAAACTCCTGCCATACTTTGAAGCGCGGGATGTCCAGAATCTGCTTTATCAAACCCTGCTTTTAGAAATGCGGGACACTAAGAACAAGGCGTGGCGCTTACCAGAAATAGCTGGCTTCTACTTTCGGCGATCCAGGCTCGCCGTCGATGATCTGGGTGCTCAGAACAATCTCCATATTCTTCTTGTTTCCTTCCGCTCGCGCGGCGTTCGCGAGCTGGGACAAATAGGCCGGGTCGGTGACCAGTTCGCCGGCTGCAATCGTACCTCCCCGGCCGACGCCCGCAACAACAACAGCTAGCTTTCCGGTGTTGCCATCGATGAAGCGGGCAATGATTGCGTAGTCGCGATAGCTATTGGTTGCCAACTGCTGGACACGATCGACTACCCATGGCGTGGTGCCAGGAGAGCTGCTGTCGATAATACGAAACTGGGTCATTTCGGGATTATTGGCGAAATGAAAGCGCAGGGACTTCGTCAGGCGGAGAGTCCAGGCATTGTCGAATGCGCCTACGAAGACCGTGGGGCCAGCCCGCAGATCGGTGAGATTGGTCGAGCCTTCGCCTTTAAGGCTGTATTTTTTGTCGTTTGGCTTGAGAATGCCGGTGATTTGAATCACGGCGTTCAGATCGTCGATGACTACGGCGGTCAGATTGTCTTTAAGAACGATCTGACGGGAAGGGTCGGCTGCATCGCGGAGAGCAACTGCGGCGTACTGCCCCTGATCGGCGATGCAGAAGAGAACCGGGTCATTCGAGGCAAGGACCGGACCCCAGAAAAAGTCGACGGCCGAGCGGTGCGTGGATCTCCAGAGGAAAGCCCCGGCTATTGTCGCAAGCAAAACTGCGAGGAAAGCGCTGGTGATAATGGTCCAAAGACGACGATGAGAGGAGCCCTTGCCGCGAACGCCGCCATGATCTGGAGGCGGAGCATGATGCGCCTCGTCCATCACTATTAATGGATAAGAGGGATTTGCGTTGTCTGAATGAGGCAACCCATTCGATGCCGGAGGAGAGGGGGGATTAGGGTCGTCAGCGACAGAAATGTGAGATTCTCGGGTGTGGCCAAGATCGTAGTCATAACGAAAGACCAGTTCATGTGCCTTCTTGCCAGGCTGAGCCTGAACGGTCGCAGGCTCAATGTCTGGAACAGGTTGCGGTGATGCGGCCTCCGGCTGAACTTCGGTTGTAACAGCCGCAATGAGGCGATACCCCCCCTTCGGAATGGTTTGGATAACGCGGGAAGACCTGGGATCGTCGCCAAAGACATACCTGATCTCGGAAATGCATCGGATCAGGACATCGTCTCCGACGAAGGTGTCGTGCCAAACAGCTTCGAGCAGACGATCTTTGGAGAGCACCTCGTTAGGATGCATGGCCAGATGAACCAACACCTGCATCACCTTGGGTTCGAGATGCCAGGTTTTGCCATCTCTTTCCACAGAGTTGATCTGGGGCTGGACCAACCAATCACCGATGCGGAAATCCCCTTGCACTTTGCGCTACCTCACCAAAAGTTCAGCTTTTGCCTGCCATGCATCTTGTTATGGATTAGTCGTTCCGAAGCAATTACAGGGACAGTAAAACGGAGTGATTATACCTTCCGTAACCTAAGGCCTACTACGATTTTGTTATTCACAGAGCCTCAGGAGCCACGTGGTCATCCATCGTTTGTTCCTAGACGAAACTACGTCAAAACCTCGTTCTTAGAAGACGCTTTTCTCAGATGGCGACTGTTACGATTCTGGTCGCTCAACAGTCTCATGCGCTTCAATTTAGCCGTGTCAGGAAATCAAATACAAGATGAAGAAGCAATATACTCTTTTTTCGGCGTTCGCCATCTTCGCGATCAGTTTTTGGGGAGCGTCGACTTCCTGCGCCATGGCCGCCAACGCCGCAGTGAGCGGCAAGGGGACTTCCGCAGCGCCGAGGTTCACTGTGCTCCAGACGGTGGACGACAACAAGCCCCTGGACAATGGTATTGAGATACGAAGCATGGGGGTCGTGATGCAGATCACGGCCCTGCGGGACGATGTCGTACGCGTAAGGGTAGGTCTACAGGGACAATTGCCGGAGGATGCTTCGTGGGCGGTGCTGCCGGCAGCCCGGACGGCGAGCATCCATGTCTCGGCCGAAGAAGATTCCTCGAGCGTCGGGTTTCGCACGGGTGCGCTGCGAGTGAAGGTGGACCGGGCCACAATGCGATTGCATGTTACCGATCTGAATGGAGCGCTAATCCAGGAGGACGCCGAGGACCATCCTGTCGAATTCCACGGCGGGGCATTTCGCGTCTACAAAACGATGGCCGCAGACGAGCACTATTTTGGGCTGGGAGACAAGCCAGGACCACTGGACCGAAGAGAGCGCGCCTTTAGCCTTTGGAATACCGACAGCTTCGGCTTTCAGGAATCGACGGACCTCCTGTATAAGAGCATTCCGTTCTTTTTAACGTCCCGCCAGGGGATAACAGCGGGGATTCTTTTCGACAATACCTGGCGAACCAGCTTCGATTTCGGCAAAGAGTCTCCGAATGCCTACTCCTTTGGGGCCGACGGAGGCCCACTGGACTACTACATCCTCTATGGGCCGGACGCGAAGAAGGTGATGACCACCTATGCTTGGCTTACCGGGCCTGCCCCGTTGCCTCCGCTTTGGTCGTTTGGGTTTCAGCAGTCGCGATACAGCTATCATCCGGAGTCCGAAGTGAGGCGGGTTGCGGAACGACTACGTGCGGACAAAATTCCAGCAGATGCGCTCTATCTGGATATTGATTATCAGGATCATCATCGGCCTTTTACTGTCGATCAGGTACAGTTTCCACACTTCACTCAGATGGTCACAGACCTGAAGAAGCAGAACCTTCGAGTGGTGGCGATTACTGACCTGCATATCGCGTACCTTCCCGATGCCGGATATAAACCTTTTGATAGTGGGATGGCAGGCGACCACTTTGTAAAGAGACCCGATGGCAGTGTGTATGTCGGTAAGGTGTGGCCTGGGCCTTCGGTGTTTCCCAACTTCACGAGCCAAAGCACGCGCAAATGGTGGGGCACTCTTTATACGGATTTTGTCGGAGACGGTGTCGCTGGCTTTTGGAACGATATGAATGAGCCGTCCATCTTTGATACCCCGAATAAAACGATGCCTGACGATGTACAGCATCGGATTGACGAACCGGGTTTCAACCCTCGCATAGCCAATCATCTTGAAATACACAATGTCTTTGGTATGCAGAACTCTCGGGCTACCTATGATGGGCTACTTACGCTTACGCCAAACGAGCGGCCATTTGTTCTGACGCGCGCGACCTATGCGGGGGGACAGCGGTATGCGGCCACGTGGACCGGTGACAACAGCAGCACATGGAACCATCTGCGGCTTACGACACCGATGTTGTTGAATCTTGGACTCAGCGGATTCGGGATGAGCGGCGCAGATGTGGGTGGGTTTGTCGGCAGCCCGGGGCCGGAGTTACTTACAAGATGGATCGAAATGGGAACCTTTCAACCGATCGATCGTGATCATGCAAGCGATACCTCGGCTAACCAGGAGGTTTGGGTCGATGGACCGCAGCAGGAAGACATTCGGAGGCGGTATATCGAAGAACGCTATAAGCTCCTTCCTTATCTGTATACAGCTGCGGAAGAGATGTCGCGTACAGGGCTGCCCATCGTCCGGCCGCTCTTTCTGGAATTTCCCGATGCCACAACGGATAAGCATCCTATCGATCTGGATGCAGCCAATGAATTTATGTTTGGACCAAATATGCTGATCGCCCCAAGCATCTATCCTGAAAAACCCGACGCCTATCCTGTAGAGCTGCCTTCCGTGAATTGGTACAACTACTGGACGGGTGAGAAGGTGGGCGGGGTCATGCTGGCGACTGACAATACGACGGCGAATCCGTTGGGGCTCGTTGGGAGACAGATCACGATTAAGCCGCAGCTGGATCTTCTTCCGGTGTTTGTACGGGAAGGATCGATTCTGCCAATGCAGCCTCTGACGCAAAGCACAATGGAGACTCCGAAAGGACCGCTTACGCTGCGTGTGTATCCAGGGAAGGATTGCAAAGGGTCGATTTATCTGGATGATGGGTTGTCTTTTGATTACAGAAAGGGTGATTCTCTGCGGATGGAATTTACGTGCGCGGAGACGCCGAAGGGCATCACGGTGCATGTCGGAGCGCATCAGGGTAGTTTTGTCCCGTGGTGGACAAACCTGAAGGTAGAGGTCTACGGAAGCACGGCGACTGCCGGAAAAGCCAGCATCGAAGGTAGTGGGGGGGCTGTGCGATCTTCTTTCGATGCGCCTCATCATGTAGCAGCATTTACACTGCCTGATAATGGCCGCGGTGAAGATCTGCAGATCGAGTGGGCCCAGTAGGAAGGTTATGAACTGCTGTAAGCATTCACCTCGAAGAAGCGCACCTGGAAGGCTTCACAGCTTTTTCTTCTTTCTTCTTCTGCTGTCAGCGGGGAGCGCTTTCGGCCAAAGTGATTTTGAAGCACATTTGGAAGATGCAGTGAAGGCACAGTCTGCGGGCGATATTCCTGCTGCAATTGCTGCGTATCAAAGTGCCGTGGCGATTCGAGGGGATGTTCCGGAGGTATGGGCAAATCTCGGCCTGATGCAACATCAGGCTGGCGATACCGCAGGCGCTCTGACGAGCTTCAAAACTGCTAACAAATTGCAGCCGAAGTTGTTTGTGCCGATTTTGTTCCTTGGCCTTGAAAATCTTCAGTTGGGAAATCGAACGGAGGCTGTTCGATTCCTGTCGATGGCTCGGCAGCTTCATCCGAACGATCCTGAAATCTACTCGAGTCTTGGCCGGGCATATTTTGGGCTGAAACAATTCGAGAACGCCTCGGTGGCGTATCAACGAGCGGCGGATCTGAACAAAAATAGCGGAGAGATTTGGTACAGGCTTGGCATTACTCATCTGGAGATTGCAGAAGCCACGTCGGGTGAGTTTGCTGCGTTGAATCGGGAGTCTCCGTTCTTTCTGGAACTCGATGCAGAATCGTTGAGTGATCAGGGAAAGCTGGTGGAAGCGACAGAGGCGTATCGCAAGTTGCTTGCTGGCCTCGATTCCCCTCCCTGCAGTCAGGCTTCACTGGGGCTGGTTCTGCTTCGACGCGGAGAAGTCTCTGAGGCACAAAGTCAGCTTGAACAAGCTCACAAGGCTGGCGGGTGTTCGCTGGCTGAGCTTGGGCTAATCCGGCTTGCTCTTGGACGAGGTGAGACCGAAGAGGCACTTAAATCGCTTGGTGTTCTTTGGAAGCTCGACCCTGGATTCCTTCGAATGAACGCGCCTGTATTAACAATTGAAATGCCTGAGGAGCAGCTAAACAGCTTCGACCAGGCTCTCGCACAGTCGAATGTACCCGAGCTGTCCGCGGAAGCTGTCTCTGCGCTGAGGCAATCAATACGCGGAGGACGGACGATATCCGTCGATAGCTCTACGCCGGATAGTTCGCCGGTTGTTGCCTCGCGAGCACAAGAATATTACATGCACGGTGAGTATTCGCAATGCACGAAGAGTCTCCTGCCTTCAATTGCCACGCTCTCTCGAGATAAGATTGCGCTGTTGGCGGCGTGCTCGTTTTATACGGGTAACTTTCAAACCACGATCGCAGCAGCGAAGAGACTTCGGCAAATGTTACATGCGGGAGAGGCTGGCCTATACTGGTCGATTCGAGCGCAGCAGCGCCTGGCGATTTTGTACCTGGTCTATGCGGGAGAGGTGGAACCGAATTCGATTCGACTCCACGAGCTACTGGCGGAGAGCTATCGCGATCGTGGAAAATACAGCGAAGCTGAAGCGGAGTATAAGGTTGCGCTCGGAATCAATCCGAAAGAGTTTGCAGCGTTGATAGGGGCCGCGGCAACTTATCTTCAGGATCAGAGAATCGATTCTGCCGCAGAGATGATTCAAAAAGCCCTGGCGGAGGATCCTTCCGATCCAGAGGCAAATTATTTGATGGGCGAGGTTCTGATTGCGAAGCATGAGTACGCCGATGCAGAGCCTTATCTGAAAGTCGGTCTGACAGCCAAAGCGGAACTCGTTCCGCGCGTTCATGTGCTTTTAGGCCAGATTTATGCCAGTCGGGAAGATACGGCGCGAGCTATCAATGAATTCAAGGCGGGCTTGTCGAGTGACGATGATGGATCTATTCACTTTCAACTTGGCAGGCTCTATCAGAGGGCTGGTGAGACGAAGCTGGCAGCCGCTGCGTTTGAAGAGTCAAAGGCCCTCGCGCGACGGAAACAGGAGGCTGCGCGCGGGCTCTTTGAGGTGCAAGGGAAATCGCAACCGTCTCAACCTTGAGGCGGTTGCAAAAGACAGTGATCCTGGTATTTGAGAAAGGAATGACTCGACTCGCGTAACCGATGACCGATTCCGAGCGTGCTGATTAAAACTACGCTCAAGATAAAGCATCGGTTACAAGCACGATCAGACGTTGAACTTGAAGAAGAGGATGTCGCCATCCTTCACTATATATTCTTTGCCTTCGGAGCGGAGGAGGCCGGCTTCTTTGACAGCTTGCTCGCTGCCGTACTTGAAGAGATCGTCGGAGGCGTAGCAGTCCGCCTTGATGAAGCCGCGCTCGAAATCGGAGTGGATGACGCCTGCGGCTCCGGGGGCTTTGGTGCCGCGTTTGATGGTCCAGGCGCGAACCTCCTGCACACCAGCGGTGAAGTAGGTGATGAGGTGGAGGAGGCGATAGGCGGAGTGGATGAGGCGGTTCAGGCCGGGCTCGCTGAGGCCCATGTCTTTTAGGAATTCGTCGCGCTCGGCGGGTTCGAGTTGTGCGATCTCGGATTCCATGGCTCCGCAGATGCGAACGACTTGTGCGCCTTCTTCTTCGGCGCGTTTCTCTACCGAGGCGGTATAGGCGTTGCCCTCGATGAGGGCTGCCTCGTCGACGTTGGCTAGGTAGAGCTGAGGCTTAGCGGTGATGAGGAAGAGTTCGCGTGAGAGTATGCGCTCGTCGTCGGTAAGGTCGGCGGTGCGGGCCGGCTTGCCGGCGTTGAGCACTGCGAGGAGCTTTTGCAGCATGGCTTGCTCGGCTTTGGCCTTGGGATCGCTGCCGGCTTTAGCGGAGCGCTCGACTTTGGTGTTGCGCTTTTCTACGGTGTCGAGGTCGGCGAGGAGGAGCTCGGTGTTGATGATGTCCATGTCGTGGAGAGGATTGACGCCTCCGGCGACGTGGACGACTTCAGGATCGTCGAAGCAGCGGACAACGTGGCAGATGGCGTCGGTGGCGCGGATGTGACCAAGAAACTGGTTGCCGAGGCCTTCACCCTTGCTGGCACCTTCGACGAGACCGGCGATATCGATGAACTCCATGGAGGTGGGGACGAGGGACTTGGGCTTGATGAGGGCGGAGATTTTGCTAAGACGCTCATCGGGCACGGTGACGACGCCAGTGTTTGGGTCGATGGTGCAGAAGGGGTAGTTCGCCGCCTGGGCCTTGGCCGAGGTGAGGGCGTTGAAGATCGTGGACTTTCCGACGTTGGGCAGACCAACGATTCCGCAGTTGAGAGGCATGGTTTTGCTGTTTCCTTCGTGTGAGGCTTGTTTCTGACTTTCGCGAGTTTGTCTTATATAGGATAGTTCATTGGGGTGGATCAGGCTTGCCGAATGGCATTCGTCGCTTCCCTGCTTTACTTCGTCTAATCTGGACACCAATGGATTGTGCCGTCTTCAAGTCCGGCGTTCTGGTTGCGGCAGCTCTTGCTGCAAGTGCTTTTGCTCAGACGACACTTCATACAACGACTACCCTCGTCGTTGTTCCTACGCTGGTGCAGACTTCGGGGAAAGAGCTTGTGTTTTCGCCGAAGGCTGACGATTTCGTGCTTACAGATAATGGCGTTCCGCAGAAGGTGACTCTGGAGGAAGAGTCGAGTCGCCCGCTGTCGCTGGTGGTGCTAATGCAGACGGGTGGAATTGCGCGGGGACAGTTTGAGAACTATGTCCATCTGGATTCGATGATTGCGGATATTCTTGGCAAGGCTCCGAATGTGGTTTCGATTGTGAACTTCGATAGCGAGCCTGAGGCTGCGTCTCCGTTTACCTCTGATGTCGTGGAGTGGAAAGATGCGATCGATCATCCTGACCAGGGCAATAGCGGAGCGGCGATTCTGGACAGTATTGGGTTTGGACTCGATCTATTGAGGAAGCAGCCGCAGGGGAATCGACGGGCGATTCTGCTGATCAGCCAGGAACATGACAATGGAAGTAAAGCAAAGGTGAAGGACATTGTTCGTGAACTGGGAGAGACGAATACTGCGATCTACAGCATGACCTTCTCTTCGAAGAAGACTGCGATGAAGCAGGCGTTCAAGGATCCGGCGCTGAATAAACCAATCACGGTCGGGGATGGACAGTATCAGGCGTATTTCGATCTCAGCATGCCTCTTAATCTCGCGATTAGCGAGATGCGGAGGAACTTGTCTGCGGAGGTTGCTAATCTGTCGGGCGGGGAGACCAGCGGCTTCACAAGTCGTGGAGATCTGGATACTGCTTTGGGTGTTATGACCAATCACATTCGCAATAGCTATATTCTCAGCTTTTATCCGACTTCGACGGAACCGGGACTGCACACGCTCGAGGTGCGGCTTGCTCACCATCCGGAGCTGCTTGTTTCCGCACGAAAGAATTATTGGGCTGTGGATTCGGCACGGACTGAACCGAAGCATTGAGCTTGTGGTGGTAGGCTGATGAAGATGTGCGAGGAGCGAAGAATGCGGCGGATGTATTTGGTAGGTGCGTTGGCAGGATTGATGTCGACGGGCGTGACGTTTGGGCAGGCTCCGGCTGCTACGCAGCCAACTGGGCCAGCGGGTGAGGTGCAGGGGAGCTTTGCTCGGTTGAAGGTGAACATCCTGAAAGCTGCGGACGAGATGCCTGCGGAGAGTTTCCAGTTCAGGCCGACGCCGGATATTCGGACCTTTGCGCGAGTCGTCAACCATATCACTGAGGCGCAACTGCATAGCTGCGGCGCAGCGAATGGCACATCAGCGGATGCACTACCGAAGGTGCCAGCAGAGACTGCCGACAAGGCTACGATTGTTGCGGCGTTGAAGGCTTCTTATGCTGAGTGCGATAAAGCCTTTGCCGCGCTGACGGATGCGAATCTTGCGGAGATGTTACCGGCGGGTACGGCGAAGCGGTCGCGCATTGGTCTGATGTGGGGGACGGTATCGCATGACAATGAGCAGTATGCGACGCTCGCCCTGTATCTGCGTTTGAAGGGATTGGTACCGCCCAGCAGCGAAAAGTAGTTTTACTCGCTCGCAGACGAGAGGAAAAAGCGCGGCCTGGTGTCGCGTGCTCGCTTTCGAGGT
>Ga0207053_10294_pt1 | contig 12260 bp, 7 predicted proteins | sample Alteio_BWMinCont_59_FD_153290 | JGI IMG/M metagenome (GOLD analysis project Ga0207053, IMG submission 153290) | Enriched cells from forest soil in Barre Woods Harvard Forest LTER site, Petersham, Massachusetts, United States -... | ecosystem: Environmental > Terrestrial > Soil > Temperate forest >...
CTGAATTCTTCAAAGGTCATTTCATGCAGTACTGGCCTTCCTTCATAGCTATGGTGCGTCTGCGTAATAGCTATTTCGTATAGTTTGTCTGTCTTATCAACAGTAATGTTAGTATTGTAAGCATCAAAGGTTACACCATTTGATGTTAAGAACGGATATACATTTTTACCACCCTTAGTCTCATCACTTGCAGCAGCCATGCCCACTTTCGCGTCGCGGCCATAACCTACAGCTACAGCTACTACATCGTTATGCATACCTGGTACTACTACTATTGGCAGTTGTAGCTCCATGCCATTCGACTTGATGCTGATAACATGCTTCTTGGCATCAACTTCGTTCTGGCCTGTCAGCTCCGCACCAAGTTCTTTAGCCCTTAGTGGAGAAAGACATGCGTAGTTATCCCATGTTGCTTTTGTTATCGGATCTGGCATTTCATGCAGCCACGGATTATTACTCCATACGCCACCATGACCCATTGAAATTTTCTGGTAAACAACCAGCTCTAAAGCGCTTCCTGGCTTCATTGCCTGTATCTTACCAATTGCATCAGCAACATTACCGGTAAATGCAGCCCCACCATTAGCCATTTCGCCTGCTGGTTCTACTACACCATCCTGCAATGCTTTGTCAAAGTTCTCCTGGCCACCTAACTTGGTAGTCCAGTAATTTTTCCAGTAGTCGCCGTAGGTCTGGGTAGATCCTGCCCAAGTCATCAGGCTGTCCTGCATGGCGCGGGTCTTGAATAATGGCGCTATACCTGGCTGCATCAGGCTAAAGTAGCCTGGTTTAGGTTCAGCATCGCCCCAGCTTTCCAGGAAGTTATGATCAGGAACTACGTATTTGCATTTTTGAGCTGTTTCATCCAGACGATCCGCAAAAGATACAGTCACGGGGATCTTAGCCAGCATATCTCCGAAAGCTTTACCATCAGCATATTCATATACAGGGTTCACACCATGTATCATCAATGCGCCTACCTGGCCTGCTTTAACAGCAGCAACCAAAGCCATCATGTCGCTGTCCATACCTTGTTTGTAATTGCTGGTTACTGTCCAGTTTACGGTATTTCCATTTGCGCCGGCCTTATCGTTTATTGCGTTTATTACTGTTTGTACACTTACATTGTTGCTGCCCGATACTACAAGACCGTTGCCTTTCTTCAGGTCAGCGGCTGCGTTCTCAACCAGTTCATTCAGTTTTGGGCTGCTCAGGTTAGGTTTAGCGCCTGTTGTCAGTGCGTTGTATAGCGCTACTGCTACTGCACCCATTTCAGATGGTTTGCAAGTGGCCCTGTAGTCAGCATTAGCGCCACTTATAGTGTGGTTAGCTTCAAACTGGTAATGCTTAGATAATTTCAGATTCTTCGCGCTTATTCTTCTGCCTTTAGAATAACCTTTGGCAAATTCAATAGGCGATAACCACGTACCCAGAAAATCTGCACCCAGGCTTACAATGGTCTGTGCTTTTTCGAAGTGGTAAGTAGGCAATGTAGCTTTACCATAGCCAGCCTGGTTGGCCAGTATCATACCCGAATATGAAACAGGGTCGTAAACCACGTGCTTTACATTCGGGTACTTGGTGGTGAACTGGGTAATTATATCCCTGGTGCTAGGGCTTAGTATCGTACCTGTAAGCAGGTACGCGGTTTGTTTATTTGCTTCCAGCCCTTCCTTAATGCGGCGGTCTATTGCCTCATAAGTTGCTTCCTGGCCATCAGCCAGTGGAGCGCGCAGGCGGGCTTTATCATAAAGGTTAAGAACTGATGCTTGCACCCTGGCAGATGTACCGCCATGTGTAACAGACGAAAGTTCGTTACCTTCTATCTTAATAGGACGACCATCCCTTGTTTTTATCACAATAGCACAGTAGTCGCCATTGTCAGCAAAGGTAGATGCGTAATAATTTGGTACGCCTGGCGTTATATCTTCTGGCTTAATGGCGTATGGTATGGCCTTGCGTACAGGCATTTCGCAACTGGCTACCAGTGTGGCTGCCAATGTGCTGAAACCCAAAAACTTCAAAAAGTCGCGGCGAGGCGTAGTTGCATCCATCAGGTCTGTACTCAGCCCAAATGGCAAGTCTTCCTTGAATTCATTTTCAACCACCTGCTGATGAGCCGATGTATTATTCAGCTCCTCAAGTCCCTTCCAATATTGTTTTTGACTCATATTGTGTGATCCGGTAAAAATATGTTCCGAATATTGTTTCTAATTAAAAAAAATCAACTTCCAATTTCAATACTAGTAGTGGCATTTCTGGCACTCGGTACCACCTATATCTTCAACTGTCACCCCGGTACGTTTGCCGGTTTTCAGTTCCTGGTGGTATTTCTCAAAAATACTGTAGTAGTCATTGTTTGCAAACTGCACCTGTGTCTGGCGGTGGCAGTTAATACACCAACCCATAGACAATGGAGCAAATTGATAAACTTCGTCCATTTCCTGTATAGGACCGTGGCAGCGTTGGCACTGTACCTGTCCAACTTTCACGTGCTGTGAGTGGTTAAAGTAAACGTGGTCTGGCAGGTTGTGTATCTTAACCCACTGTATCGGGGTAGCTTTGATATTGCCTTTCGCGTCGCGGATATATTGTTTTGTTTCTGGGTTCCAGCCTGCATATTTGTACAGTTCCTGTATCTGTGCAGTACCGTCTATGTGCTTGCCTTCAGCAGTCACCAGCGGATGATCTGTTTCACCGGTGTATGAGTTGATCTGTTTGTGGCAGTTCATACAAATATTTGGTGAAGGTATCATAGCCTGACGGCTCTTTTCAGCACCTGCGTGGCAATATAAACAGTTGATCTGGTTGATACCCGCATGTACTTTGTGTGAGTAGAAGATAGGTTGTAGCGGCTGGTAATTCTGCTGGCGACCCAGGCCTATAGCGCCATTCACCATCCAGTAACCTGCAAATACAAATACCAGTATAGCTACTATTGCTATTACCAGCTTATTGCGCATGAAAGGTATTTCCTTTTCATTAGGTACACCTTCTATAGTATTTGATGTACGTTTCAGAGAAACGTTAGCACGCCATAGTATGATAGCCAATGTTAGCAACGCTATGGTTACCATTACATACACCCAGTTGTAAGAGTTGTCCTGGGCTGAAGCAGCGCCGGCATTTCCAGGTTCAGGAGCAGCAGTTACCGGTGCTTTATAATCATCAACGTATTTAAGTATAGCATCGATCTCATCCTTGCTCAGTGCAGGGAAAGCGGTCATTTGCGTTTTACCGAACTTGTTGTACAAGTCGTTTGCAAACTTATCTCCACTGGCTATTACAGCCGATGAGTTGTGTACCCAGCCATATACCCAGTCATGGGTAGGAAAAGATTTGTCCACATTCTGCAGGGCAGGACCGGTCGCATCTTTAAGTGGGTTGTGGCACGATGCACAATTGGATTGAAACAGAGCCTTCCCGTCTGGTGCGGCAAATGCTGAAAAATTGCATGCGAATAAAGCAATTACAAAAATTATTGCACTATGGGCGAGTCTCCGGAACAACGGCTTTAATGATTCTGGCACAGGAAAAAATTTGAATATTAACGTTCCTTTTTGGTAAAAGCGTTGGCGAAATTACAACACAATCCCCAAAATTTACACACAATGTTGAAAAAATGTTTCGTAAGCCCAGCAAGGCTTTTGGCGATTTTTTCGTTATTTTTTATTTCTTAATGTCATTTTTTTGTCACCAAATCGAGCCATTGCTACACTTTTTATTACAGTCTTGTGACTATTTAATATTCCCAATTTAGAAAATAACACGTCAGAATAAATATAAACATAATGTAAAAATTACTCCAATCAGCTGTTTTCCGCTGGTTTTTTTACATCATTTTAAACATATAATATTATATACTTCCCGTACGGCCACCATCTACCGGTATGCTGGTGCCATTTACATAACTAGCTGCCGGTGTACATAAAAAAGCAACCATTGCTGCTATTTCCTCAGGCTTTCCTATACGGTGGGCCGGTACTTCGTTTATCATCTCTTGCTCTATCTCCGCCTTATCTTTATGTTGCGTTGCTGCCTTGTTCTGCATTATAGCATCCAGGCGCCCGGTTGCCGTACTGCCAGGCAATACATTATTTACTGTTATCCCATATTGGGCAGCCTCATTGGCCATCGTTTTGGCCCAGCTTGCTACAGCGCCGCGTATTGTGTTAGATACGCCCAGGTTTTTCAGTGGTATTTTTACAGAGGTCGATATAATATTTACTATACGGCCCCACCCTTCGGCTTGCATGCCAGGCAGTAAAAGCGTTGCCAAAATATGGTTACAAATCAGGTGTTGCTGAAAAGCCTGTATAAAACTCTCAGGCTTCGCATGCATCACAGGGCCACCGGCAGGACCACCGGTATTATTTATAAGTATGGTTATGTTCTTATCCTTTATATATGCAGCTACTACGTCATGCACCTGTTCAGGGTGGTCAAAATCTGCCACCAGGTAGCCGTGGTGCTGGCCTTGGGTGGCATCTAATGTTGCTACTGCCTGGGCCAGCTTTTCACCACTGCGCGAAATAAGGATACACGTTGCACCCAACTGTGCCAGTTCCTGTGCGCTGGCAAGACCTATACCCTGGGTGCTGCCGCCTATGAGCGCGGTTTTACCCTTTAAACTTAATGATAACATGTGTATGGTTGTATTTGGGTGCTAAATTAGGGGAAGAATGAGAAAAGAGTGGGAATTGTTGTTGAAACTTAGGGCAATGTGCATCCTTTTTTATGCAGCATCATAATTACCCTATATTTGTGAGCACTTTTTAGCAGAAAAAATGGTATCTAAATTAATAGTAAAGAATTTTGGGCCTATTGAGCACGTAGAGCTTGATTTGAGAAACGTGAATGTTTTTATTGGTCCACAATCTACAGGTAAAAGTGCATTAGCTAAGCTTTACACCATTTTCAAAGCACCAAGGAAGTTTTTCTATAAAAACGCTTTAGAGTCTGTTGAGGCAATGTCTTTGAATGGAAACGAAGCATTCAGGCAGTTTAATGATGTTCTGGAGGAATACAATATCAATTCTTTTTTAAAAACTGACACTGAAATATCGTTTGATTCTGAATTGCATACAATAGAATATAAAAATAATACCCTATATTATAAACCTAAAATACTGAATGCTATCAAAGAGTTGGATTTGCTAGCTACAAATTTTGAAGAAAATAAGAATGAAATAATAAATATTTTCAAAGCACTGTCGAGGAAATTTATTTTATTTCATATACGGGCAAGAGAACTTTTCCACAATTCTGAAAAATATAATCATAAAGAACGAGAAAAAATATACGAAAATATAGACGTAAAAAAATATCCATTAGTAATTAACATAATTAAGTCCTCTGAAGAAGATTTAAGTACTAATGCAGCCTTATATATTCCTGCGGAAAGAAATTTTATTAACATCATAAAAAAATCTTCCCTTAATTTATTGCTTAATAATGTCCCCATTCCAAGGCATATTTTATCTTTTGGAGCTGAATTGGAAAAATTGGACGCTATTAATGAAATTGACTTAAGCTTCATTAAAAAAGACATAAGATATAAAATCGTCCAAGGTGAGGATAGAATATTTACTGATAATCAAAATAGTATAAAACTTACGGAAGCTGCATCGGGCATACAGAGTGTGATACCTATCCTCATGCCTATCATGAATAGTGCCCATGTCATGGGACGCGCGATAAATAGTACGCAGGCTATGGGGCATCGGTCTTTTGTTATAGAAGAACCAGAATTAAATCTTTTTCCAACAGCCCAATACGAACTGATCCAGATTTTGGAATCTGGCAGACGCGATTCCAATTGGGAGGATTATGGCACTATTCATTCCTACACTACCCACAGCCCATATATCCTTTCTGCTTTAAATAATCTGCTTTATGCAAGTAAAGTCAAAAGGATTTTATTTGATAAATATAGGGCAGAAGCCTCTTATGAAAAAGAAGATAATTCCGATGAATTAGTCGATAAAATTGTCAAAGCAGATATTGATCCAGATTCCTTCACCGCATACCAAATCAACGATGGTCATGCAACATCAATTTTTAACAGGAAAACTGGATTGATTGAGGAAAATTTTATTGATGAATCATCTGATAAGATCAATGAAGATTTTGAAGCCCTAATGGAATTAACGAAATGAACGAACAGGATTTAAGAGCTGCATTTGGTGATTGTAAACGGCCAGCCTCTTCCTTATGCCCAGTCAACACTTCGTTTGAATACCCTGAGGGATATTCATTTTATGTATATGACAATGAGGATAACCAGCCTATAAGCATAGTAGAAAGCAGTCAAGACTATCATTTAACAGTCAGGAACCATACCAATAGCCCTGTTTGTATTGTAAAAACCGATAAGTGCCTGTTTACAGATGAGCACAAAAAATGTGATTGTATCCTGTTTGATGCCAAAAATCTCTTTTTCGTAGAAATGAAAAACAGTGCTATTGGTAGCAGGAGTGCAAACAGGAAAAAAGCAGCCATACAATTAGGCGATACCATTCAGTTATTTGAGAATAATAACATTGATTTCAAGAAACATACTGCTAAAGCTATTATTTGTTTTAAAACAAACAACACCTATCCTACACAGCCATCAAGAAATACATTAAGAGCTGTTTTCCTTGAAAAGTATGGTGTTAGCCTGGAAGAAGGCAATGAAATAGAATTTTGAGTAGCGTTGTGCTTTTCACTCAAGGGATCTTAATCGTTAATCCCCGCATTTGCGTTAATTTTGCATTTATGTTTAATTATTTAGAGGGGTTGAATGAGCCGCAGCGCGAAGCCGTGTTGCATCATGAAGGGCCTATAATGATAGTGGCGGGTGCAGGCAGTGGCAAAACCAAAGTTCTTACTACACGCATAGCACACCTCATGCAAAATGGGGTAGATGCTTTTAATATACTGGCGCTTACGTTTACCAACAAGGCTGCGGCCGAAATGAAGGAACGTATTGAAAAGATATTGGGTAACAATGAAGCACGTAATCTCTACGTGGGTACCTTTCACTCTGTTTTTGCCCGTATGTTACGTGCCGAGGCTAATAAGCTGGGTTATCCCAATAACTTTACCATTTACGATACCGATGATGCCAAGGGAATTATTAAGAGCATTGTACAGGATATGAACCTGGATGATAAGCACTACAAACCTGCTTTCATTTACAACCGCATATCGGCAGCAAAAAATAGCCTTATCGATCCTGCTACATATAAACAGGATTCCAGCATACAGCGCGAAGATGCGCATAGCAAACGCGAGTTGATAGGCGACATATACGATGCCTACCAGAAAAGATGCTTTAAGAACGGCGCTATGGATTTTGATGACTTACTCTTCAAAATGTACATACTGCTTACCAACTTCCCCGAAGTGCTGGCCAAGTACCAGCACCGCTTTAAGTTCATACTTATAGATGAGTACCAGGATACCAACCTCGCACAGTATGCCATTATAAAAATGCTGGGGGCTGTACACGAAAATATTTGTGTAGTAGGCGATGATGCACAGAGTATCTACTCCTTCCGCGGTGCTACAGTACAAAACATACTGCAGTTCCAGGACGATTACGAGGACGTAAAAGTGGTGAAGTTGGAACAGAACTACCGCAGCACACAAAGCATTCTTGAAGTAGCTAATACCATCATCAGCAAGAACAAGAACCAGATACCTAAAAACCTCTGGACAGATAATGACCAGGGCGAAAAAATAGTGCTTGCCCGCACTATGACCGATAATGACGAAGGTCGTTTCGTAGCCGATGCCATTACTGAGCAAAAGCTCCGCAACCATTACCATAATAAAGACATAGCCATACTATACCGTACCAATGCTCAGAGCCGTTCTTTTGAAGAAAGCTTGCGGCGCATGAACATTGCGTACAAGATATATGGTGGTGTTTCATTCTACCAGCGTAAGGAAGTAAAAGACCTGCTGGCTTACCTGCGCTTACTGGTAAATACACAAGATGAAGAGAACCTGAAACGCATCATCAACTACCCGGTACGTGGTATAGGCAAGACCAGTGTAGAAAAGATAATGGTCATAGCCAACAACAGTGGCAAAACCTTTTGGGAAGTACTGGAGCAACCCGAGATGCATGGCATCAAAGGGGCTGGTGGTGCAGCCATAGAAAGGTTTGTAACTATGGTTAAAAGCTTCCAGACGCTGCCACACAAAATGAATGCTTACGATGTTGCATTTGCAGTAGGCAAACATACCGGGCTGGTACAGGAACTCTATAACGATAAGAGTGTGGAAGGGCTTGCACGTTACGAGAACATACAAGCCCTCTTGAACAGTATAAAAGAGTTTACCGAAACACCCGATGAAGAAGGTGAATTGCAGGATAAAAGCCTGGGCAGCTACCTGCAGCAAATAACTTTGCTTACCGATGTAGGTAAGGAAGATGAAGATGCTGACGCTGTAAAGCTGATGACTATACATGCTGCCAAGGGACTAGAGTTCCCTTGTGTATTTGTGGTAGGTCTTGAGGAAAATTTGTTCCCCAGCTCTATGAGCCTTTACGACCGTGCCGACCTGGAAGAAGAGCGCCGTTTGTTCTATGTTGCTATAACACGTGCAAAGCATAAACTCTGGATCACCTACGCCAATAGCCGCTACCGTTTTGGTCAACTGGTCTCTAACGATCCCAGTCGTTTTATAGAAGAAATACCCGAAGCCCACCTCGACCGTTCTTTTACCGGTATGGCCAACCAGGCAAGGGGTTCTGTGAATGCTTTTGGCAACATGCTCAATCAGTCTTTCGATAAGATGCCATCGCTCAAAAAGCTGGCCGATAAATTATCCCAGACCGCACCGCCGGCACACAACCCAGCCAGCGATTTTAAACCAGACGATGCCAGCCTCATGACTACCGGAATGACCGTTGAACATCAGAAATTCGGTTTTGGTAAAATATCAGGTATAGAAGGGGGCGCAAACAACCGTATAGCAACAATAGATTTTAGTGGCGGCCACGGGCAAAAAAAGATCATGCTGAACTTTGCTAAGTTGCGGATAGTACCAGAAGGGTAATACTTTATTCTATATAATTTCAATACGCCTATGCTGTTGGTTATTTAACCAATGCATAGGCGTAATCTTTTATGCTAGGTATATCCTCTCATAATAATAGCCATTTATCATTTTGATAGCCTTCCTAATCTCATATACGCAGCTATATGCAGATAGAAGTGCTCAAACAACCTTCCAAAACAAAAAATATTGTTAATACCCACACTTTGGCACCGCTTTTGAATTACAGTAATCCTAAACAAAAAGTGACCATGTCATCTTCATTGGATGTTCCCCTCGTCAAGGGTAAGGTAATAGAACTGAATAGCGGATTTAAGGCTTTAATAGCCGATGAAACACATAAAAGATTTGCAGCTGATATTTGTGACGAAATGTACACGTCAGCTTTGGCTCGCGGTACTGGTATATCTAAAAGGAAACCCGAATACCTGGAGCACAAAATGATGGAAGGTGATGCTGTAATAGTAATAGCACCCGATGGTAACTGGGCTGGTTTTAGCTACATAGGTGCATGGAACAACAACCAGTTTGTTTCTAACTCTGGTCTCATAGTATCTCCAAACTACCGCCAGGCAGGTGTTGCCAAAATGGTGAAGAAAAGGATATTTGAACTGAGTTGCGAAAAATATCCAAACGCACAGATATTCGGTTTAACTACTGGTCTTGCTGTAATGAAAATAAATAGCGAATTGGGTTACGAACCTGTAACTTATTCTGAATTGCCACAAGACGATGCCTTTTGGGAAGGTTGCAAAAGCTGCGTAAACTTTGATATACTTACCAGCAAGGGCCGTAAGAACTGTTTATGTACAGCCATGCTCTACAATCCCGCCGATCACGTAGCAGAGGTTAAACCCGCTACCAAGGTTAGAGAAATGCAGGTGTACGCAAACCGTGCACACAGGTATGCAGGCAATGCTTAAAACGAAATAATAGTATAAATGAAGGGGTGGCATATGCCACCCCTTCTTGTTATAGTCGCCTAGCAAATTCTTTATTATTTAGCGTATTTTCTTTTATTAGCTATTGCTTTTCTTCTCTGCACCACGAGAAATGGATAGAAGATCAACAGGTGAAATAGACGACCCGCTGTATTGGATCTTTAACAATGTTATGTTCGAAATGTCTGTAGCTTTTGAGCTTAAAAACAGGATCGTGGATAAAGATGGCAGAAGGATATTTTTTAAAAAGCAGGAGGAGCTTTTAGGTGTGCTCAGTAAAAAATGGCAACAAAAACGAGAACGGGAACATATACAGATATTAGCAAGAGCGCCATTCGATGACCTTGCCTCGCTTAGAGCAATATATTGTGGTGAACTTAGAAAACAGGGGTATCCAGAAGACGAGTTAAAAAGATTGGCTTACGAGAAATATCCTAAGAATACAGTTGAAAAATAGTTTTGAATGCCAGGGATTCGTAACACAGTAATCACCTCCTAATCACCACCTCCACTCTTCTGTTCTTATCCCTGCCCTCTTCCGTATCGTTGGTACTTATGGGGCTAGCTTCACCCCAGCCCTGGGCTTTCATCATGGCCTCGTCAATGCCATATTTGAGTATCTCAGTTTTTACCAGGCCTGCGCGCACATAAGATAGGTGTTCGTTCAGCATAGGTGTACCTGTATTATCAGTATAGCCATTTATCATGATCACCACTCCTTTTTCAAGCAGCCATGGGCTTAGCGCCTGTTGTATGGCTACTTTGTCACTATCGGTAAGTGTAGCGCTGTTCAGCGGGAAGTTTATTATAGTTATCAGGCTGTCATTTATAGGTTTCACATAGTCTTGAGATAATAATGCAATGTTCTCATTAAGCAGGCCAGGCAGTGTATCATTATTAAAGTACAGGGTGTCGCTCAGGTCGGTATAACCTATCCTATCTGCTTGCAGCACATATTTTTTGCCTTTTGTCAGGGTTATCATATAGCTGCCATCACCTCTGTTACTCAAGAAGTGGTATAGTGGCATCCCGGTCTGCGCATCGTTAATATAGATGCTGGCATAGTTCAGTTTTTCCTTGCTTATGCTGTCAAACACATACCCCTTCAGGGCACAAACCGGTAATGGCTTGTACGCTTCGGGCATTGGACATTCATAAATATCGTAGTCGCCTTCCACACCATTCTTATCTGACGATAGGTACATTTTTCTACCGTCTAGCGTCACACTTACGCTGTTCTCATCGCCTGTGCTGTTTATGGGGTAGCCCATGTTATACGGCGGCGACCACATGCTGTCATTATACCGGCGTGTTACAAAAATATCCTTACCTCCCATGCCCGGATGCCCATCGCTGGTAAAGTACAGGGTATGGTTATCTATGTGCAGGTAGGGCGCAGTTTCATTGCCTGCTGTATTTATGGTTGGTCCCAGGTTTTGCGGCGGTAGCCAAAGGCCATTATCAAATCGGGCTACATACAGGTCGTAGCCACCATACCCTCCCGGGCGGTTGCTGGCAAAAAACAGTTCTCGGTTATCGGCAGAGAGGCAGGGCATACCCTCGTAATCAGGAGTGTTTATGGTTGCGCCAAAACTTTCCGGTGCCGACCATGGGCTATCTATTGCATTGCGGTAAGCAAGGTACAGATCGCAGCCTCCTTGGCCCCATCCGTTCTCACTGCGGTTCTCGCAACGGGTAAAAAACAAGTAGTGTCCATCTGCCGACACCATTTGTGCCGATTCCTGGTCGGGTGTATTCAACGGGGCGCCCATATTTTTAGCAGTGTGCCACCCTCCGCAGCTATCAGGCAATGCATAGTAAAAATCTTCGTCAATATTATTATGGCGGCGGGTAAAGTAAAACGTCAGCGAGTCTGCCGATATAGAAGGGAACATCTCAGGGCTGGTAGTATTTATCCTTGGCCCCATGTTCACTGGCGTATCTGCCACAGGGTGCAGCAATGCCTTGCGCACAAAATTGGCTTGTTGCTCTAGTTTCTTCCATTCCGCATTATTCTGGGCGGGCATATAGGCGCTGATAATATACAGTGCCGAATCTGGTTGGTTATCATAAAGCAAACTGCGCGCATACGGCCGTGCAAAGGCTGCATATCCATTCTTGCAGTTCTTCATTGCCTGGTTAAAAATGAAGCTGGATGTAGTGTATTTATGCATTTTATAGTACCATTCGCCCAGTACACTGTATGCATCGGTATAGGCTGGGTATTCGGCAATGGCTTTCCACATCTCATTACAGGCGTCATCC
>Ga0207053_10295_pt1 | contig 12246 bp, 10 predicted proteins | sample Alteio_BWMinCont_59_FD_153290 | JGI IMG/M metagenome (GOLD analysis project Ga0207053, IMG submission 153290) | Enriched cells from forest soil in Barre Woods Harvard Forest LTER site, Petersham, Massachusetts, United States -... | ecosystem: Environmental > Terrestrial > Soil > Temperate forest >...
ATCCCTGGACACCGTACGAATAAGTACCGGCTGTTTGACCATTGACTCCTAAAGCATAATTTCCATCTGCTTCACCATTAACCCCAACGTTGTTATCTCCTGATGAGTTAGCTTGTGCATTTACAACTGTTCGATAGCTATTCGTTGAGGAGTCTTGGACGTATAATACTTCGTTCGCTGAAGAATTTCCAAATAAACTAATGTCTGAAGCTAAGCCCGTAAGTACACCAACACATAAAATGAACGAAATAAACGATATTGTTCGCATATTAAAACCTTTCTTATAAGTGACGTTTTAAAATTTTAAAGAAGTTGATCTTTCTCCGGTTTAGTGGACATAAGGAGTGCCGATTTTGATTCTTTAGAACCACCAGCCTACCTCGAGAGTAATATCTTCTGCGTTTCTGAGATGGCTCCGGCCTGCACACGGTAAATGTATAGCCCTTTCGGAAGGGTAGCGGCAGGAATAAAACGTTCATGTATCCCGGCCGGAAGGCGTTCATCTAACAGCATCGCGGCCTTTTCGCCAGATAGGGTAAATGCGGTAAGCATGATGTGAGCTGCACTGGGAAGGTTGAAGGAAATGAAGTGACCGGAAGGGTCGATGCTAAGACCGCGCGGGGAAACATTTGAAGGCTTAATACTTGAAGGAATTATTTGCAAACCTGGCCGACGCCAGACACCGCCGTCCGTTCCAAGAAATAGATAATCAAAAAAACCCATGTCATCCGCAGCAATGGCTCGTACATCAAGCTCTGTCAGGCCATTATTTACTGAACTCCAAGATGCACCTCCTCCACTTCCTGTTATAAGCAAAATACCACTGTCCGCCGTACCTGCAAGAATCCCATCTGGAATCGCATCTGGAACCCCTCTCACACCATCGAGGGCATTAATCACCATATTCGGTAGGCTGTTTATTGGTTTCCAACTTGGGCTCGAGCTAGATACATCCCAGCAGAAGATGCCCGTCCCGGTTCCTAGACAAAACAAGTAGGAGTTGACGCTTCCGATGGCGCGAACATCAAAATTCGTCAATCCGTTGTTGTAGACACCCCAACCGGTATCACCATTTGTCGCTTGGAAAACTCCGCTGTCTGTTCCTGCAAACAGACCTCCCGAAGAATTTTCCAGGGCTCGAGTGTTAAAGCTCGTCAAGCCCGTATTAATTGGAATCCAGTTCGCACCGCTATCAGACGAACGGTAGACACCATCAGCTGTCCCGGCAAACAAATATGTGCCAGACAATGCAAGGGCACGAACATTGAGGCCCGTCAATCCGTTATTGACAGCAGTCCAGTTAGCGCCGTTGTTTGTGGATCGAAAAACTCCACTACCTTGGGTCCCAGCGAATACGATGCCGGGATGAGAGGGATCAGTAAGAGCCAATGCTTGAACTACCATGTGCGTAAATACGTTGTTGCTCGTCCAACTTGCGCCGCTATCGAGTGATAAGTAGAGACCATTTCTTGTCCCAGCGTAAACCACCAAGCCATTCGCGGCTTGGACTCTTCCAATCGTAAGCGCAAGCACGCTATCTGGGCCATTGGTTTTAATCCATTGAGCAGACAATGGCGTGATGCCGACGAAAACAAAGCAGGCCAGTAATCGAAAGAAAAAGCGCCAAGTCTTCATGATCAACTTTTCGATCAACATTACCATTTTACGAACTGCCGCTGGATTTTTTTCGTTCCGACAACCGCTTGTACAAAGTAAAGACCTCTTGAAAACTCCTTCACAGAAAGGGGCTCTAAAACCGAACTTCCGTTTGTTATATGAACAGTGCGCTCTTCTTTCCGAACCCCTTTTAGATCAAAGATTGTTAATGCGATATCGGAATTTGATCCCGAATTGAGAGATAGTACTATAGCTTGGGAGGTTGGATTATATTCAACTTTCAATTCATTTTCTATTTCTGCATTTGTTTGGGGAGCCCCGTTCCCAGAGTGGATAACCCCGCGTTTGGCTAAGGAGCCGCCTTCCTCTCCCACATATACACTCATGGACGAGCCCGTGCCTACCTTGAAACCCGGTCGAATATTAACCGAGTTTGTCGCCACAAAATTTGCATAAACCCATTGGGAATCCGCGCCATTTGCACCCAAACTATTGCTGCTTGTAAGCGTGATGTTGGAAGGGATTCCCCTTAAATTCCTAATCGTATCGGCATAGGTGTTGATGGTATCAGCGAAATCACGGTGATAGATCGTTGTGTCACGAAAAGTCACGGTGCCAGCATCTAAATATTTTAACCTATTTATATAAAGCAACGTATCTCCGCCCGTAGGATACGAAGTACTCGTCGAGTCGTCCAGCCAGCTTACATTCGGATTTGAATATGTCCCGGTCCATTCTGGCAACCAACTGTTTCCACCAGGTATCCCCCAACCTACACCCTGTTGATCAAACTTGAAAGTTCTAGTTACTCCGTCATGCGTATTCGTATAAAGCGGATAGCATGGATAAGTCGATGGAGTACCACCGCCTGATCCATAAGCCATTGTGGTATAGAATCCACTGTAGGCGTATCTGTCTGCCGATTCCACTATAGCATCAGCTATGTAATCACTATCCCCATAAATATTTGTTCCGACAATAAAAGAATTAGTATCAGGGGCGGGCCCCCCAATCTCAATCCCACTCCCATCAAAGGTTCTACGATGTCCACTAGCGCAATGATCGGCATTTCCTGCATTGCTAAAATCATGCCCCATTTCATGGGCAAAAAGCCAGAGGTTGTTGGGCAATCGCGTCCAATACCCGCCAAAATGAAGTGACTGCGCCTCTGAACGAATAAAGGCCGCCCCGCCATAGCTGCTGTCGGTTACATAATTAACGATAATCACTACATCAGCAGCATACTTATTCAAAATCGAATCGTTCTCCCACCGTCCCAAGCTACCCGTGGGCCCCGTACTTAAATCTTCTTCAGAACATAAACCACAAGTGTTTACATACGATTTATCCCAGACTACTCCCGCAATTTGAGCACGAACATCTACTTGGCTTGCTTCGTAAACTCCATTCAGTCCGTCAATCAGTGAAGCAAAATAATCTTCGTACATATTGACGCCGGAGCCACCATAGGCGGAATCGGTGGAATTCGTGTAAACGATTAGGGCCCTCCAGGCGGGTAATAGCTGTGAGTGCCCTGCCGTAATCAAAAACAAGATTATCGGCACCACCCACTTTATGGACATAGCCTTCATCTTGTCCTCTTCAGTGCATCCATTCCGCATTTAATGTCTAAAGTCATTTCGTACAAGGCGGAAACACCCTCCTTCACTGGAGTCAATACGTATTGCCTACCCTTGTATAAAATTTGACCGGAATACTTTCCATTGATTTTTTGGATAACAAATCGATCTAAGTTCGTGCCTTTGCCCTTCCATACAGTTCCATGCTCATCTTTCTGTACTTCAAAATTATTTTGTACTCCGTCGAACAGTTCAAGTTGAACAGAACCTTGAGAAAAGGAATTCTCGTTTATCGAAATAAGTTTTGTCTGAAGTGCACCGGAGAAGTGTTTAATGTGTTGGTATTTCGCGGTTTCTGCGGCATTCAGTTGCACAGAAGAATCCATAGTCGATTGAAAGACAGAGCTATTTCCGAAGGTAGGAGCGGAAAAACACACCGAACATATGATGAGTGAAAATACGGATCGCGTTTTCATCCGGACTCCCATTTCCCAGCCTTCAAAGCTGTTATTTCTGTCTGCATCGAATCCATTAGCGTCATCCTGAATGGCTTTACAGGCAATCCGAACATTCTATGCACGCAACAGTTTTCGCCGCCCACATTTGCTGTCATTAATATTCTGAGCTACGACGACCATTTTGCTTCAGAAAAGAATAATGGCGCCACAAAAGACCTCATGTAATCACCCTTTTCTTCTGTATTTGATTAGGGCCATTTTTCTTAACTTATTTTAAATCGTTACAAAGTCAATTCGTTTCTAAATATTTTTTCGAATGTTACAAATACGAAATATCTAATAAATGATTTTTTTATTAAGTAAATGTCCCTAAAATTCACGCCCAATCGTCATTATTACAATACCGAACTCCCCCGATTTTATGGACAGAACCTAGGCCAATAAGAAACTCTGCTCAAATAGAGCTGGATTTGGTCTCAAATCCGAACAAGATCACCAAATCATTCATGATGGACTTTTAGAAATCTTAGTGTTCGCCTTGCTCTTTTACTACACGCCAAAATAACGCTAAAAACGCGAAAACCGCAGGCTTTGGACTTTGAACCACGGACCCTGGGGAAGCACATCCTCCATAGCCGCCTAAAGAAGAAACTCCTTCAGAAGGATGTGGCCCGACAAATCGGGGTCCGGGTCCAAGCCCTCGGAAGTTGGGAAAACGACCTCCGACACCCCCTTATCAGCCAGATGCCCGCAATTTTGACCTTCCTTGGGTATGACCCAAACCTCCCGGAAACCACCCTCACGTTACAGGACCGTATGAGGGAAAAACGCCGAGTTATGGGATGGAGTGTAAGCGAGGCTGCTCGACACTATGGGGTCTTTGACCATACCTGGACCCGGTGGGAAAACGGGGTTACGAGCCATCCCCCTGTTGAAAGTATCGAGCGGTTTTTGGGAGGTCAGAACCTAAAAGAGCCGGATTAGGAAATTAAGGGAGGGGAAATCTTTGGGCCGAGTTTTAACGTGTCCAAATAATCTGCCCAAGCTTGCATCATCTTGCGTCGTTCTGGCAAAAACTCTGCGAAATTATAGGCCGCGCTTACCATACTTTTTTCCTCGTGGGAAAGTTGGCGCTCAATGGTTAAATGGTTCCAGCCCTGTTCATGTAATAGTGTCGAAGCCATGCTGCGAAATCCGTGGCCGCTCATTTCTTCCTTTGCATAACCCATCCTTCTAAGAGCGGACAAAACAGCATTATCGCTCAAGGGCCGCTCTCTAGTTCGCCCTCCCGGAAAGACGTATCGGGGTGCATCCGTCTTTCCTTCAAGTGGACGGTTAGTCAACGGTTCTAATTCTCGAAGAATCTCGACAGCTTGGCGTGATAAAGGCACAATATGCTGCACACGCCTTTTCATCCGGTGGGCAGAAATCCGCCATTCTGGAATATCCAGGTCAATTTCCTGCCATTCTGCCTTCCGTAGCTCTCCGGGTCGTACAAAAACCAACGGGGCTAGCTGCATGGCGGCTCTGGTTGCATATGAACCTTGGTAAGAATCAATGGCTCGGAGAAGTTCCCCGACGGCCTTGGGGTTGGTAATGGTTGCAAAGTGCTTTTGCCTTCGCGGAGGAAAGGCTCCGCGCAAATTGGCCGTGAGATCATACTCTGCTCGACCCGTCGCCACCGCGTAACGGAATACCTGTCCACAACTTTGAAGTATGCGACGTGCAGTAACCAGCGCACCCCGGCTCTCAATACGGCGTAAAACGGCCAGCAGTTCTGGAACTTTGATTTCCCTAATGGGTCTTTTGCCCAACCAAGGGAAAATGTCTTTTTCAAGCCTTGCTACGATGCGAGCGCTATAATTTGGTGTACGGTTCCGAGCAAAAATCGCGACACACTCTAGAGCAATCGTTTTAAAGTTATCCGCCCCCGTTCGTCCCAGCTTTTGTGCCTTGTGGGCTTGGTTGGGATCGATACCTTTCGAACGTTGACGTCGGGCCCTATGACATCGATTTCGGGCCATTTCTAAGCTGACTTGGGGATAGGCGCCTAGTGCAAGCCTCTTCTCAGTACCTTCGTACCGATATTTCCAATACCATCGTTTACCGCCAGCTGGGCTTATTTGAACATAAAGACCAAGGCCTAATCCGTCGAATATTTTGAACGCCTTGAGTTTTGGCTTGGCATCATGGATTTCAATGTCAGTTAGAGGCATTTTGGAGATATCTCCTCGCCCGTCTCTGGACGCCGAGAAACGGCCTAACTAGGGACAAGTTCTAAAACGAACGAATCATCCAGTTAGAGAAGATATCACCTCAATTTCCCTATAAAAAGGGAAATTTTGAGGTTTTTGAATTGATGAAATGGTGGACGCTAGTGGACTTGAACCACTGACCCCATCGATGTGAACGATGTACTCTAACCAGCTGAGCTAAGCGTCCGGGGTGGGCAAATATAGCAAAGAGCCTATGCCATGGTAAAAATTTCTGATTCTAGCGATGCCCACTAAACCGGGGGAAGTTCAAAAAGGCATTTGACTTGTCTTGGACAAGCTACTCTCGTCCGCCCGGGCCCCAGAATTTCGTTTCGCTTCACCACCGGAACCGAGAGAAGTTCAGTTACAATTTTGATTTCCCGAATGAAAACTCTTATTTAGAATCAGTCAAGGCGAATAAAGTTCGTTCTAAAAACTGAGGCGAAGCGTTCTAATTCACACCTATTATTGTCTAATAGGTTATGCACCCAAAGATCGTGCCTACCTTCGAAACATTCATTTGCAAGTGCAGTTCCAATATCTTCAAAACTGCGCCCCACATCTCGTCTAAGTTCTTCGGGTTCCGTGAAAACCCCAAGCACAAAAACCCTATCCAAATAGAGCTCCGGAATATCCTGTTTTACAGTTTTTAGACGATCACTATTGTTATCAAAATCTATTAGTAATACAACTATTCTATTAATGTATTCCTGCATTGTCGGCAATAAATCCAAATTAAATTTTTCTATTACTTTTATCCAACCACCAGCAGGAGGAATAATTTGGATATTATTGACTATAATGGAATTATTAAAAATAAAACCATTTGCAATTTGTTCGTTGGCTCTATCTTCTGGAAGAATAATAATATGGGGTCGATGCCTGTTTGGGCTCATGGGGTCAGGTCACCCAGAATTAAGGCGATATCCAGATCCTTCTTGTCGAAGTTACTATTAAGTTCAAGATCTTTCACATACTTAATTAAAGTTGGTTCCAGGTGACTATTTCTGTAAAGAACTAAAGTATTTTCGGTTGAAAACTTTCGTATAACCTCGGCGTTATGAGATGTGGCTATAAATTGACCGCGAGTCTTAAATGAACGCCGCAGGGAAACCACAAACTGACCTATTTCTGTGAGTGAGAGATAATTATCTGGTTCATCCCAAAGGCAAAATAGTGAAGGGATATGCTTGTTTGAAGCCAAGACTAAGGCGGAGAGAAAAAAACACTTCTCACCATCGGACAAATTTTCAAACTTTACTCTTAGTTCTTTGTTCTCACATTCAAATCTGACAACCATACTTTTAGAATCTTTGCCAACAATTTCATTTTCGATTACATCCGCATCGGTCATGATTTCTTTAAAATGTTTAGCCATCTCTGTATAAGACGCGGGGAACTGATTAAGCAATCCAGAAAACCACTCTCCAAAATTTGAGCAATCACGGTTAGGCTCTATGGAAGCTCCACTTGATAAACCCGACATTAACTTCGGGATCGGTGCTAATATTAGCATCCGCGAAAACCATGTTTTAAGGACGTAAATAGGATCATTTTCTGATTCATTGTGGATAATAGGGAGTGCGATAAAATGCCAGTCAACAATAAATTGAGTTTCGCTTTTTGTTAAAGAACGCTTGACTTGGCCGGCTTTTCGAGAAAAGATTAGTTTTCCTGAAACTACGAGTTCTTCTTCAAGCACTCGAAGTTCTTCAAAATTCTTTGGCAAATCCAATACAAGTAGATATTTATAGAGTTTCGCATCAATCAAGACTTCCACTTCGAAACGAATCGGAACATCCGATCTTTCAGCAGTAAAATCCGTCAATTCAACAAGTTTACCAACTCTGGTTATACCCCTTCCGATTTTTTGAAATAATTCTAACACGTTTGCAATTGTTGATTTCCCAGAGCCATTCTTTCCAATGATCAAGGCCGTAGACATTTCCTTCAATGAGAGTTCAAAATTCTCAAGGCATCGGAAATTGTGGACATATAAACGCTGAAGCATGACAGTTCCCCTTTTGGATCTTGCGTTGCTTGGTCAAAAGATTTTTCAGCAATAATATTACCTCTTTTTGCACTCGTGAATTCATCGGTAAAGCCATGCTTTGCGTTTTATCCGACACTCATCACTCATAGTGGGGTATGGAATTTTCCTCACCCACGACGAGATAACGGGCAAATTGGGCACTTTATCCCGTCGTGAAAGTTTTCCGTCAATGTCTATACTCTTCACATGCAATACAGGCCGACCGCCTCTTCAACATGTACTCCATTTGAAAGACCGGAACGGGATAAACGACGTTCCTGGAGACCATGGCTGTCCTGGACATGCAACGAGGCTGAGGCGTCGCGGTTATTAACTCCCCCACAGTGATCTAGCCGAACGGCTGGTGACCCAAGTACCCGGCTGGCGAAGCCAAGACTTGGTTTACTCAAATGCGTCGGATGCCCTAATTTTTCGATGTTTATCGTTCGGGACCTTCTAAATAATGGTAGGCCGTTTTAAATAAATCAACGAAGCTGGAGGCAATGAAAACTAAACATGCAAGAAACAACGTCTGCTCTAGAGAAAGGACACTTAAATAAAACGGAATTAAGAGCCCTAAGCCAAGTAAAGAGGTTACGAAATTGTTTGTCATCCAAACTGTTTCTCGGTGGAATGAGAATTTAAGGTGACCCTTAAATCTCCGAATCAACAACCAAACCCAACCGACGTTAACAAGTTGGAAGATGGAATAAAAGACAATGAAAACTGGAACAGTATGCTTCGCATTTTCGCTAAAAAGCATATCGGAAACTAGCCTGGCGCCAGTATAGTATAAAAAACCGTGTAGGATTAATATAGGCATGTGAACCATAACGATTGCGCGGGAACCCCTTTCACGAATTTGGATAGCACGGGTTTCGTCTGCCTCGTTCTTTAATTCAATAGAAACGTTTTCAGTATAGCGACGGATGTTTACCACTGCCCAGAAGAATCTAAGTCCAAGCAATAGCATCGCAACGACGGGAGCGAAAAACCAAATCGAGGCACGAGTTTCTACAGCTTTATCCAGCCCTATAAATGAAATGAAATATCGATATACACCTTCTACAATAGCTTCCAACCCCAAAGTCATTGCAATTAAGAATACGACCTGAATACCCCCAAGATTTGCTTTTTCAAATAGAGTTTCTTGTCCTGCGTCCCCAGAATATTTGGTCGAACCTGCGGCCATCACGGTTGTGGAATGCCGTTATCAATTGGAAGGTAATCCAAAGTCTTGGTATGCATATTCAGGATTAACCTTCCTCCATTATTTTCGCATAATTTTCGGAAAAGATTATGACCTTGAATAATGGCCTTTTCCCATTGCCATAGCGGCACTCTTTCCACCTGGTAGCCTTTTACAAACTCCTTGATCATTTTAAGCAAATCAAAATCAATGTGCTCTAACTTTTCATTGGGTCCCAGAGTTTTAATTCGACTAAAAACAGCAGCTGAGACTGCTTCTTCAACGATAACAGCTCGGGCTCCATCTTCAGCCTCGTCAACCGAAGGATCTGACTTCCTTTTACACTTCATCAACGCCCGAATAACGGGAGACCAACCGAGAAATACCATATAAGAGAAATGGAAAATGTCATGGTATCGGTATCCATCCAAGTCTCCATTGTTATCGGTCAAGGGGTCGCCAAAGTTTACCCCGTTGCACCTCAGTATCACCACTGGCTTCACTGAACCTGCTTTTCCGCGGATTTTTTCTCGAAATTCAATTTCTAATTGGCGTGGAAGTCGTTCTTCCTCTTCAAACCCATTATCAAAAAGATCATGATAATCCTCCGTTTCAGGCCAACGGTCAAATATCTTTTGAAGATTTTCCTTTGCCGCTACTTCTAAAGAGACGTCAATTTCTTTAGCTGTTTGCCGGAGTAGTTTCCAAATCGATTCGAAGTTCAGGTCGGCAGGCAGTAAAGGTTTGGCCTCCAGAGCATCCATGAGTTTGCCTACCGCCGCACCCAAGTGAAGCGATTTTGAATATCTGTTGCCCGTATCGATCGGGATATTGCCAAGTGAAGAGTCAAACTCTTGAACAAGTTTAGGCTGAAGCAGGTCAACTAGTCTAAAGAAGTACCAGAGAAAATCGCCAATGTCTTCTTTAAGGCGAAGGGGTTCTTTCGGATATGAACCGCCCTCTTCTCGTTTTTGTTTCTTTAGCTCAGTCAAAAGGCTGCCAGCTTCACCGAAGAGCCCTGCGGCCAATAGCTGGATATGGTCGGGGTTGCCCGCGAATCGATCCGTTTTAGAGGCTCTACTTGAGTATTCGGATATCCAAGCCATTACTACACCCCTTCAATTTTTTTAATGTCCTTCAGCAATGTCTCCAACTTTGTTTTGCTCCCGCTTGTGAACGCATAAGTTGAGTGCACAACTAGGCTGCCTATCTGTAGTTCCGTTTCTCTAGCAACGCATTCAAGTAGTCGAGCGAGTCCCAGAATATTTCCTAACGCCTTATAGGTGTAGTCGTGGCTTCTGTAAAGTGCAGTTAGATGTACAACCCCATCACGCAACTTGAACGAAACATGAGAAAGGCAAGGCGCTTTCATAATTACTTTTGCGTCCTTTTCAGGACTATATAAAGAAATATCAAACTCTCCCTCCGTAATCCCAATCTCATAGCATGACCGTTTAGAGCCATCGTGGCTCTTCTGGCTTTTCATCCTTTTGATCAACTCTTCCAATGGGTTTATCGTTTTGTCCACGCTAGTTCTTCTATGCATTAGTCTATGGGCATAGGTTCCCCAAGAATTGAGGGTTCCGCTTCTGATAATAGGATAGGTTTCGTCATTATACGCCTTAAACATGCCCTTTAAACCTTTATGTTGGTACTCCCATCCCGGGAAGATGGTCTCTGCTATTGTGTGAAGAGGATAGACTGGCTTACCATTTTTTGGATGAGAGTCGTAAAATGCGTCAACTAATTTTGAGGCGGCCTTAGTTCGAGGTGTTTCGTCAGCCGGAGAATTGATTTCCAGAATGACATTGAAATCCATGCCAACCATTAACAAGTGCTCGGTGGCCCTAATCCAGGCATCGAGTCTGGTATCAGCTTCAAATACAGGAATCATTTCTTAAGCCTCATCGGTTAATGCAAGAGTTTGGATAAGATGCGCGGTAAGGAAGGCTGCATCAAGCCATGCGTGGCCATCGTTGCCCCAAGAAGAGCCCCAACTATTCCGAATTAGGCAGAATTGCTGCCCCCAGAAGGTGCCCATGCCGACAGCTAAGACAGCATGCCAAGCGTATAGGCTTCCGTCTGAAGAAATTGTCCATGGTTCCTGAGGGGTATAAAAGGGCTTTGGTAGCGTGATGCCCAAAACCAAAGGCGTCCCGGCTCCAATGTGATGTTCGATAGACTGTAAACTACCTGAATCGATTAGGGTGTTTCTTTTGAAAACATTGAGCCCTTTCGGCGGCTGCCAGCCGGTGGGTGGCGTGGTAGAGAAGCTAGGACAATCCATTTCTAATGGCTGTCCATCTTGACGCAGGGCATTCGCTACCTGAGGAATAGTGGCACCATTCTCATTTGAGGCAAAGTAATGAAGATACTCCGGGGATAATGGTGTAGTGACTCCTTTATGATACTCATGAGCGGTTGATACTGCGTAAGAGAGGCAAAGTGGGCGCTGTCCTTGATCTCTAACGGGCCCTAAATGGGGACGAAGGTCTAGTGTGGCCGCAACATTCACGCGGCCTCCCTCAAGCTAAGCTCTCGGGTTCTGCGGGGTGCTCCAGATTCCTCACGCCCAAAGTTATTGATGCCAACGTCAATGAATCCAATTTGATGTCCGTTCCATGGACGGGTATGTTGAAATATCAGGCGATGAATCCCAGGTGCTGGAAATCGAATCAACATGGCTTTGGAAGAGGCGGCCCCAAATAAATCCTGAGCCAACTCTATCTCACTTCCAAGGATCTCAGCATCGCCCACATCCATCAGTTCCCATAGATATCCAGCTGATGAATTTTCGCGAAGTTTTAGGACAAATAGATCTTCAGGTCCTGCCTCGATAAATGTCCCATCGTCATTTTCCGAAAGTTTCCAGACATCCGCTCTTGCTTTTGCGAGATAAAGGGGAGGGACAAGGCTCAATTTTAGATTTTTGACAGTTTTGGCTTGCAGAGCAGTTGCTTCTTCGGGCGTCAACGCTTTGTGGGAAGCAAGTGCCCAACAGGTCGCTGTATAACTTATTCCTAATCTAAGTGAAAGTTGGTAAATGTTAACGGGATCTATCAAAGCTTTCGAATTCCAATTGTGCCGCTTTGCTGATTTAAGCATTAAGTCTTTT
>Ga0207053_10296_pt1 | contig 12220 bp, 8 predicted proteins | sample Alteio_BWMinCont_59_FD_153290 | JGI IMG/M metagenome (GOLD analysis project Ga0207053, IMG submission 153290) | Enriched cells from forest soil in Barre Woods Harvard Forest LTER site, Petersham, Massachusetts, United States -... | ecosystem: Environmental > Terrestrial > Soil > Temperate forest >...
CGCCCATACCACTTTTCCGATGAGTTCCAGGGCCGATTTGCCGGAAGGGACTATTTGCAGGCGAACGGCCGACCGGGCTTTAAGGGGTTTGCGGCTGATCATAAGTCCGCCGCTGGTCGACAAGTTCACAAAGTGTCCTTCTCCGACAACCATCCGACCCTTCGGATCGTAGATATCCAAAGGCAAGCTGGACATGGAGCGGGGCGATTTCCGTCGTTCTTTCATGGATTCCATAGGGGTTTCTCCTAGTTTAAGTTTAGCCCCTCCGCGCCATAAAAAGTATAGGGCTCAAGGCTAATAATGGCAGGCCAAAGGGCCCAAGGTTTTTTTGGAACCTCATTCTGATCGTGACGCGATGACTTCAATCTCGTTATCGGCGTTCGTCGTGACGGCATACTGAACGGGATGGCAGCACACAGCGCAGTCCTCAATAAAGGTTTGAGCCTCTTCGAGCGGCTCAATATCCACTTCAACCGTTTCGCCGCAGTACGGACATTGAGCGCTATGCGTTTCGAGAGACATGGCTCACCGTTTCCTCTTCAGCTTTCTTGGGGAATTCCCCGTGCAGGGCCTTCCAACAGAGGTCGACCACTTCTTGGGAAAACTTGCCTTCGTTAACAATCCATTCTAAATAATCGCGCTGGTCCTTCACCAACTTGCGCAGCAGTTCCCCCTTGTACTTGCCGAAGTTCATCGCGGCCTCGCCGTCTTTCCATAAGAACTTGCCGCGGCTGTCCACGAAACGCCCGTCCTGCTTGTTGCAAAATTGATGAAGCCCCTGAACGTCCTGCGGCAGATCGGGATAGCGCGCGAGCTGGGCGAATAGGACTTCCTGGCTGGCCAGGGCATCGGCGCGGGCGCCGTGCGCTCCCACCAGCGCCTTTTGGCAATAAAACTGATAAGCCGCTGTTAAATCGCGAGGTTCTTTACGGTGGAAAATGGTTAAGCCGTCCAAAATGGCCGGTTCCTCTTTGGGGAACGGGAACCCGCAGCGCTTGAATTCTTCGGTCAAAAGCGGAATGTCGAAACGGGTGACCCCGAATCCTCCAAAGTCGCAGCCGTCCATGAAATCGAGAAGAGACATCGCCACATCTTTGAAACCAGGAGCGCTGGCCACGTCTTCATTGGTGATGCCGTGAACCGCAATAACCTCTGCGGAGATCTTGACGCCGGGATTGATGCGAAGCGTCTTTTCTTCGCGCCGGTTATCGGGGTGGATCTTGATCATCGCGATTTCCACGATCCGGTCGCGCGTGGTGTCGGTTCCCGTCGCTTCAATATCGAAGAAAATGATCGGGCGGCTCAGCTTCATACATCCACCGCTTTGAGCGCTTCCGCGTTCGTCGGATGTTTTTGCAGGAATTCCACTAGAATGGACGCCGCCTGCACCTCCTCCACGCCGGCCAGAGCCCGGCGCAGTTTGTAGATCTGCTGGAGATCCTCGGGAGACAAAAGAAGCTCTTCTTTGCGGGTTCCCGAGGCGCGAATATTAATGGCGGGGAAAATTCTTTGCTCCGCGGCGGCCCGCGAGAGGACAAGCTCCATATTGCCGGTCCCTTTGAATTCCTGGAAAATCACATCATCCATGCGGCTTCCGGTCTCGATCAGGATCGTGGCCAAAATGGTGAGCGAGCCGCCTTCCTCTATATTGCGCGCCATCCCGAAGAAGCGGCGTGGGATTTCAAGGGCTCTGGAATCAAGGCCTCCGGACATGGTTTTATTGCCCACGGTGTTGGAATTATGAACGCGCGCGAGACGGGTAAGAGAATCCAAGAGGATCACGACGTCCTGTCCTGCGTTTACTTCCTTGACGGCTTTCGTGAGAAGATTTTGCGCCACGCGGATATGTTCCTCGTACGGGCGGTCGTTGGAAGACGCATGCACTTCCCCCGGCACGTTGCGCTTAAAGTCGGTGACTTCTTCGGGACGTTCATCAATGAGAAGGCTGTACAGCCGAAGGCTAGGGTCGCATTTTCCGAGGGCTTGGCAAAGGTTCTTTAAAAACGTGGTTTTTCCCGCCTTGGGCGGCGAAACAATCAGCCCCCGCTGGCCCTTGCCGATCGGGCAGACAAGATCCATTGCGCGCATGGTGAGCTCAGAGGAGCCTTTTTCCAGTTGGAGACGGACGCGCGCGTCAATCGAGGTTTTGGCCAGAAAAGCTTCCTCCTCGACGCTTTTCATGGGCGGGCGCGAGTGGTCCGGGCGGCCAAAACGGCCCCCTCCCGGTCCATGTGGCGAACGTCGCCAGGGGCGCCGGGACTGGTTGTCATTAGAACGCGGTCGGTATTGTCTGTCCAAGGTGAGTGAGTTCATTATAACAGTGTGAAGGGATTAACGAAAAAGATTCTTCAAGGTCTGATCGATATTCTTCTTGACGCCCTGGGGGTTTTGCAAGAGACGGCCCAGGGCGGCCTGGAAGGCTTTTTTCTTGAGAGAGCTCACGTCCACCTTTGGGTTTGACGTTGTCCCGGAAACGCGAAGTGTGGCATCCATTGCGCCCATCCCCGGGGTTGGCGGAACGTGCAGTTGAACGTCCAAGAGAAGAGCTCCACTGCCCAACTCCACCGTGCCCGTGGCGCCCATTTCCAATTGAGGACTCTCAATCCTGAAGCGTTTGATCGTCATGCAGCCGTTGTGAAAAGTATAGACGCCGTGGATCCCTTGAATCGGCCATCGGCGCAGGTCCGGCAGACCTAGCTTCAGAACTCCCATACGTTCCAGATTCATGAGCGCCAAGATGGGCGTTAAGGCGATCTTGGCGGATGGCGAGGTGGCCATGAGCCGGTCAATGTTCTGCAAGAATCCTGCGCCCTGCTCTAATTTAGCCCCCCCAGTGACGTGGGACCAACTGGGGTCCATGTCGGACAAAGACCAGGTGAGCGAAAAATCCTTCGCGGAATAGTGCGGATTAAGGAATTCATCGATATGAAAGCGGCCGTCCGAGCGCGTCACGAACTTTTTTCGGATGTTCAATCCTTCCCAAATCGAACGCAGATCCCACCCCAGGCGGATCCCTTTGGCGGTCATGAAGGTTCCGGCGTGAAAGTTCGGAATTTCGGAAAGCCGGATCTCATCGATCGCCAGGCCTCTCAGTCCTAGATGGATGGGCCCAATCCCCACTTCCCGGTTCATCTTGCGTCCGAGCTCCTGGGCGGCCAACGCGCGAAGTTTGGCCTGCGGCGTCACTTCGATCAGGACCCACAAAATCGCGAATAAGGCGAGCGGCGGGAGAAGGAGGATAAGAAACAGCCATTTCAGCAGACGCTTCATAGGTTAGGAATCGGAAGGGTTTGCCCACCGCGGCTCGTAGAATGTTTTAAGAGGAACCGCCTCATAGAGGCTCTGATATAGATTTTCCTGCTGCCGGACCATGGTGTCAATATCAAATTCTTTTTCCACCTGAGTTCTAGCCTTCATCCCCATCCGCCGGGCATCAAAAAAGTTGTTTTTCAGCCATAAAATCTTTTCCGCTGCGAGCGCCGTTTCGCGCGGAGGAATCGGGAACCCCGTTTCCCCCTCGATCAGAACATCTTTGACGCCGTTGACCGCGTAGGCGACGGCGGGCAGCCGGGCCACCGCTGATTCGATGAGCGCGCGAGGCAGGCCTTCCCATAGGGAGGTCAACAGAAAGCAATTGGAGACGGACAATATCGCCGGGATGTCTTTACGCCATCCCAGAAAATGAATCTGAGAAGACAGGTTTTCCGATTGCACATAGGCTTCCGCGGAAGAGCGCAGTTCGCCGTCGCCGACAATGAGAAAGTGGACCGTGGGGTCCTGAGTCAAAACGAGTTTGGCGATCTTGACCAGATCCATGGGGTTTTTCTGCGGCTTGAAGTTGCCCACCGACACCACTACCCATGCGTTGCGCGGGATGTTTAATTCTTCGCGCACGGAAGATAAAAGAGGAGGTTCCTGGATTTGGATTCCACTTCGAATAAGACTTCGAGGTTTCAAACGGCCAATCCCGAGAGATTGGGCTTCTTCTTCGTTGTCTTTCGACACAAAGATCAAATGGGCGCTTAACAGGGCGCAAAAACGTTCTCCTTGAACAAACATCCGCCGGAGTAAGGAGGGCTGTTCCGGAGTAAATCCGAATCCATGAAACGTATGGATGATCACGGGGACGCCTGCAAAATACGCCGCTACGCGGCCCAAGATTCCCGCTTTAGAGGAATGCGTATGAACAAGATGAGGCTTGAGTTGCCGTAAAAGGCGGTAGATCGAGACAAGAGCCATGACATCTTTCCATGGCCGAATAGGCCTCACGAGCCACCGTACGTAATGCGTGACCCAAGCGCCTTGTTTAGCGGTGTCATCCAAAATTCCTCCTGGACCGCAAATCAGAATGGGCTCATACTGGCTGGAAAAGCGCTGGAAGCAAGGGTAAAGCAGCTGCTAAACCCGGCCAGGAACGCCACAGAGGCTAAGGAGCCGAAGGTGAGCAGCGCTCCGGCGTTCCAGTTCAAGTGGAAAGGGCAGGAGCTGTGCATCAAAGTGCGGCCCTTCCGCCCGAACCAAGAAAACTGGACGGAGTACTCGCTGGCCTTGGACGACGCCGCTGGAAAGTACCAGGCGGCCTTCCCGGCGCCGGAGGTGACCGAAACACAGAAAGCTGCCTAGAACACCTCGGCGGCCTTCAGCCCGCTGACATCAAGAACCCTCCCCCTCAGACGTTTGGGGGGAGGGTTTTTTGCCGCCCTCCAAAATAGCTTAGGAATGCCCAAGCTGGGCCCAAGAATTTTGACGGTCTTTTAGCCTCGATTTTTAAGTCTTTCGGCGGATTTCAATCTCCATCCCACCAATCTAGAATAATGCCAATCCTCGTACGCGCGCGTCACCCGCGTTCGAAGCTTATGCCGAAACTCCTCGCTCGCATCATTGCTACTCTCCTGGTCCCGTGCCTGATCGCGGATCCGGTTTCGTCGACGGCTCTTCACAATCCCCTCTCCCCGATGTGGGAGACCCACCACGCGACAGGCGGGCCCGCTGGATTTGTGGCGGGGGGCGGAGGTGAGGCGGGCCACTTCGCATCGCAGGCCCTGGCCCTGCCATCTGGGACGGTTGGTCCTGGCCCAGTTGTCGCACATCTAAATGCAGCCGCTCAAGCCGCTCGTATAGCCGACATGGCCGCAAACCGTGAGGAAAGCGGAGCGGAGGCCTTGAATCGGGAAGTGGCCAAACTCCTCCCGTCTATGATACCCGCGGAGCGGGAAGAGATCCGTAAACGGATCGACCGCATTTTGTGGGAGCACGTTCCCCGCTCCGAAGAGGAAAAGGGCTTTGTTCAAACCATTGTCGAGGTTCTTTGGCAAAACATGAGTGCGGCGGTGGACCGTCTGAATGCGCCCCATGGATTCGATGGTTTCTATGACGAACTCAAACGTTCCCTCGACCTAGACAGGTATAAAAAGGATTTTGTCGATAGGCCGGGACGCATCCTGGATACGGAAACGCTGGCGATTCTGTTGAACGGGGGAAAAACAGATAAACCACTTTGGCGAGCGCCCGAGGAGCATGAAAAACAGCGACTGGGGGAGGCCTATGAGGCGATGATTGAAGGGGCCGCTCGAGGAGCTTACGAAGTCATCGTAGGATCAATGGATATCCTGCATGTCGGAATATTTGCCTGGAGAAGGGGCGAGGAAATTATTCGAATCGCGATGGAGTTCGAGGGTTATGAAGCTCATGGGATTTGGAACCTAGAAGCTCGCCAAGGAAATCTACGAACCGGCGGAGTGGTTGCCGTCCTGGCGCCCGCCGCCGACATGGGACAGAGTCGGCCTTTCAGTGGAGGGTTCCTTACAGTCGCTAAACAAACCTCAGCCGCCACCATATTGGCTCATGCCCCCGGCGCCCCGGTTCAACCTGATCCGAATAGACACCACCGGGGATGGATTCCTCATTTTGCGGAGGAGGCCCCATTTATGGGAGCGGGTGTTCTTCTCTTGGTGGCCGCCTGGGTTTCTTATCCGCTTCTGGGATGGGCCAGCGGTGCACCTTTCGTCTTAGGTCTTGGGGTCATCGTTGTGGGTCGGCCCATTTTTCAATATTTTGAAAAAGAGTGGAATCGGCGAATGGATGGAGACTTGAGCGCTTCGGCGAGTATTCCTGAGACGTTGGCGGTGGAGCGGCGCGATGAGTGGAAGCATTTCAGGAAGTCTATTGCATCTATGGCGGTGTTTGAAGCCTTCTGTCTATGGCGGGCCTCCGTGACGGCTTGGCGGCCGGTCAAAGATCGATTTTACCCCTTTGATCATGGCGGGCTCCGGTGGTTTGATCAGCATGTGTTCGGCGGCGCGCTGAGGCATATCGATCACGGCCAGGTAAATGATTTTCTCATGATTCCCGCGCCCGTCGCCGGCACGTATCTCGTGCTTACGCTCATGTACGCGATTGCCGGCTACCTCACGCGAGATTCGGGAACCATTTTCAATTTGAATCAAGCCGCGCGCAATGATTCTTGGGCAAACCATAAACGAAAGCTGCAGACCATTCTTTTTGTGACGATCGCTCTTATGCTTCAAGCCGGCTGGTTGGAAAAAATACGCAAGCTCGGCGGGCATGTCTGGGATACGAAAGATGTCTTCGCGGAGGGAGGGGGGGCGGTTGTTGCTGTTTGGATGATCCTGTCGCTGTCGTATCCATTCTTAGCCCGGGTGCCCGCTTTTTCTCCTGAGGCTCCGGCGGGCCCGGATCCGAAGTCCATGAGATGGAGGTACTTCTTCGACAGCCTGGGAATGTTGATGGTGGCAGCCTATATCTTTGCGGGAGAGTTCCTAATCGATCCTTCAGCCTGGACTCCCATGACCGCTTTTGACCGCTACACGTTCCCTTTGGAAATAGTGTGTGTCTTCTTCATTTGTCGATATGTCCTCAAGCGAAACATCCAGAGGCCGCCGGATTTCACATGGATGCATCTGAATCTGCCATTGGGTTCTGATACGTCCGATGAAATTCAATCTCCGCCCGCCGCCCCCACAGCAAATAATGACGGAACGGGCTTGGAAGTGACGGTAATATCCGGTGAGCAGGAAGCAGAAATTATTTCAGCAGTCTGTCGTAAGATGGGTGTGCCATTGCCGAGTAGAGCTGACGACCACAAGCGCTACGCCTATCAACTAAGAGCTTATCGGTTTGATTTTGATAATGGCGCTGAGCTTTATCTTCACCTCTTTCCTGACCATATTGAAATTGCTCCCCTATATGCGCGCAAGCAGAAAAAAGGCGAGAGGATGTATAGTTTGGTCGCCCTCGTAGCCAAAGCATTGAAGAAACCATTTTATTCAGATCCGCTTTATGCGAAATCATCGAGTCATGATATGCGCGAGTTGAGTGAGAGTGCGAGACATTCTTGGGAGCTACTAGTAAAAAAAGGTTGGGCCCATTTTAACCCGAACGAAGGACGCTACGAGGCGGACTTCGAAAAGATTCCGCCCTTATCGAATTTGCCTTCCCTGCCGCCCGCCGTCTCAACCCAGCATCAGCAAAATGTTCCCGCCGCGAGGGAGGCCGCGTGAGAAAGTGCTTTGGACAGATGAGCTTTCGTCTCGTCGCCCTTCTTCTGGCGCCGTGCTTAGTGACGGATTCGGCGCCGGCAAATTTCAGAATTACGGGTGTTCGTTCGGCATTCCACATTCCGCCATCCGGCCTCTTCCAGGAGCAAGCTCTGGCCAGCCGATTAGGCGGCGCTTTTCACCCGGCGAAATGTTCTCCGGCGGTCACGTTTTGCCGCTTGGTGATGCCTTCAGTTCTGACGCTGGGCGGCATCCTGGAGCCGGGCCTCGGCCATGCGCGGGCGCAAAACATTCCAACGCCGCCGGCGCCACAATCGGGTACGGCCGCAGCCGGCGTGAGGCCGCCCCAGCAGAACACGATCCGAGCGCAAGATGCTGTAATGGACTTCCTGAGGTCGATCACGAAGACAGAGGTCGACCAGGCCATCAATATGTTCGAAGATCCAAGGGACAATGAACGTCATCCAGAACTCAAGCCTCTAACCCAACACTTGATGGCTCTCGCCCGACAATACGGTGCGCCGGCCGTGGGAGCAGCGCTGGCTGAGCGCTACCCCGAAGAGAAAGAGGAGATCCGTCAAATGATCCCGAATCTCATTCTTCGTTGGCTGAAACTGCCGGCGGGCCCCTACCTCTACTATATGCTCGACCGCGAGAAAGATTTGGAGCTCACCATGGATCTTATCGAGTATGTTCTATCGTTCGATGCAGAGCTCAGTTCCGAACAAACGGCGCGCTTGCTGGAGAAATTCGGGCCATTGGCCTCCAGTGCGGCGGATCTGGATCAACGAAGAGCATTGGCTCGGCTGTTCAACATGTTGGGGCCGGATGCGTTCCCTTATCTCCTAATATCTTATCGGCGAGCGCAATCCGCAGAGGATCGGTCTGTGATTATTTTCTATATGGCCGAGAGCGACCCGGACCGCGCGATCGGACTTCTGGCCGATTTTCTCAAAAACGAAACGGAGCCTGACGTCGTCTGGGCGCTCGCGTCGGCTTTAGTCTTGCAGGATAATGATTTTGCAACGGAGCAACTCTCGACCTACCTGAAAAACCATGCCGGGACAGATCTTGGCAATGTGGCCCTCCGCGCCTTGGCCGACACGCCGACGAACGCTTCACGTGCCGCCATTTTGGAGGTCATACCCACGCTCCAAGACTCGCAATCTTTTGTACTGGCCATAAAAATCCTCGGCATCGATCCTCCGCCGGAGCCGCTCTGCGAAGCGCTCTACAGGGCTTTCCGCCGCGAGCCAGATTCGGAAAATCGCGAGGGGCTTCTGGGGTTACTCCAGTGGAGAAATGCAGGTCTGGACCGTTTCCTCCGCGAGGAACTCCTGGCCGAACGAGACCCGATGGTGCGCGAGAAACTAGTTGACCTCGCGGCAAATCATGGGGGTCCAGGAATCATGGATGTCCTTGCCTTGATCGTGCTGGATCCCGCTGAACCTCCGCCTTTGCGTGCCGGGGCTGTCCATGCCATCGAGTTTATTCCCATTTTTTCAGAGAAAGCTAATGGGGACGCTGAAGACTCCTCGGAAGTCGCGCGCCGCCAACTCGACTCCCTTTACTTTACCGTTGCCAACACGGATATGGATGTGAAATTACTACTGCTGCGGGCCAGAAGCGAGGTGGCCAGGACCGACGCGATATCTTTTCTGATAAACATCCTTCAACAGCCGGGAGATATCCGTATCCGCACGACGGCGGCCGATTTGCTCGGTTCCAGGATCTGGAACATGGATTCGGCGATGGAACTCTCTTGGCGCCCCAGCATCATCCTGGCTCTTGAGCAGGCGGCAGAGCCCGGCCAGGATCGCGAGCTGCGCCGGACGGCGATCTCTGCGCTGGGCCGTCTAGGGCCGGGAGAAGCTTTTCAGGTTCTAGGCCGCATACTGACTGGAGCGCAGGACCTGGAATTTCAGAAGCTTGCATTGAAAGCGTTGGCTGAGTATGCGCGGTCTGGGTTTGGCGACGTCCAGGAGAACGCGACGAGCGTCCTTCGGCAGGCTTTGGGCCAAGTGGAGAATCCGGAGTTGCGCCGCCAGATCCAGAAAGTCCTTGATAACAAACCTGACGATGCAGCCGCCGTCTCCCCTCATGGCAGAATGCTGCTGGCCGCCGCCGCGGCGCCGGGCCTCTACGGCCTATGGATATGTCTGACGTTGGGGCTCGCGTTAGGGACTTACCAGGATAGAAAATCTAAGGGGCCCACCGGCCCGGTCGAATCAGGGACCCCTGCGGGAAATGCCTCTGCCCGGGCACTTTGGGTCCCGTTTCATGCCTCGATTCGCAGTAACAATTTTGAAACGGCTAAGCAGATCTTGTTCGACGCGCATGAAACTTTGATCAACCACATCACAGCGCCAGGCATCGTCGGAGAATTTATAACCCTTGCCGAAGCCTATGATGTTCTCATCTCTATTCTTATGGAACAACAGCCGCCACGGGTAGAAGAGGCGAGATGGCTCTACGAAAACATCCATAAGCTTTTAGAATTACCCGCCTTCCCCGATCAGCATTCGTTGAATAAGGTGAAAGCGCGGCTCGTCCCGATGGTCCTTAAAATTGTTTCGCCACAATCGTCCGAAGAAGGAATAAAAATACCTTCAGATCCACAATATATTGGAACAAGACGACAGTACCAAAAGCGCCAAAAATTTGGAAAAAAGAGAGCACTACGAATGCCAAACATTTTGGCACAACAAGATCAGCGAGCGGAACGGCGTCATCTGGTCGTGCCCGCTCAAGGAGACGCGCGGGCTGCGCCCGCCGCCCTGGAGCCGAAGACTGGAGAGGAACCGAACGGAGATCCTTCATCCTATCTTCATTTAGTGGAACAGGCTTTGATTTCCGCCGCGGCCAAGATCGGAGCCCGAGGAGTGATTGTCGGCAGCACACGTTATCTGAGAGCCATTGTGAAGGATCTGGATTTATTTCTCGAGCCGTTAAACTTGGTCAATCCTGGTTACCATTTCGCCAGGTTCTTCGAAGAACTCAATAGCCTGCTTCATCCCTATAATTTAGCCGCATACCCTAGACGCGCGGATGAGCCTTATTCATCGATCGTGGTTCAGGAAGCGGGCAGAGAACGAAAACTCTTTGACCTTCACGTCACGCATCCATTTCTAGACCCATCCATTGAGGCATTAATACTTCGGTATTGCCGGGCCGCTGCCGGCTTTCCAACGGAGGATGTCGAGCTCCCCGAAAAAGAACCCACGAAGGCTCTCGTCATGCTCGAATACTATATCGGTGAAAGTGAAAGCGCCTACGAGCGGATGCTGTCCGATTTCAGAGCTATCACAACGGCGGAGGATCGCGAGGATTTTATAAGACGATGGGCCTCCCGCCGTCAGGAACTTAGCCAGCGTTTGTCGATGCCGGACTTTCATTTGCTTGCTTTGATTCACGAGCGTCTATCTCACCCCGCCGCCCCGGCCGCACAGGGACCGCCAGCGGCCAGGAACCGCGCAGCATGACCATGACCTCGCCACGTTCGGTCCATTCCCCAATCCCGCTTCCTGCCCTGTGATATAATGGGGTTATGTCGCCGATAACCATCCCACCGGCCCTCGCAAAAACGCCTCTCTCCCCGGTCCAGAAAGCGGAACTCAAGCTTTTTGAGGAAAATATTCGTCAGCTTGAGAGCGGCGCTTTGGATTCGGACGATTTTCGCCGGTTTCGGCTTGAAAACGGCATTTACGGCATTCGCAACACCACCGATGAGCATATGGTCCGCATCAAAATTAAGTGGGGGAACCTGAATGCGGACCAATTGGATGCCCTGGCCGACATCGCCGAAGCCTACGCCACTCCCAAATGCGCGCATGTCACCACCCGGCAGGCCATCCAAATGCACCACATCAAGCGGAAGGACGTTCCGGCGCTCCTGCGCAAAGTGGCCGAATCGGGCCTCACCACGCGCGAAGCCTGCGGCAACACCGTGCGTAATGTGACCGCCTGCCATTTTGCCGGCGTGTCGCCGGAAGAGGTTTTTGATGTGCGTCCCTACGCCCAGACCGTCGTGGATTACTTCCTGCGCAACCCGATCAATCAAAACCTGCCCCGGAAATTTAAATTTGCCTTCGAAGGCTGTCCCACCGACCATGCCCGCGTGCCGATTCATGATTTCGGCGCCGTCGCCAAGATCAAGGAGATCAACGGCAAGAAAGTCCGCGGGTTCCAATGTTATGTGGGCGGCGGACTCGGCGCGACGCCTTTTTCCGCTCAACTGATCGAGGATTTTACGCCGGAAGACCTCTTGATCCCCACCGCCGAAGCCGTGGTGAGAATCTTCGACCGGCACGGCAACCGTAAGGACAAGGCGCGCGCGCGCATTAAGTTCGTCCTGAAAGAGTGGGGCATTGAGAAAATGCGTGCAGTCATCCTGGAAGAGCGCAAAATCGCGATCCTGACCCGCTCAGGACTGCATTCCAACTTTAAAATCAGCACGCAGGGATTTGAAGACGCGCCGCCCCAGGTGACCCTGCCGGCTGCGATCCCGGAACCCAACGATGCCGCTTATGTGCGCTGGAAGCTCACCAATACCCGCAAACAGAAACAGGCGGGATACTCGACCATCCTTGTCCGCTGTCTTTTGGGCGACATTTACGTTCCACAAATGCATGCGCTGGCAGATATGGCCCGAAGATACTGCGGCGGGAGGCTTCGTACGGCCATCACGCAGAATCTCGTGATGC
>Ga0207053_10297_pt1 | contig 12201 bp, 8 predicted proteins | sample Alteio_BWMinCont_59_FD_153290 | JGI IMG/M metagenome (GOLD analysis project Ga0207053, IMG submission 153290) | Enriched cells from forest soil in Barre Woods Harvard Forest LTER site, Petersham, Massachusetts, United States -... | ecosystem: Environmental > Terrestrial > Soil > Temperate forest >...
GCCGGGCAAACTGGGAAATGTCCGCCGTCCGCCAATGAACCTGGCCGTATTTGGTGAGTAGGATCACAATAAATCCGAGTTGCTACTAACCGGGAGAAGACGCGTGGTAAGTTCCCACAAGAGCATTTATAGATGCTAAAGTGAGCGGTCACGATCAATTTCACAAGGCAACAGTTAAATAGACTATGCCTCCAGCCCTTCGGTCTGGAGGCATAGTCTATTTTCAAGCCATTTATTGATTTTGATTCTCTTCTTCATCCCCGTCACCATAATTTCCATCGCCGTAGTTAATTGGAGGCTGAGGAAGCATCGCAACCGCTTTTGGGGACGCTGTGTAGACTTTATTACCTCCGAAATACGTCGCTTCGAGGACTATGTCCTTGATGGTGTTCGGCTGAACCTTGCGCGGATCCTTTTGGAGAACGACAAAATCCGCCAGCTTGCCGGGAGTGATTGAGCCTTTGACGTTCTCTTCGAAGGTGGCGTACGCTCCGTCCAACGTCCAGACCTTGATCGCCTCGTCAACGCTTACCTTCTGATTGCCGCCGACGACAACACCCTGGGAGCTGGTGCGAGTGACCATATCCTGAATGCGGAGCAGAGGGTCTGCTGCGGAGATTGGCGAATCGGAATGACCAGCCACGGGGATACCCATGTCTACTGCAGTGCGATAGGCGTGCATCATCGAGAGACGCTTTGGACCATAAGAGGCAAGGATATCTCCGTACTCCCACATATAGGAATGGAAGACGAGAACTACTCCATCCTTCTTCGCGCGATCCAGCAGAGCCTGGTTCATAACGCTAGCGTGTTCAATTCGCCAGCGGGCATCAGGACGAGGATTTTTCGCCTCGGCATGCTCGATCGCGGTGAGGACCATATCTATCTCACGGTCACCGTTAGAGTGCGTCGCAACCTGCCACCCGGCGTCCCACCACTTTTGAACATCTTCGTCCAACTTCTCCTGAGTGCGGGCGGGAGGAATACCAAAGTAGTCTGGCCGGTCCGAGTAGGCCTCACTCAGCCATGCGGTGCGGCCGCTGAGCGAGTTTCCCTGATAGTTTTTCAGAGCAGTGATACGAAGGCGGTCGTCGCCGAAGCCACGTTCGATTCCGGCTGCCTGAAGGTCGTCGAACGAGCCAGCACTGAACATGAATCCGACACGAACCGGATTCCCCTGATCGCGCAATTCCTGCATCAGCCGGAACGTGGAGGAGCTTGCTCCCGCGATGCCTACGCTTGTGAGGCCTTTGGCAGAGTACTGGCGGAAGCAGGTCATATAGCCGTCGAGTTCTTCTTTATGGTTTGGCGCATCGCTTTTATTGCTCGATGCATGCCGCAAAAGCCCACGGGCGCTCTCACGAATCACACCGTTCGGAGTTCCATCGGGATCGCGATCGAGGGCGCCACCCTTGGGGTCTACGACATCTTTTGTAATGCCTGAAGCATTCAACACGAAGCTGTTGACAACGGTGATGTGACCGGAGCCGTGGGTAATTTCGATGGGCTGCGTGGTGGAGACTGTATCCAGATCATGCCTGTTGGGATGACGACCCAATAGAGCGTCGTTATATCCATAACCGCTGATCCTTGCGCCAGCCGGAGTCACAGCAGCCTGCCGCTTCAACGCAGCGACCAGTTCGTCGATCGTCTTAACCCTGTCCCCGCCCAGCCATACCCGGTAATGCGGTGTACCCTCCTGAAAGATCGCCTGCGGATGCAGGTGCACATCATTGAAGCCCGGAGTCACCGTTTCACCTTTGAGGTCGATCACCTTCGTCGATGCGGTCTTAAGTTTTAATATCTCCGCGTTCGTTCCAACCGCCGCAAAACGCCCGTTATCGATTGCAAAGGCCTGGGCGGAAGGATGATCCTTGTCGACCGTGATGACGTTTGCATTGATCACGATGGTGTCGGCGGCAAACGCTACGTTCGGGAGCAAAGCGAGCAACAGGCAAAGTCTCTTAGACATACAGGGTATCCAATTTTGATGAGAGGTAAGTCCTCGATCCAGGCTCCAGACCGAGGACTTACCGGGGTTAGAACGTGAACCGCAGGCTGAGTTGAATGTTGCGTGGAGTGTTGGCCTGATTCAGCGTGGCTTCCTTACCGAACGACGAAGAAGTGAAGCTCGTCGTTGGGCCGCCGAAGGTCACGTTATTGAGGGTGTTGAAGAATTCGGCCCGGAAGGAGAGCAGGTAACGCTCTGCGATCCGCGTATTCTTCTCCACCATCGAGTCCAGGTTCCAGGCTGTAGGAAGGTTTACGTCCGGCAAATACCGTGGTGCATTGCCATAGGAGTAAGTAGGAGTTGCCATAAAAGCAGCTTTGTTGAAGTAGACTCCTGTGCCATCCAACTTGATCTGGGAACCACCAGATGCCTTAGCGGATACACCGGGGATCATGTTAGGACGTGAGAGAGTGCTGGAACTGCCTGAATTGGCGACATTGGTGTAGCTGACTGCCAAGGGACGTCCCGTGTCGAGTTGATAGATGGTGCTCAGGGCCCACCCACCGACAACATGCTTGATAAAGCCCTGATTGAGGAACGGCTTTTGGCTGCCGAAGGGAAGTTCATACCGTGTGCTCCAGCGAAGCACGTGGGTCTCGTTCTGGTCAGAAAGGGACCGGTCACAACGCAGGCAATAGGTATCGGTAACGGCACCCATAGTGCCAGCCACGCTGGTCATTTCACCCACGTTGTCAATGGCCTTGCTGTAGGTGTAGGCAAAGACAACCGCGAGCCCATGATTGAGGCGGTGCTCGACGGTCAACTGTGCGGCATGATAGGTGGAGTGACCAATCCCAACGTTGTTTGCTTCAAAGTTCTGGAACTGTGGAAAGGGACGAAGCAACTGCATGTTTTTTACGGTGGGGGTATTAATGCTGGAAGCTGGATCGATGTGGCCGTAGAGCGGGTTGGGGACGGTGCTCAGCAGCTTTGAACCAAGTGCCAGATCGGAGTCGGGCAATTGATTCAACTGTTCATTCACCATGAGGTGTACGCCTTCGTTTCCAACGTATGCGGCGGTAACTACGAATGAACCCGGCAGTGAACGCTGGATATCGAGAGACCAATTCTCCTGGTAAGGGACGTACTGACGGCGGAGAGGGCCCTCGATGGAATCACCGAGGTCGATACCGAGCCCGGCAGCGTTGCCGTCGGGAGGGGTAAGACCAACAGGAAATGGATTGCTGAGTTGAAAGCCAGGAAGCGGCGTCACACCATCTGGCTGTGAGTCAAATGATGTGGTGGTGCGTATTCCACCATCTGCGTTCGGAAACTGCTGCCAGGCTGCGGCCGGGTGATGGAAGATACCGAATCCGGCATGGATAACTGTCTTATCGTTGTAGTTATAAGCGACACCGATGCGCGGATCGAGGTTCGTCTTCTGTGGGTTCTGCAGCTGTCTGCTGGTGCCGTTCAGACCGGGGATACCAACGCCCCCCCTGAGTGTCAGCGACGGGGCATGGAGCGGTGAGGCTCCTGTAGTATCCAGGTAGTTGAGGAGGTTGTTCTTTTCCACGTCGCCAGTTTCGTAGCTATATCTGAGACCGTAGGTGATCAACAGACGCCGAGTCATCCTGAACTCGTCCTGAAGATAAACCGCGTAGTAGTCATGCACAGACTGAGTCTCGGGCTCATAACCGGAGCTTACAGATCCGAGCCCCATGAGCAACTCTGCAACACCATTTCCCGAGTCGGGAAGCGCTGTAGTGGTTCCTTTAGTGTATCCAGCTGTGAAGCCGGTTCCGCCACTCACGGACATCTGCTCGGGGTCCCATAGCTGGGTTGGATAGCGCCTGAGGTCGAGACCGTATTTGATGGTGTGCTTCCCCTTGACCCAGGTCATTGCAGCCGCATACTGATACACGGACGAGAAATTTGCCTCGAACGGATAGGAGTTACCTAACGAGCTATATCCGCCGACCGCGCCAGGACCGCTGATACTGATGCTGGGAGTCATATTGGCCGTAATGCCAGGAGCAACATTGCCAGCATTGAAGCCAAGCGACGCCGGACTCTTCAGGACGGTTTCAGCCCGGTTCGATTCGCTGTGCGCCCAGGAGAAGTGATGCTCGAAGATCAGGTTCTGTTTCATGATCCAGGTATGGTCGACAATGATGTTCTTGCCCGGAATGCGGTCATTCGCATTCACCGGCGAAAGACCGTTGCCGAAGTAGTCGCTGGAGTTGATGTGATTTGAAAAGTCCGTAAGGTGCCCAAAGATACTGTGGCGGGCATTGAATTGATGATCGATCCTGACGTCGAAACTGTTGTTGTCATCGGTCCCGGGAGCGTTGGAGAAGTAGTTATTTAAATCGCTTCCACCTGTCCCGGTTCGGTTCGGAAGCGGATAGAGATTGACGATCGCGACTCCAATCGGGTTCAGAGGCGCTGTAATCTTGTTAGCGTTAGCAGTACCTGCGTTGAGCTGCGTCCGGGAGTAACCGGGGCCCTTGGAGTTAGTCGTGGACGGATCGTAGATGACGATCGGTTTTCCGTTGGCATCCGTGGTCTGGGAGAAGTCGCCGGTCCTTTCAAGGGCAGTCGGTACAGTGCCCGTGAACGATCCTGCACTCGTATCTCGAAGTCCTTCGTAGGAGACAAAAAAGAATGTCTTGCCGAGACCGTTGTACAGCCTGGGAATCACGACTGGGCCGCCGAGCGTGGCTCCGTATTGATTTCTGCTAAAGCTTCCCCTCGGAGTGATTGGGTTGGTGTGGTTGGCGTTGAAGCCATTCGCATCGAATTTTTCGTTACGATAGAATTCGAAGACCGAGCCATGGAAGTGATCGGTGCCGGGGTGCAGGGCATATGTGACCAGTCCACCACTTGTACGACCGAACTCCGGAGCATAGGCGTTAGTGTAGACACGAAATTCCTGGACCGACTCCACGCCGGGGATGCCCGCATCCTGATTGTAGTAGGCGGTGGTATTGGCCGCGCCATCGATCAGAACATCCGTGGTCGAGCCCTTGGCGCCGTTGATACGAAAGGTGTTTGTTCGGCTTTCGCTGGTGGCGTCCTGACCCGACAATCCGTCGTCGCCCTTCGTGACACCCGCAGAGAAGTTAATGAGCTGCAAGGGGTTCCGGATATTTAACGGAATGCTTTGGACAAAGGCAGGCTCGATCATCAAGCTACGGTCGGCACCGTCGGTATTGAGTTCCGGAGGCGTGGCGGCGACATTGATGGATGTCAGGACAGAGTTGACCTTCATGGTGATGTTGAGCATCTTCGACTCGCCTATTTCGAGGATGACATTGTCGATGACCGAGGTGGTAAATCCATCGGCAGTCACCTTCACATGGTAGTGGCCTGGCGCAACCGGTGGAAGAATGAAGGTTCCACCGGTGCCCGTCTTCGTATTGACAGTCACATTGGTGTCCGCATTGGTGAGCGTAATCGATGCTCCGACCAGAGCCGCGCGCTGCGGATCCAGCACCTGCCCGTTCACACTGGCGTTCTGCGCCAGCAAGGGAAGGCCAGGGAGACTCAGGAAGAAAAGTACAACAACTCGAATTGCAGATCGCATCACATGCTCCGTAGTGTCGTGGTTGGCGAGGTAACTAACTTATGCGCAGAGGCAAAAGCTGGTTTTTTTTTATTGGCATCCTTCGCTCGTTGGGTAATGGCTGCCCTGAAACTAGCGAAGAATTTTCGCCACAGTATGAAGGCAATATGAATGAACTTGGCCTAACGGTAATGAACGCTGGGGCGAGTTATGCTGCACCCGGTGCTCTGGTAAATCATCGGGATCAGGTCGTCTGAACGACTCCCCTTCCGATGCGCATTTCGCTCTTTTCGCGTGGCCTTAGCTTCCACATTGGCAGAAGGATCATGCCGGAGATAAACGCTGCAGCAGCAAAGATAAGGAACAAGCGATCCCAGCCGTAGTGGCCGCTGACATAGACAACCACGTAAGGGGAGAACAGAGATCCCATGTGTCCGATGCCTTCGACCAGCCCACAGGCCGTCGCCGCGGCCCTGGCCCCACCGATATCCTGAACAAATGCGCCAGAAAGAAGAGTGTCCGGACCATACGAGAACATGCCCGCGAGTGAGATCGCAACAGCTACGCCCACAAGACCGAACTCCGTCAGAACTGGCTGACATAGCATCACGATGCCTAAGCCAAAGAGCATGATGGCTGATATGGGTGCTCTTCGCGACTGGAGCAGCCGATCAGAAATATAGCCAGCCAGGACCGCTCCAGCAATTCCGACCAGATCATACAAGGACGAAATATAACCTGAGATCTGCAGATTGTACCGGAGCCGTTCCACCAGATAGAGAGGCAACCAGAACATCAGTGCATAGCGGCAAAGCTCAAGAAAGAAGTACGAGATGCTGACCATCCATAACGCGGGATTGCGCAGCAGTTTGGCAAGATCGCTCCAGTCGGAACGCTCTTTGAGTCCAAAGCCGGCATCGGCCGTCACTGCCGATTCAGACCCATTCGTGCCAGTTTTCTCCTTCACACCAATTAAAAAGATAACCGTAATGAACAGAAGAATCACAGCAGGAAATATGAATCCACGCCTCCATGCCAGGTGCGAGAGAATCCACGGCTGTGCGACCGACCAAGAGGCAAACGCTGTGGCGATGAATCCGCCAAAGACGTAGTTTGTCCCCCACCACGCCATAATGACCCCGCGGTCTTCGCGGTCGAACCATAGAGCCATAATCTTTACCAGGCCCGACCAGCCGGTTGATTGGCCAACGCCATTAATACAGGCGAAGATCAGCAACCAAGACAGCGAGGCGTGCAAGCTCATCATAAGGTTGCTGATAATGATGAGGACGAGGCCTGCCCCAACGACGCGTTTGGCGCCGAAGCGGTCTGACAGGGGGCCGCAAACAAATTGGCCTATGACATAGAGCAGACTGTATCCGAAGACGATATTGGCCAGCGCCAGGTTATTGAGCCCAGCCGCCCCGTGGAGCAACGGCATTACGATGCTGAGGTTCTTACGGCACAGATAAAAACCTGCATACGTGAGCCATGTGATTGAAAAAATTTGGCGCTTACGAACGACAGAGTTCATTGAAGCACCAGAACTGCTGCCTTGGAGGTGCAGGGAGATTTCGCGATACACATCCATTGACCATCCCAGTAAATCGTCTGTCTCGAAACGTTTAGTGGGTTATGGGGAATTCCTTATCCGTTAGGCTAAGAGGTCGAGATGGGGAGAGAGCTGCTCTCTCACGCAAATGTAACCTTACACAGTTATGGTAGAAGAAAGTGGCCAGGGCCAGATGCAAAAAGAAGAGATCCCATTTGCGGAGATAGAACGATATGCTCCAGAGGTGTTGTACGCTCTCGATAAAATATGTGAGAGTCCATCATTTCGGACCAGTCCCAGGAGTTGCGAATTCCTCCGGCATATTGTTCGACACACGCTTCTCGGGACAGTAGACGAATTGAAAGAGCGGCTTATCGGGATCACTCTCCTGGGCCGCAAGACGACGTACGATACTGGTTCAGATGCCGGTGTCCGGGTGCGTGCGAACGACGTTCGCAAGAGGTTAAATACCTACAATGCGACCCCTGACGCAGCCGTTGAGTGTACGCTCGATTTACCCGTCGGTTCTTACATCCCGAGATTTTTTCGGAACGTTGACACCCCGACCGATCTTTCTCCGATCTCCGGACCGGCTTTTTCTTCCAGAACACGCGAAGACTCTGAACAATTGAGAGACGCCCCGCGTGAATTGGATGAAATACTTCCACTATCACTACGGCGACTAGCGACACCGACTATCGTTGCGCTCTTTCTCTGTACTATCTGTATACGGTGGCAACTGGAGCAGGCACATCCATTTGTTACATTCTGGCAGTCTGTCCTGCAGGATCACAATGCGATCCTCTATGTCCCGCCCGTTCAGGTCGGCGGACAGCAGGATGTTTCGATGGCGAGCATGAACGAAGCAGCTCCGCTGCTTAACCTGGCCGGTCAGTTTCACGCCCGCTTTACATTGGCGGCCGATCAAACCGCCACTACCTCGCCCACCGATATCTTCGTGTCGATTGGTTCGGCAACGACAACAAGCTCCCCCATACAGGACAAGGACCGACTTATTGTTGAGGATACTCCCACCGGAAGGGAGATCGTCGATCGATCGGTATCCCCTCAGCACCCAGCTCTGGCTGAACATGCCGCATTGCTCACGATTGCGAATGGGACTCAGCGGTCGATTCGCATCGATGGAACAGATGATGCCGCGATTGGCTCATTAATCCAGACGCTGTGCGAGCGAGATACGTTTCCCGAGGAGCTGGCCGACAGCCTCCAGAGCGGAACCACAACCCAGATGGTCTTTCCTACGACGCCTCACGGAGAGACGATAGTCTTTCATGAGCCGTTTTCTGCGACCTCTGCAGCAGTGGCTCAAAACAAATGAAGATCGAAGCGAGCACTTTGGCGGCGTGGCGTGGGCGAGTATTCCTCGCCGCATGGACTCTGTACGCCGGCTATTACATGTGTCGAAAAGATATCGCCTCCCCAACAACGGAGGTTGGCGTCGCGCACTTCGCCATAAGCCTGACCTGTTTCGGAGCTACCTATGCGCTCGGTCAGTTTGCCGGGGGAGAATTGGCTGACCGCTTCGGAGCACGTCGGGTTGCACTCTCCGGTGCCAGCATTTCAATTCTATGCACTCTTCTTATGACCTGGTGTGTTCAACCTGCGCTCGGTTTCGGATTGATTCTTCAGCTTGGAAACGGACTGGGCCAGGGCCTCGGTTGGCCATCGTTGCTGAAGCTGATCGGCGGATGGTTCAGACGCGGCGAACGAGACATCGTACTTGGCTGGTGGAGCACAAGCTACATCCTTGGGGGACTGCTCGCCACCTCTCTTACGGCCTGGCTGGTCGTTCACACAGGAATTGTAGAACGAACGGGCTTTCACCCGGCGTATGTTGCATCATCGGCTCTTTTGATGCTGGCAGCACTCTTTTTCTACAGAGAGACGTCTCACCTACCAGATTCTTTGCTCAGCAACAGCGACTCCCACGACAACATAGCGGCCCGGAGCGCAATCGGGTCGTGGAAAAGAGTAGTTGCCAATCGCAACATACGTATCATCTCAGGGGCGTATTTCTTTCTTAAGATGACTCGCTACACGCTTCTGTTTTGGTTGCCGCCTTACCTCGTTTCGAGTCTGGGCCGTAGTCACGGCACAGCGGAGCACGCTGCATCCTACTTCGAACTCTTCGGCTTCATCGGACCATTACTCGTCGCATACGCGGGACAGCGATGGTTGGGCTGCCGGCACCTGACGCTGGGGGCCGGTATGCTCTTTGCGCTGGCGTTTCTCTGTCTGCTGCATCCCATGTTGGCGACCAGCGGCGGATTCGCTGTAACGATCTCCATCGCGCTAATGGGCGTCCTTATCTACGGTGCCGACGTTCTCATGTCCGGCATGGCAGTGCTGGACTCTGTTCCTGAAGATCTGCATGGACGCGCTGCCGGATTCGTGAATGGAGTGGGTTCGATCGGGCAGATGATTTCTCCGCTTCTCGTCACTATTTTCGTGTCGCGTCTTGGGTGGACGAGGTTGTTCGATCTATTTGTATTTTTCGCGCTGGTCGCCGGAGCAATCTGTGCCTTTGGACCGCATCAGCTTGTCCGAACGTCGGAGTCTAACCGTTCAGACATTGAAACTTCCTTTCTTCCCCTCTAACCTCAGGGCATGAAGATTCAGGATGCAGACATCATCATCGTCGGAGCCGGTATTATCGGCCTGGCGCATGCGTATCATGCGGCGAAATCCGGCAAAAAAGTTATCGTACTTGAGAGACATCTTTTGGCAAGCGGCGCCTCCGTCGCCAACTTCGGAATGCTGTGGCCGATCGGCCAGACCGCCGGCAAGATGTTTCACCTGGCGCTGGAGAGCCGCAGGCATTGGCTTGAAGCGCTTGAGGCATCCGGTATCCCCTACAAGAACACAGGCTCACTCTACGTAGCCTGTCGCGAAGACGAGGCAGTTGTCGGGAAGGAGTTCGCGGAGCGCGGACCGACGTATGGTTACGATTGCGAATGGCTGGATCACGCCGCGGCGCTCGAGCGTTCGCCAAGCCTAAGGCCGGAGGCCGTCCTGGGCGCTCTGTGGAGCGTCACAGAGACGACCGTTGATCCACGCGAGACATTGCGTCGGCTCCCGGAATTTCTTGAGAAGCACTTCGGAGTTCAGTTTCATTGGGGATGTCCTGTCTTCTCGGTCGAAGGCACAGAGGTCCGTGCCTCGAAGGGAACATGGCACGCTGGCCACGTGATTATCTGCTCCGGCTCTGATTTTGAGACGCTCTATCCCGACTTCTTCGCTACGAGTGGACTCACCCGCTGCCGCCTGCAGATGCTGCGTACCAAAGTGCAACCGGATGGATGGGATCTTGGGCCATCATTGGCCGGCGGACTCACCTTCCGTTTCTATCCTTCATTCCAAATCTGCAATTCGCTTACTGCGTTGCGTCAGCGTATTGCGGAGGAGACGCCGGAGTATGACCAATTTGGTATCCACACGATGGTCTCCCAGGCATCCTCTGGAGAGCTCACCTTCGGCGATTCGCATGACTACGGCCTCACACCGTCTCTCTTCAATCGCGAAGAGATCGACAACCTGATTCTGCGTCATCTGCAGACATTCGTTCGCGTGCCCGACTTCTCTATAGCCGAACGGTGGCATGGGGTATATGCCAAGCACTTTGAGAAGCCCTACGTGCGCTTCCACCCCGAAGATCATGTTGAAGTTATTACCGGACTCGGCGGAGCAGGCATGACGCTTAGCTTCGGCGTGGCCGCTGAAACATTCGGCCTGCTGCCGATGGAGGTTGCACAAGCATGAACACACCACAACGAATTCGCGCGGTTATGCTGGACTGGGCTGGAACCACGGTTGACCATGGATCGGTCGCACCGGTGATCGCACTTCAGACACTCTTCGCAAGGCATCACATCCAGCTCGCCGCGGAAGACGCGCGGCGCGACATGGGCCTGTTGAAGCGCGACCATATCAGAGGCATCCTCACTCTACCCAATATCCGCGAAGAGTGGCGCAACGTCACAGGACAGCTTCCCACTGAGACTGAGGTCGATTCCCTCTTCCATGAGTTCGGACCCCTACAGATGCAGATCATCGTCAAGCATTCGACGCTGATCCCAGGCGTCGTGGAAGTTGTCAGGGGGTGGCAAGAGCGAGGCCTCCTCATTGGAACTACCACGGGATACACACGGGAGATGCTTGCTCCTGTACTGCAATACGCGGCGTCTGGAGGCTACCGACCAGATGCGTCGGTCTGCCCCGACGAGGTTGGAGCAGGACGTCCTGCTCCATGGATGCTGATGCGCAATGCACAGCTGCTGGGAGTCTATCCACCTGCCTCGTGCGTGAAGATCGGGGATACCGTTAGCGACATCGAAGAAGGCAAAAATGCTGGAATGTGGACTATCGGGCTTACAAGAACTGGCAATCTCATTGGACTGGATGTAGTCAGTTGGGAACAATTGAGCGAATACGAGAAGCAGACCCGGCTGAAGAGTGCGGAAGAAATCATGCGAGGGGCGGGAGCTGATTTCGTCGTTGAAGACCTCACAGAATGCGATCGGATTCTGGCTCAAATTGACTGCTGAACTCATGCCTGTAAATCTCGCGAGAGCTCATTTGTACCGGGACTCGTTCTCAGTTAGATTGCAGGCATGACCGACATTATTATCCATGAAGCTACGCCTGACGATATTCCCCAGATACTTAACATCTATTCATCTGCAGGAGTTGGTGAGGTTCATTTCTCTGTCGAGGAAGCGACTGTACATTATGGCCGGCTCAAGCAATATCCTTCGTTCCATCTCTACATCGCGTTCATCGACCAGAACGCTGCCGGTACATACGAACTCCTCATTATGGATAATATGGCGAAGCGCGGTCGCAGATCAGGCATAGTAGAAGACGTTGCGGTTGACCCACGCTACCAGGGAAGAGGTGTTGGCCGCGCCATGTTGCGACACGCTCGTGAACAGTGCCGTGATGCAAACTGCTACAAACTTCTGCTTTCCAGCAATCTTAAGCGTGAAGGCGCTCACCGATTTTACGAGTCTATTGGATTTGAGAGACATGGCTATAGTTTCCAGACGTTTCCGTAACGTCTCATCGTTTCTTGATTTGATGTCAACCGCGAGGTACTTTTATCGCCCAACT
>Ga0207053_10298_pt1 | contig 12176 bp, 11 predicted proteins | sample Alteio_BWMinCont_59_FD_153290 | JGI IMG/M metagenome (GOLD analysis project Ga0207053, IMG submission 153290) | Enriched cells from forest soil in Barre Woods Harvard Forest LTER site, Petersham, Massachusetts, United States -... | ecosystem: Environmental > Terrestrial > Soil > Temperate forest >...
AAGAAATTCGCAACTGATACCAAAAGAAGGAGTCGCTTTGTCATGATTCGCCTCGGAAGAAGCGATCATCATACCTCAGGCGCGCGCGATCATCTGAGCGAGGCGAATTCCTCCGAGACCAGCGACGCAATAGGAAACATCTGGAACAGATGTTTCCCGAAAAGTGAACCGTGTTCTGCCGCCAGGGATTGGCCAGTCAACAAATTGCGAAAGCCAGTACCCGATCCGGGTGGAAGGTCAATTCTCGTGTCTTGCCAAATGTCTTGAGCGGCCGGTCTGCGCGCCTCGCCTTGAAGCAACTGGGCAGACAGGCGCGGTACAGCGACGACAAGCGTTTTGTCTTCATGCCGGCGGGCAAATGCAAACAAGTGTTTCGCGCGTTCGCCCGCCGCTTCGAGCGGAATGTATTCGCCGCGCTGGAACAACTCCGGGAGCTTTTTTCGCAAGTTGAGCGCCTTCCACAGCACGTACAACTTTATTCGCCCGTCGTCCTTGTTTTCCGTAAGTCCGCGGATAAACGCCTTAACCTGATCAGAAGTTTCGTCCTGAAGCTCGCACAACTGCTGCAAGCCCCGCTGCCTAACTTCATAATTCACCGCTCGCCGGTTATCCGGATCGACCAGGTTGAACTCCCAAAGCTCATTCCCCTGGTAAGTGTCAGGAACTCCGGGCACAGTCAGTTTGATCAGCGTCTGTGCAATGCTGTTCAACATTCCAAAGTGTGAAATTCTTCGCTGGAACGGTACAAAGTCGTTTCGGAAGTTTTGCGATTCGAGAACACCATTCACAAATTTTGTGACCGCGCACTCATAGTCCTCATTCTGGTTTGCCCAACTGGTCTTCTCTTTGGCCTCACGAACCGCTTTGACCATGTAATCGCGCATTCTGTCGACAAAACTTTCAGGAGGATTCTGCGCCTCACCGCCAGTGGGCCACGCACCGATAAGGGTTTGATAAAAAAGATATTCGTCATTCGAACTCGGTCCCTCGACCCCGTCGTAAAGACTTTTCTTGTTGCTGTTCATCTCGCGCCAGGCCCGCACCTTACGGTGCCACTCCAGCGGAATTTCAGACAGCACATTAATGCGCGCACGCACATCTTCCGAACGTTTGGAGTCGTGCGTGGAAGTCGCGACCATTTCATCGGGCCAACTCTGGCTACGTTGCAGGACCTCGCGATGGAACTCCTCCGGCGCAACCCCAAACCGCAGTGGATCTCCACCCACGTCATTGAGTGACGCCAGCCGGTGATAGCGGTAGAAACTGGTATCCTCGACGCCCTTCGCCATCAACGCGCTGGTGTACTGCTGGAACTTCATCGCAAAATGGATTACCGATCGCTGGTAAAACTGCGGGTGCCCCTCGCCCTGGATGGTCAGCAGAACCGCGCGGATGAAGTCGTACACCGAAGATTCCGCCACGGTGCTCTTTTCCTTTGCACAGTCCACAGCTTGGTTAATGTATGCGCGATCGCTCTCCGACAATCCCTGCTCGGTCACATATGTCCGGTACACCGGGAAACACGCCACAATTTCCGCCAGCGCATCGCGCAGGCTTTTCAAGGTGAAGTCGCAAGTGTGCCGGTCAGCCAGCGCAATCCGGCTGAGATGATTTGCCAGAACATTCAACTCGCTGTTCAGCGACCTGTCCATCACCAGCTTCTTGCATTCGTAAACCAACTCTTCGAAGTTGGCGTGACGACCGATGAACGCGCGATAGATGCGGTCCAATTTGCGTTCGCTCTGCTGATCGACGAACAATCCGTTTACGAGATTGGAGAAGTTATAACCGGTGGTCCCGTAAATCGGCCACCCGTCGGGTAACTTTTCATTCCCGGTCAAGATTTTTTCCGCAGCCACGTAGCACGATTTGGCCTCGCGTTCTTCGCCCTCCGTCGAATCGGCGCCGAGTTGCAAGCGCTCGAAATATTGCTTCGGATTGTAAAGACCGTCAGGATGATCTATGCGCAATCCGTTGAGCTTTCCCTCCCGAAGCAATTGCAGAACGAACTCGTGGGTCTGGTTGAAGACAATCTCATTTTCCTGCCGCAGGCCCGCTAGATCGTTGACGTCGAAGAACCGGCGATAATTGATGTCATCGGCGGCGACTCGCCAGTAGGCAAGACGGTAGGCCTGCGTCTTAATGAGTTCATGAAGAGCATCGAACGAGCCGGCATCGCCGGGAGTGCCGTTGATTCGTTCGACATTCCTTTCAAGAAATCCCACGACCTCCGTCGACTTCGCGCATAGCGCCGCCAGTCTGCGCTTATGAATTTCTTTATCGCGCAATCGTTCTGCACGCTTTTCTGGAGCAGTTTCTTCGCGGCCGGGCAGATGATTGAAAGCCGAGATCAGGCTTTGCAGTTCCAGCAGATTCTCATTTTCGGCGCCGAGCAGTCGCTGCAGAGCTTCGAGCTCATAGCCAAGGATCCGCGGATATTCCCGGGGATTGACAGGAAAGCGGTGCTGGAAGTAAACAATACTGAATTCGCCTTTCTCTTTATCGAAAGCCAGCTTCAATTGTCCGCGGTCGAGCACGGTTCCGTACTGGTCACCCAGCACCGGGACCAGCACTTTTCCTTGCAATTCGTCTTTCAGCGGATACCAATCGATGTCGAAAAAGTCTGCGTAGGTCGAAGCTTCCCCGTTCTCCAACACTTCCAACCACCATGAATTGTCGGCGCCCAAGATTCCCATGTGATTAGGAACCACGTCGAGGATTTGTCCCATTCCGTGTTCGTGCAACGCTGCCACAAAGCGTTCGTAGTCTTCGGGGGTACCAATCTCTGGATTGAGATGATGGTGGTCAATGATGTCGTAGCCGTGCATGCTGCCCGGACGCGCCCGCAAGTAAGGCGACGCATAGCAATGTGAAATGCCGAGTTCAGCCAGGTATGGAACCAGGTCCGCAGCGTGCGCAAATGTGAATTCGCGATTGAATTGCAGGCGATATGTGGAAAGAGGGACCGGGCGTGCTTTCATGCATTCAGGAACCATGCCGCTGCCAGCGGAGGTATCTCCTTCCATGCTGGGTCATGCTCTTCGACCGTAGTGTAGAGCAGTTCGCCGTCGGGCCGGTTTGGAAGCGCAAGCGCGGCACAGCCGAAATTTGCAATCAATTGCAAGCTGCCCGATTTCGAGAATGGCCACTGGACACTCAAAGCATCAGGACCGAGAATCTCAAATGTCGCACGCCCCGGCGCAATGTCTTTGATGAGAGGAACGATTTTCGCGCGCCGGCAAGTCAGCAGCGTTCGATAGAAGTGCAGCCAATCCCGATGTGACTGTCGCTCGAGCGATTTCCAATCGAGCTTGGAACGCAAAAATGTTTCTTTGCTGTTCGGATCGGGAATTTGCTTCTGCGCCTGAGGAGAGTTGAACTGCTCGAATCGCGCGAATTCAGCTCGGCGCCCCTCCGTCACTTTCGCAGCAAGCTCCGACCCAAAATCGCAGAAGAACAGAAATGGAGTTGTCGCCCCAAATTCTTCGCCCATGAACAGCAGCGGCGGCGATGGCGCGAGCAGCAAAATTCCCAGTGCCGACTTTAGCGCCCCGGCGTCCGCAAGCTGCGTGAGCCGCTGCCCCAGAGCACGGTTTCCCACCTGGTCGTGGTTTTGCAAAAACGACACAAAGCAGGTCGGTGCAAGATCGCGGCTGGGCTCGCCGCGTTTTGCGCCATCACGGAAAGCGGATTCTTCGCCCTGGAAACTGTAGCCCTCTGCCAGACACCGACCCAAGTGCCATGCAGGGTCTTTCGCGTAGTCGGAGTAATAGCCGTCCTTCTCGCCGGTCACCAGCACATGCAGAGCATGATGAATGTCGTCATTCCACTGCGCGTTGTAGCACGAGAAGCGCCCCCGCGGGTCGCGGCATAGGTAATGAGCCGCATTGTTGTCATTTTCTAAAACGAGATGAACATGACGCTCAGCGCCGAACTTTGCCCGAACAGCTTCGGCCAACTCGGTAAGAATGTCAGGACGTGAGTCATCGGCAATAGCGTGGACCGCGTCGAATCGCAGACCGTCGAAGTGGTACTCCTCAAGCCAGTACTGCGCGTTGTGAATGAAAAAATCGCGCACTGTCTGGCTGCACAGTCCATCAAAATTGATGGCCTGTCCCCACGGAGTGCGGTGTCGATCGGTGAAGAACTGCGGTGCATAGAGACCGAGATAGTTGCCTTCCGGGCCGAAGTGGTTATAAACAACGTCCAGAACTACCATCAGGTTTTTCGCGTGCGCCGAGTCAATCAGGCGCTTCAGATCCTCGGGCCGTCCATAACAGCGCGCCGGTGCATACGGCAGGACGCCGTCATATCCCCAATTTCGCTCACCCGGAAAGCTTGCCAGCGGCATGAGTTCAACTGCGGTGACACCCAAGTTAGCCAGATATTCCAATTTGTCTTCGGCTCCGGCAAAACTTGCCTCCGGAGAAAAAGTTCCGACGTGCAGTTCGTAAATTACCGCTTCGTCCCAAGGCCGGCCTCGCCAGTTTGAATCCTGCCAATCGTAAGCCAGTGGATCGATGACTTCACTTGCTCCATGCACGCCGAAAGGTTGCCAGCGCGAGGCCGGATCAGGCACCAGGTGTTTATCGTCGATCTTGAATCGATAGTGTGTGCCGGCACGAGCTTGGGTCACGAGTTCGAACCAGCCGTCGTCAAGCCGAGACATCGGTAACTCACGTTCAATATCCGCGAGTTGAACGCATACCTTCGAGGCCTTTGGCGCCCATAGCCGGAAACGCAGGGTACCGCCACCGCGGCATTCCGCGCCGAATGGCATCTCGTGCTTGCGCTTCATGCTTCCGGGGACCGTCTCCGTTCGCTTCCACGTACGCGGTTCGCAGCGCGTTCCACGAGAAGGACCAAGGACCGCGGTTGCAAGGGATACGAGTCTCCTCCGCTATAAAAAGCGCTTGCCTGGCGCGATGTTTGGCAGGAACTATCCAGCAAAACATACCAGCCCTGGCCCGATGGGGGAGTCACCAGAGTGAATGGAATCTCTTCATGGTGCGCATTCATCAGGAGCAAAAAATTATCGTCGCGAATTCGCTGCCCGCGCTCATCAACATCGTCAACCGCTTCGCCGGCAAGTGTGACGCCCAGGCAGCGCGCGAACTCCTGGTTCCATTCCTCGTCCGTCATCTCTTTTCCATCAGGATCGAGCCAAACGATGTCTTTTATTTCGGCGCCTCGAATTTTCCGTCCCTGAAAAAAGTTTCGTCGCCGAAACACCGGATGCGCTTCGCGCAAAGCAATCACCTTTTGAACAAATTCCAGAAACTCGTGGTCTATATGCTCCGGGTCCCAGTTGAGCCAGCTGATCTCGTTGTCCTGGCAGTAAGCGTTGTTGTTGCCATTTTGCGTCTGGCCAATGGCGTCCCCCGCCAGGAACATAGGCACGCCCTGAGAGAAGAGAAGCGTTGCTATGAAATTGCGCTTCTGACGTGCACGAATCTGCTTGATCTCAGGATCGTCAGTCGGACCTTCAACTCCACAGTCCCAGCTCCGGTTATTGTCGGTGCCGTCGCGATTGTCTTCGCCGTTGGCGTCGTTATGCTTCGAGTTGTAACTGACCAGGTCCTGTAGCGTGAACCCGTCATGCGCGGTAATAAAGTTTATGCTGGCGTACGGTTTGCGTCCGCTGCGTGCGTATAAGTCACTCGACCCAGTGATGCGATAAGCCAACTCTCCAATCAGCCCGCCATCGCCCTTCCAGTAGGAGCGCACTGCGTCGCGATACTTATCGTTCCACTCGGCCCATCCAACAGGGAATTTGCCTACCTGGTAACCGCCTTCACCCAGGTCCCACGGCTCGGCTATGAGTTTCACTTGCGAGAGCACCGGGTCCTGATGAATGATGTCGAGAAATGCGCCCAAGCGGTCCACTTCGTGCAACTCGCGCGCCAGCGTGGCCGCCAGATCAAAGCGGAACCCGTCCACGTGCATTTCCAGCACCCAGTACCGCAAACTGTCCATGATGAGCTGCAGCACGCGCGGGTGTTGCATGTTTAGCGTATTACCGGTTCCAGTGTAGTCCGTGTAATAGCGCGGATTATCGGGGGCCAGCCGGTAATACGCCTCGTTGTCGATGCCGCGGAACGACAAGGTCGGTCCCATGTGGTTGCCTTCGGCGGTGTGGTTGTAAACCACGTCAAGAATGACTTCGATGTCCGCCGAGTGCAGGACCTTCACCATGGTCTTGAATTCGTTAATGCTGGTGCCCGCGCAATAGCGAGGCTCGGGAGCAAAAAATCCGATCGAGTTGTATCCCCAGTAATTACGTAGACCTCTCTCGACCAGTTGCCGGTCGTCCACAAAGGTGTGGACCGGCATCAGTTCCACCGCGGTCACCCCAAGCTGTTTGAGGTAATCAACCACGGGCGCGGTGGCAAGTCCGGCATAGGTTCCGCGTAACGGCGGCGGCACATCAGGGTGCTGAATGGTGAAACCTTTCACATGAGTTTCATAGATCACAGTGCGATGCCACGGCGTGCGCGGCGGAGTATCCGCTCCCCAGGTGAATGCTGGATCGATCACGATCCCCTTCAGCATTCCCGGAGCACTGTCCCGGCGATCGAATGAGAGGTCTTCGTTGCGATGTCCGATTTTGTAACCGAACAGCGAGTCGTGCCACCTCATGCCATTTTGAATTTGCTTGGCATAAGGATCCAATAAGAGTTTGTTGCGATTAAACCGCAGCCCCTTCGCCGGATCATAGGGGCCGTACACACGATACCCATACACAAAACCAGGCCGCGCTTCGGGCAAATAGCAGTGCCAGACCTGGTCGGTATACTCCGGCATGAAAACGCGATAAGTCTCTCGCCGGCCAGATGGATCAAACAGGCACAGCTCAACTTTTTCCGCTCGCTCGGAAAATAGTGCGAAGTTGACCCCTTCGCCGTCCCAGGTGGCCCCCAAGGGATAAGGTTTACCGGGCCAAACTACCAGCCCCGTATGTTTTGTCGGTGTGCGTATCACGAGAGAAGTGGCGAAATCTTTCAGAAATCGGCGGCGCTTCCGACTTCGGCGCCGACGCAATCACGCGTGCGGTCCCCCGGGCCAAGGTTCGCTCTCGCTTATCTCATCGGCCCGGCGAGAACGTTCTTCAACTCATGATCAGATGCAGAGAAGGGAATTAGGTTGTCAATCCTCAGCCTGCCAGAGGCACCAGCTTGCCCCCAACCAGCTCCCCAGGCTCCATTTCATCCACGTAGCACCAGACCCAGGCCTCTCCCGGCTCAATCGACCGGATGAGGGGGTGCTTCGAGCGATGAAAATGTTTGGTCGCGTGCTTGTTCTTTGACGAGTCGCAGCAGCCTACATGTCCACACTCCAGGCACAGCCGCAAGTGCACCCAACGGTCTCCCATCTTTACGCACTCTCCGCAAACGTGCGTGTCAGTGCTGGTAATGCTGATTTGGTTTAAATGTGTACATTGCGCCATAGATTCCTCCGATGCACGCTCCGTGGAAGGGCCGTGCGAAAGTAAATAGGGCGCCGTTATGAGCGGCACCCTACGTGGATAGCGAATGCGCTATTTTAAGCGACAGCTTCTTTTGGCGCACTTGAGGTTGCACGTCCGGACTGTGCTTTGCCGAGAAAGTTCAGAAGCTCGGTATTGACCTCATCCGCGTGTGTCCAGTTGATTGCGTGCGGCCCATCCTTCACTAGTACCAGGCGTGCACCCTTGATCAGCTTTGCAGTCCGCGCGCCGGCGGAGTTTATGGGCACGATCCGGTCGGCGTCCCCATGCAGCACAAGCGTCGGAACGTCCACGCGCGCGACGTCTTTGCGAAAATCCTCGTGCCAGGTCGGAACGCACGCCAGGCTCGCCGTAGCCGAGGCTCCGGCAGCCACATTCCAACTGGCCTGCAACGCCTGTTCGCTGATCCGCTTACCCAGGAAGATGTCCGCGTTGTAGAAGTTCTTGAAGAACTCGGTGAAGAATGCGTAGCGGTCCGCTGCCACCGCCTTCTCGATTCCCTTGAACACGCTGCCGTCCACGCCCTCAGGATTGTCCGAGGTCTTTAACAAATACGGCGGCACCGAGCTGATGAATACCGCCTTGCTCACGCCTTCCGATCCATACTTGCCGAAATATCGCGCCACCTCGCCTCCACCCATCGAAAAACCAACGAGCGCAAAGTCTCGCAGCTTGAGATGGCTCACGATCTGGTGCAGGTCCTGTGCAAACGTATCGTAGTTATAGCCTTCGGTTGGCTGGCTTGATTTGCCAAAGCCTCGGCGGTCGTAGGTGATGACCCTGTGTCCCGCATCCAGCAAAACCGGCAGCTGCTTCTCCCACGAAGCGCCATTAAGCGGATAGCCATGGATCAGCACAACGGGCTTGCCCGAACCATGGTCCTCATAATAAAGATCAATGTTGCCGGAGTTTTCCTTTCCTACGGTAATAAACGGCATTGAAAATTCTCCTTCTTTTGGTTGTGAAGATCGGACTGGCTCTGAGGTGAACTGGTTGGCTTAACGTGCTTCTTTAGGGGATGAGCCCCTTCTTCGCTTGGGCACATTTTTTTATTCTACGCTGACTCACGTGCTGTAACCGAGGTGGGATTCTTCAGTTTGTTCCAGCAGCTTCGAAAATCCTCCGGCGGCGAACCCGCAGGCGCCAAACTCGAAAAAGCTGCGGCCACGCTCACCTCGTCCAACGTCCCATAGCAGTTCTAGCATCAAGATGTCTACATGGGACGCATACGCACACCCTTCGATTCGGAACTGCTGAAAGCCCTAAGAAGAATCTTGGAACGCCTGAACAAGCTACGAATGTCAGAACCGGACGATGAAGTTACTTCCAAACTTCAGAGTGGCATCCGCGATAAGATTACGGAAATCGAGAGCAGCCACGACAACGGCAGCGCGGCGGCTGACTGACTGCACAGTTCCGACGAAAGTTGAGCGAATTCCGCCTGAGACCCGGCGGTAAATATTTCCAGAATCCGAATCAAACCCCGTAGAAACAATCCCGAAACATCGGTCCGCCATAAGGCGGTCGACGAAGCAAGTACCGCGTTTGATGCACGTTAGCGCATTCTTCATCGTCGGACATCCTTACCAGCGCCAGGCGTTATTTATCCCCTAATGGTTTAAAGAGTAGTAAACTTTAAGTGTCTCCTCTAGCATATTTCCGCCGCGCCCTCTGGGCGACGGTTCCTTGCAAAATCAGACCTGGCACATCGCCACGCAAGGAGCCGTTATGGCAAGGAACTCACGTCCATCTGCAACCCGGAAACCGCGCCCGACCGACGGAAACGGCAACAATATTCACAATGAAATCCTGCTGGGGCTTTCCGATGGAGAGGGCAGGGCCTTGTTCTCTAAATTGGAATTCGTTCGGCTGAAGGTCCACCATGTATTGCATGAGACCGGCGACGCCTTGAAGTCCGTCTATTTCTGCAATACCGGGATGATTTCCATACTGAGCGTTTTCCCCGATGGAAAAAGCGTTGAGGTTGGCTTGGTCGGAAAAGAAGGCTTTGTCGGACTTCCGCTGCTCGTGGGTTTCCGGACCGCACCCACGCGGGCAATATCTCAAATTGATGCTACGGCGTTCCGCGTGGACGCCGAAGCTCTGGTTGCTCTCTTGCCGAATTGTCCCCACTTGGAGCGGGCCCTGCAGCAGTATTCACAGATCTTCGCTATGCAGGTCACTCAGATTGCGGCCTGCAACCGGCTCCACGAAGTGCATGAGCGCCTGGCACGCTGGTTGCTGATGTGTGCCGACCGTATCGACTCAAACGCGCTGCCTTTGACCCAGGAATTTTTGGGTCAGATGCTGGGCACCCGCCGTTCCAGCGTGACGGTTGCGGCCGGATTTCTTCAGAGGGCGGGAATCATTAACTACAACCGTGGCGACGTAAAGATCGTCGACCGGCAAAAGTTGGAAGATACAACTTGCGAGTGCTATGGGCTCATGCAGCGTCAGCTCAGCCAATGGCAGAATGGTTCGAAGTAGCTCGATTGTGCGCCAGCCGACTTGCAACAGGTTAGGCCAAACGACCTCGCTCGCCACCTTCCTACTAGAAACTGAAAAGGCGACCTCCGAAGAGATCGCCCTTTGCAAGATTCGCCCGGCCTATAGCGCCTGAACGTTTTCAGCTTGCCAGCCCTTGGGGCCCTTGGTCACGTCGAATTGCACCGTCTGGCCCTCCTGCAGGCTCTTGAAGCCGCCTGCCTGGATCGCTGAGAAGTGCACAAAAACGTCTTCGCCATTCTGACGGCTGATAAAGCCGTAGCCCTTGGCGTCATTAAACCACTTTACTGTTCCTTGTTCTGCCATGTTGTTACGTGTTCCTTTTTTTTAATTGATTTACGCTGGAAAGAGTCGGAAGAAAACTTGCGCAGGTTACTGGCTGTTGAAGCGAGAACTGCTCACTACCGATTCGGTCTAACGCACACCGAAATCCTACCCGGAACTGGTGCAATTAGCAAGCTTTTTGTGAGAAGGCCACGTGGCGAGAGCCGCCATCGGCTGTCCGAATTGCTAACGACCTTCCGGACAGCAGAATACCGGATTGCTAACGACCTTCCGGACAGCAGAATACCGGCAAACAGCGTATACTCGAATTGCTTGACCTCGAAGATACGCGAATGAGGCTGCGCCTTCGTGATTGAGAGATTGTGAGGCGCTTTTTTGCTCCTGCCGTCGCTCCTGTACAGTTCACTCCAAGCTCCCATCGAACGCGCTTGCACTCAAAGATGTGCGTCTTGACTTTGCTCATGACGGTCGTTGCGACGCGACAACCAGGAGGGCGATTCACTCGCCGCTCCCTAACCGGTCCAGATGACAGGAGCTGATCATGTCAGCAATAAATGGCGACAAGTCACGATTCAACCGCGAGCGCAAACAGAAGATCGCCCGCCGCAAACGCACCCGTGAACTGCTGAATATGGAGACGGCTCAATCTAAATCGAAAGCTCGAAGGACAGCAAAAAGCGCTCGGGAATCGGTGGTGTCACAATGACCACCACAACGTTTACTCCGCCATTGTCCGCGCCCATCCCCGGCACTCTCAAGAAAAAGCGCGTGCTTCTGGTTGACACGTGCGCCACGAAACGTGATTTGCGCGCTGAGGTCATGCGAAAGCTTGGCATGGACGTTGATTGCGCGGCCGACATCGCCGAGGCCCGTTCCTGGTGGCGCGCCGACTTGTACGACCTGGTATTGATCAACGTCGACAAGGGAGCAGGGCATCGAGATAAATTCTGCGAAGACATTCGCAGCGCCACACCCCGCCAGCAACTGGCCTTTCTGGTCGGCAAACCCGAGTACCTTGCCGCCGTTCCCGGCGCCGATGGAGAGCTTACCGTTCCCGACACTCACGATGAGGTACTGATCGGGGTAGTGAAGACAGCATTGTCCGTTGACCTTGCGGATTTGTCGCAGCGCTGGGGAATCATGGAAGCTTCGCGTAGAATTTCGGCAGTCCGCTCCGCCTCCAACGCTCGCACCAGGGCCATGCGCGACCGTCCGGCGCCTCAGCGCGATCTTGAAATACGGCACGGCAAGCGCTCGGCAGACGAACCGCCAAGCTTAGATGATCTACTAAGAGAGGACATGCAATGAAGAACCTTTACGTGGGCAATCTGCCCCACAGCACAACCGAAGCTGAACTGCGCGGAGTCTTTGAGGCGCATGGTGCAGTTGAAAAAGTCAGCCTGGTAACGGACCGCGAAACCGGCCGCTCACGAGGCTTCGCTTTTGTGGAGATGACCGATCCCGCCGAAGCCGATAAGGCGATCGCCGCGCTGAACGGGACCGAGCTGGGTGGTCGCACTTTGACCATTAACGAAGCTAAACCCAAGACCGACCGTCCGAAGACCGGGCAGCGTTTCGGTGGCGGGGGTGGCGGCGGCCGAAACCGCGATGATTACCGCGGCCATGCGCGCCAGCCGCGCGAGCCGCGCTGGTAAACTGTTAGCAATACACTAAGAGTTCTTGCGGCCGGTCGCTAGATCACCGGCCTGCGACCAACAACCAACACATTGGGAGATAGGTATGCCACGGGGCCGATCAACATTTACAAAGCGACAGAAGGAACAGACACGTCAACAAAAACAGCGGGAAAAGGCTGAACGCAGAACCCAGCGAAAACAGGAGAAGCCCGTTGAAAGCAGCCTCGATGAGATGGCCGAATTGCGCGAACACGCCGCTGCCC
>Ga0207053_10293_pt2 | contig 12150 bp, 10 predicted proteins | sample Alteio_BWMinCont_59_FD_153290 | JGI IMG/M metagenome (GOLD analysis project Ga0207053, IMG submission 153290) | Enriched cells from forest soil in Barre Woods Harvard Forest LTER site, Petersham, Massachusetts, United States -... | ecosystem: Environmental > Terrestrial > Soil > Temperate forest >...
GGCAAGCGTAACGAAAAAGATAAACGAAACAAGCTTGTTGACTCTTACGTTTCATTCATTGAACTGGTCAAGCCCAAGCTCCTTTTCTTTGAAAATGTCCGGGGATTTACGATGGAATTTGTCAAGAATGGATCGGGGACTGTTTACTCGGATCAGGTCACGCGCCGACTCAAAAAACTTGGTTACGACGACGTCCATGCCGAGATCGTGAATTTTGCTGACTATGGAATACCACAAAGGCGCTGGCGGTTCATCCTCGTCGGAAGTTTGGATGGCAGGGCAAAGGAGTTTTTTGAACATTTGAGGGAGAAGCGTGGCTCATTCTTGGAACAGAAAGGACTGCAATCAAGGCGCACAGTTTCGCAGGCAATTTCTGATTTGGAACGGAAGCACGGTGACACAGAGTGCCCGGATTCCAAAAGCTTTCGCTCGGGCCTCTATGCTCCAACAACAAATCAATATCAGCGACTAATGCGGACTGATTGCGCTCTCAAAATTCCCGATAGCCACCGATTCCCGAAGCACCGTCCTGACATCATTGAACGCTTCAAGGAAATCTTGAAACGCGCTCCCCGCAACAAGCAGCTTTCAGGTGATTTGCGGGCGGAGTATGATTTAAAAAAACGCTCCATTACGCCGCTGGATAGCAATTTGGTTTGTCCAACCATCACCAGCCTGCCAGATGATTACATACATTACGCGGAACCTCGCGTTTTGACGGTTCGCGAGTGCGCCCGCATCCAGTCATTCCCGGATGATTTTGAATTTCGTGGAAAATACACTTCGGGCGGAGACCGGCGCGCAAAGGAAGTTCCTCGCTACACGCAAATAGGTAACGCAATTCCTCCTCTCTTTGCCGAACTCCTATCAGAACAAGCCCCGAATGTCATGCTTTTTTCGATGTCAAATTCAGGATTAGCTCTGCTCTCAAGACGATTATCGGCAAGGAGCTCATAACGGATGATTTCATTGCCGTTTTTGAGTTGGTTAAGAACTCCTTCGATGCCCAAGCCAAGCGCGTCGACATCACGTTTGAATCCCTTGGAAGTGAAGATGCAAAAATAATCATCCGAGACAACGGAGACGGCATGGATAAGGAAGACATCATCGGAAAATGGTTGTTTGTCGCTTACTCCGCCAAGAAAAAGCAGCTAGATTACAGGGACAAGATTAACGCTGGGCGTGTGTTTGCTGGCGCGAAAGGAATTGGCAGGTTTTCTTGTGATAGTCTCGGAGAAAAACTTCGTGTTTACACAAAAAAGAAGGGCGAGAATGGTCCGTGGAATGTTCTGGATGTCAACTGGAGCCGCTTTGAAGTTGATCCTGAAAAGGAATTCCAGAACATCCCGGCCCAACACACCACCCAAAGCAACATTCCTTACGATTTGCGACAGGGCACAATCCTGGAAATAACTGTACTACGTAGTGGCGATTGGAATCGCGCCAAACTTTTGGAGCTGAGACGCTCTTTGGAGCGTTTGGTAAATCCCAATCAAGAAAATGACGCGGAGAATTTTCAGATTCACCTTCATTGCCCCACAGAGCAACCCGAAGATGACCGTCTTAAGGCTGAAGCAAAGAAACACGGAGAACAGATCGAGGCATGGCAACTGGTTAACGGTGCAGTTAAAAATTTTGTTTTTGAAACCCTTGACCTAAAAACCGCTCAGATTTCGGTCGAGGTTGATCCAGAAGGCAAGACGCTAAAAACTCGACTGACAGATCGCGGATGCAGAATATATGATTTAGTTGAGAAAAACCCCTACAAGAAAACGCTTCACGGCATCCGCATTCACCTCTTTGCCCTTAATTCTGCCGCGAAGAATACGTTCACACGACGGATGGGTGTAAGAGCATCCGACTATGGCTCTGTGTTTCTTTACAAAAACGGGTTTAGGATTCATCCGTTCGGCAATCCTGCCGATGACAAGCTTGGGATAGATCAACGACACCAAAAGGGAGTATTCCGAACGTTAGGTACGCGCGATTTATCAGGCAGGATTGAAATCAATGGCCCAAACCCTGCCTTCCAAGAAACATCCAGTCGAGATGGCGGCCTGATTCAAAATGAAGCATTTCATGACCTTGTAGAGCTTTTCATTGATTGTGCATTAAAACGCCTTGAGACTTTCTTTATAGACATTGCAAAGTTTGGTGTTGGAAAAGGTGAACTTCCTGATGCGAAAGCGATGTCGAAAGGCGAGATTCAGCAGGTCATTTTTGACATCATCACTAAACTCACGCGATCAAAAGAGGTAATAAAAGTAGATTACAATTCCGACTTTCTCAATATACTCAAGAATAAATCGGCGGAGAGTGTCACAGCGTGGCTTGAGAGCATAAAACGGATGGCAGCCGAACAGAATTCGCCTGCGTTAACGAAAGAAATCTTAAAGGCAGAAAAGCAACTTGAGCGACTGGCGAAGGCAAAGGAGGAGGCAGAGGCAGGCGAACAGCGAGAACGAGAGCGAGCGAAGGCAGCAGAAGAAAAAGCACGAGAAGCCCAGGCCAAACAGGCTGAGGCTGAGGAAGCCGCGCGAAAAGCAGCAGTTGCTACCCAGGAAGCCGAGCGCGGAAAAAAGCAACTAAACACCCAAAATGTTTTCCTCAAATCGGTCCTTTCAAAGGATTTGGACCACGTTGTCTCACTGCATCATAGTGTTGGACAGGACGCGCTTGCAATAGAAAACTACGTCCAAGACCTACTTTCTCAATTACGTGGCGGAAAGCTGCCTAGCTCCGAACAATGGAAGGTGTCCCTAGAACGGATTAGCAAGATAGCGAAGAAAATTGGTGCGATCAGTAGGTTTGCAACTCACGCGAATCATATAGCGGCCCAGGAAGAAACAGTGAATGACCTTATCGAGTATGCGCGCGAATACTTGCTGAACGTTTATGGTGGTGTTATTGCTGATAGTCACAAGCACTGGATACCGATAAACTTTAAGCAACCACATGGAACCTCATTTGTGACTAGGTTTTCACCAATAGATATAAGCATTGTGTTTGACAACTTACTCAGCAATGCGCGCAAACACAAGACCAAATCAATTGACGTAACAGTTGCCGAATGCTCACCCGAACAGCTTGTTATCAGCTTTGCGGATGATGGAGATGGTATACCAAAGCGCAATATCCCCCATTTGTTTGAAATTGGATTCACTACAACAGATGGCTCCGGTCTTGGCTTGCATCATATCCGTGAAATTGTAACAGAAATGGGAGGCTCTATCGCAGTGAACCAGGCCCGCAAATCCGGCGCTGAATTTGTATTAAGCTTTCCTAAAAGATGAAAACTGATTTTTCAATCCTCTGGGTAGATGACAATAGCGAGTTTGTTGATTCCTTGGCCGGCCCTCTGAAGACGTGGATGGACGAGCAGGGCTTTTCGCTAGTGGTATATCCGCATAAGGGCGAAGCAGGCGTTGAAAGCGACATCAAGACCAAGGAAATTGAGCTAATTATACTGGACTACAAACTCCGGGGCAACAAAAAGGGAGACGAAATCATCAAGAACATTCGGGACAAAAATTATTATCAGGACATTGTCTTTTATTCTGGAGGTCCGATTCCAAACGAAGTGTTTGCAACGCCTCTTGACGGTGTATTTACCGTTGAGAAGAAAGATGCAAAGGAACGCATCAAGTCCCTGATCGCATTGAAAATTAAGCGCGTCTCGGATTTGGCAACATTCCGGGGCTGGGTAGTGGCTGATTCAATCGAATTAGAGGGTGTTTTGGGCCGAGTTCTCTCAAAATGCTTCAAAGAACAGAAGGACGTGTTCATGAAGTGTGTATTAGGTCATGAAGGGCTTTTCGATTTTTATAAAAAGCACATGGTTCTCAACAATCTGTTACATGATAGGCTGGAAGAATTGAATAAAGCTGGGAATGCGGCATCTATCGCGAAAGTTCAAGCTTGCAAGAAAATTCTCGACGCGTTTTCGGACGAAGTTATCCACATCAGAAATGCTCTCGCGCATCAAGTCGCCGTGGATGGCGAAACCGGACACAAAAAGATTAAGGTCAAAGGAAAGGGGAAGGAATTTCTTAATACTCCGGAAAATCTAATTAAAATTCGCAAGGACTTGAAAAGGCATCGGGACAATCTTCTCGAACTAGAGGCCGCTCTGTGAGCTTACTTTTTGATGGACTTTTTGACAAAAAAGAAAAGATCGGCACTGATGGCCACAATTCGTGGGCATGGGAACAAGGACACCGAACTGGCGTTGATCAGGTTGTTTCGGCGGCATTGCATCACGGGTTGGCGGCGCAGTCAGCCGTTGTTTGGCAAGCCAGATTTTACTTTTAGAGAATTTCGCCTCGCGTTATTCGTGGACGGCTGTTTCTGGCATGGCTGTCCAAAGCATTCGCGCTGGCCTGAGAGCAACCGGTTATTTTGGAGGAATAAATTTTTACGAAACAAGGCGCGAGATCGCCTTGTAACCCGTACATTGCGCGTTCAAGGCTGGCGTGTGTTGCGGATTTGGGAACACGAACTTGCACGAAAAAACGAGGGCCAAATCATTCGGCGAATTCAGCGGGCGCTGCTTTGAATTTGTTGAAAATATCACTGAAGATGCCCACGTTTCTTCGTGCCTGCCTCGGATTATTTTCTTTGAATCTTCTGGCCTTGTGGCACAAGCAAGACCATGTGTGTTCAGTTATTGCCTCCGTTTTCGACGTATGTGGTCGCGATTTGACTGTCATGGGCTGTCATTCTTTGATGATCGGCGCGATTTTGATACAAGTGGCAAAAGGGTTGGTACTGTACACATCCATTTCTGCGTAGCTTTTTGGTAATTCTCGAACACTGGAAAGTTCGTTATCGCGGAGCAAGTCGGCGAGTCGGTCGAGGCGCCAGCCGAAAATAACCACGTCAGCGGTGGAAAACGCCAGCGTGAGCTTTTGCGGCGGTGCGGCTTTGTCATCGCCGGCATCGGAATTTGCCTTGAGGGTGTAATCAATTAACTGGCTGGTGTGGAAGCCGTGACGGTCTTCGTTCTCGAACTCGAACTCGACGCAGGCGCAGTACTTGTTGGTGGAGGTGTAGGAGTCCGGCTTTTTGGGGAGTCTTAAACGTGACTCTTCGCTGCATTTAATCATAGGTGTTTATAAGTGAATGCCGCCTGGGCGACGGCGTTGTTGCTGCTGTTTGCGGTGACGCTCAATGTTTTGGCGCACCTGCTCTCGAAAGGTTCGACGTGGCCTTTGTTCAGGCGTTTCCTTCAAATCGGGAGAAATCTTTTCGGCCCGCTCGTTTTTCCCGACCACCGCATCGTTTTGTTTGATGCCGATCCATGCACCCAACTGATGGCGCACATCTTCGTCGATCCGCGCGAGCCGTTGCTCGGATGACAGGCGCGTGATACGTGTTGGACGCCTCTGGCGTGTGTTCTCACAGCGCGCCGCTCGCAAATCCTCATCAACTGTCGGCGCAGTTTGTTCCGATGGTGCAGCGAGCCGTTGCGACCCGGCGAATTGCATGGCTGGTGCTTCACGAAATGGCTGCATTGCCTCAAAGTCTCCGTTTGGCGATCCAGCCACGGCCGTCTGCTGCTTTACCAAATCTGTCGCCGAAGGCCGAACGGATGTTTTTTTGACCGCTTCCATCAACGCATACTTGTCGTCCGTGAAAATTGTGAGCGCCTCTTTGAATCTGCTGGCCGACACGTAAAATTGCTCCCGGTCAGCCGCTCGGAATGATTCAGCACTTTCGGCCACAAACACGCAGTCAACCCCTTTGCTTTGTGAACCGTATGACGTGACGTAATAACCGTGTGTCAAATTTCCATAATCCGCATGGACGACCCAACCGTTTGTCAGTTTAACATGCCCGTCCTTGGTGAAACCCTTGACCTGCTTCAAATCGCCGTTGTTGAGCCGTCGTTTGTCCATCGTGTAGCCATTCTGTGTAATCCGAATCATGTCACCGGCGGATAAGGCGATCTTCCGTGATTCATAGACGTGAAACCGGGCAGATCTTTCCAAGGGGAGGAAGCCCGATTCCCCGTTCCTTCGCTCAATCAGAACCCGGCCCGGCTCCTGTCCCGTTACCGTCACCCGTTCCCCGCGCAGGAAACCGGGGATGTTCTGGTGGAACTGGACGACCAAACCGGCGCGATAATTCCGCACGTCGCCCCGTTGCGCTTCCGTCCATTGGAGATTCTTGAGTTGAAGGAACTCGCGCTCCTCGCCTCTAAGTTTTCTGGCGGTTTTCAGTTTGGAACGGATTTGCAGGGTGACGCGCTCGCCTTCCGCGTGTGTGGGCGAGACGACCAGAGCCGATTTACCCGCTTTCGCAGCAGCCACGTAATCATCGGCCAGGACTTCATACCGGGTTTCGGGCGCAAGCTCCCGCAACATTCCGAGCTTATCTAGTTGCATGAAGGCTTGTTCCAAATTGCCCACGCTCAAGTCGGCGATCACGGCCTTGTGCGAATCGGCCTTTTGCCGCCAGATTTCTTTCAGTTCGGCGGCGCACAAATGGGCGTGTTGTTCCAGAATCCGCAGGGCGTCCCCGCGCTCGACGGCACGATGTTGCGCGGTATCGCCGGATAAAATGATCCGGCATTTCTCTCTTTCGGCCAGTTCAGCCACCCGCGCCAGAGTGCGAACGCCCAAAAGACCCGCCTCATCAATCCAAATGATCTGTTCGCGTACTTGGCTTTGCAGGGCTGCATTTTGCAATAACATTTCGACCGTCTCCGCATTGGCAAAACCCGCTTCCGACCGGAGAACACCGCGAGCCGCTTCTGCCGACGGTGCAAAAGTGTAAACTTTAAATCCACTGGCCTCAATCGCCGCGACCGCCTCTTTCATCATTGTAGTTTTGCCCGTTCCAGCCGCACCGCGCACGACGGTAACGCGATCTGTGCTTTGGAGGACGTGCAGCACCGCGTTGCGTTGTTCGTCGGAGAGCTTTTGGTTCTGGAAATCGTGTCCCAACCGGAACGGCTTGAATTTCCCCCGGCCATTCAGGACAAAATCAATTAACCGCTTTTCTTCTGCCAGCACTGGCTTCGTGGTGAACCATTCATGCCCATTCACCTTCTGCCTGATAAATTCATCGCGCAAAAGCTGGCGTTTGACCTCCTCCACGCTCACATCACCCACACCGTGGCGGAGCGCATGTCGCAGCAATTCCTTGTCGGTCACGATAGAGGCGCGTTCGTAACAATGGCTCATAGCGAAATCCATCGCTTTCGTTTCGGAAACTCTTGGCATCTTGGAAACCGGATTGCGAATGACGTTTTGGACGGCGTTGCGTTCATCCGGCGAAATTCGCTTGTTCCACAATTCCCGCAATTGTGCCTTGGAAAGTTGCTTCTGCTTTCGTTCGCGGGTCAATGCCGCCAGCCCATCCTTGTCCCTGGCCGAGGTGACTCCCAATTCTTTTGCCTTTTGTTCCACCTGTTCGGACCGCTTGGAAAACTCATGCAGCACTCGTTCCGGCACACCAGCCAGTTCCCATCCCTTGGCCGTTCGCTCAACCCGATAGCCGATGTCCGCCAGTTGCCGGGAGAATCGCGCATGAAACGCCGCCTCAAAATACGGCGCCTCGGCCTTCAAATCCCGAAATTGTCCCGCTTTCCATTTTTTCTCAATTTCATCCCATGTCGTATTGAAAGCGTAGCAGTGCGCGTGCAAATGCGGGTCAGGCACGCCGTTCACGGGCCGCGCCGTGAAATGGATGAACTCAGCCCAAATCATGTTGCCCGTCGTCCGGTTCTCATTCGCGCTGTTCTTCCGCACCCGCGTTTGAATTTCGCTCTCGATCTCCTTCATGGTTTGGTTCACCGAAGCCCTGAACGCATCCAACATGCGCTCATCCCCGGTGAACTCGTATGCGACCGAAACCGATTTCGGGCAATGGAAGTTGAAATCGTAACCGACTCTGCGATTGCTCTTATTCCGCTGCGTCAGCCGCTCATCCGTACCAGGCTCCTTATTCTCACACAGGCTATCAAACGCCTCTTGAGTCACTGGCCCGGACAATCCCAATTTTATCGCCGCTATGCCCTGCCAGTCACCACAGATTTCCTGTCCCTCGCTGTAGTAATCTTCCCTGCTTAACGACTGTTTAAAGTATTCCTTCGCCGTCTTTGCACTACAACTGCCAATCACTCTGAGCATGATGCCATTGTAATCTCAAGTTTTCCAATGACACCCCCTCGAAAGCACTATTCGGATTAACCCAGCAACAAGTTTCCCACTACTCATTTGGGGCACCCATTTCAATGCCGGTATCTTCAATTCAGTGATGAAACAGATTATGAAACAGTTTATAGCCCCAATAATTCTGTCAGACATCTCCCCTAAGCGCAGCTTGAGGGCGGGCGTTCCAAGACGAACGCAATGTTGTCGGCAGCATTGTCCGAATTCTGCCGCCAACGGTCTGACAGAATTATTGGGGCGCGAGAACAACGCACAAGCATCCGCTCGCCAATAGCCATGCAACCTGAATTAGAGCAAAGACTTTTGGAGGAATTGAAAGCTGAAATGGCGGCGAATCCGCGCCGCCGCTCCAAACTGGCCGATTATGACAGCCTCATCGGCGCTATGCGCGAACAAGGAGCACCATGGACTACGGTGCAACGATACATGGCCAAAGCCGGGGTCGAGATCAGCGCGGAGTCCATACGTTCGTACTGGCATCGGCACCACAGATGTCGCAGGCGGCCAACGTCAGCCCCTGCGCTTAACCGGAAAACACAAACAAAAGAATGGACGTTCAACGCGCCCAGCACCTTGGAGTAAACTATGAAAGAACAGATAAAATCCCGCTTGTTGGCCACAGTTCAGAGCAAAGGCAACCTTGGCAAATCCACCGAATGTCTCGCCCGCATCGAATGGCTTAAGAGCCATTCCATCGAGTGGCAGGCTTACGACCTCGACGATGCTCACCGGAGTATTGTCAAACGATACCCGGCTCAAACGAAGCTCATTACCGTTGCCGGCCCGGAAAGTGCCGAGCAACTGCTGCGTGTGTTCCGCAACGCCGGGCGAACGCCGGTCCAGATCATGGACGCCCGCGCCCAGGCAACTGATGAGATTCTGCGCGTGATTCAACGGACGCATTTTCTCTCCGTTGCCGCCGATCAAGGCATTCGGATGACGGTGTTCATTTTTCCATACGACGATTTGGCGACCATGCAAAATTTGGAGGCCATCGTGCGCGAACTCGGTCACGCCGTGGACTATGTCGTTGTCCGCAATCCGGTCAAGAACCCAACCCGCATGTTCGACGGCAGTGGCCTGCAATCCATCCTCACAGACTGGGGCGCGGTGGAGATCACCATGCCCGTTCTGTTCAAAAGCACTCTTTTGCACTTGGACGAGTTGGAGTCACGTCACGGACGGGGCATTACCTGGGCAGAAGCCATCGGCAACCGCGATTTGAAGCTCGACCTGTTTGCTCGCGGCGACCTTGAAAGCTTTCTTGCCGACATCCACGCGGAGTATGACACCATCGCCGGCCATTTGTTGCCGACTAATCTGGCGGTGGAGGTTCAACCGAAACCGCAAACGACCACCCAGACCAAAGCCAGCTTCCAAGGCGGGTTCAATTTCAGCACTGAGTAGGAGGCGATATGAATGAAAAGCTTGTCATCACCTGGACGCCCATCCTCAAGGCCCTCCCGGATGAGGACCGTGAACGTGCGCGTGAACTCATTGAGAAATACGGCGAGACGAACCCGACAAACTTCATTGTCGAATTGCTTGAAGTTTTCGGAATCCACGCCGCCTATTTGCAAACAGTTCCGGCTCAAGTCACGATTGCCGGAGAACGAGCCAAAGCGGACGTTACACGGTCGCTGGATGCCGTGACCACCTTGCACGAGCGCACTCGATTGGAACTCAATGACCTTGTTTCGTCAATCAGTCGAAGTGGGGCGGGATTTACGAAAGCCCTTGAAGCGGCCACTGCGGCGCATGTCACGGCAACCGGAAACAGCGTCGGCGAACTCAAGGCGAAGATTCAACAGGAGTTTGCGACGCAAAATCTTCCGGCCCTGACAACGTGTTTGGGCGATATTCAGGAAAAGGCGGCCAGTACGCTCAAGTTGGCAGAGCGCGTTCACGAGGACGCCGAACGAATTGAGGAATATGCCCAACGACGGCTGGATTCGGCCGAACGGCATTGCAATGTGAGCTTGGACAAGCTTGAAAAACTCAATTGGCGCGGGGCTTGGTCCGTCTCAATTCTCTGTTCCATCGCCACAATGGTAGTTGCCGGATTCGTCATGTACGGCCTTCTTCGTTCGCGTTCCGAGAAAATCCTGGCGGATGAAATCGCCCTGGCATCGGCCACGATTGAGCAAAATAAAGATGCCTTTGACGTGTTGGCCGTTGCCAATATCCGCTTGAGGATTCAGCGCAGTTCCGACGCCCGAACCGGAAATCTCATTCCAAGCGGATTCGCTATTCTCGTCGAGAATGCCGAAGACGCTGACATGCGTGACTTTGGCGGCGGCAAAGCCGGATGCGTTTTTGTAAAGAGTCCGTCGCCCGAAGAAGAATTGGATCATCTCAAGATTCGAGTGCAAAGAATTCTAAACGATCTTCAAGCGGGCAAAAAATAATTGTTCTGAAATGACAACACCACGGCGCTTTGACTGGCCGGCTTTTCCCCTGCTGCCCCCGAAAACCGGCCAGACAAAGCTCCGTTTAAAGGCCCTACGCGGGCGCGCACTTAACGCCTGGCCCGCAGCCACGCTCCCATTCGCCTGTCGCCAATCACCCCTCGACTCGCTCCGCTCTGGCTTCCATCCGGGCGTTCGTGCGTTGCATTAAGAAATCCAAGCGCGGTCACAGCACGCTGACCCACCGTTTGCAAAGCACCTTTTGTGTTGAAGTGGCAAATTCCAGTTGGTCAGGTCTTCCCGCTTCGCAGTTTAACGAGCATCCAAATCAACGAGAAGAGCCGATGGAATAAATAGTCCACATGGCTGTCCGATTGAAGCGGCGTTTGGGTCGTTTCGCTGTGCCGAATCTGGAAGCTGTTGCCGATGGTGTTTAACTCCTTTGCCTCTCGTTCGAGGAGGTCGCGAAAACCCGGTTCAGTCGCAGCTTTGTCCAAAAGGGCCTTTACCTGGGCCTTTTTGTCCGCGCCAGGCTCAAGGGTCTTGAGCCGTTCCCACGCATCCCAGAGCTTTTCGAGCGATTCCCGCCGAGTATGAGGATTCGGGTTTAGGAATTTGGTCCTCGCCGACTCTAACATCGAATCGAGCGTCTCGTCGCCGGTTTGAAATACTGCGGCTTGCAGACTCTCCTTTAAGACGACCGGAGCGAGACGCACAATCTTTCCGTCATCGCCAAGTTCATACGCCAAACCGGTTCGAGCAAAAAGGCGATTGATTCTCTCTCTGAATTCTGACTGCCCGGCGACTCGGTCAAATGTCAGATGGTGATGGTTGAAATATGAATGATGGCTTCCTCGAATTGGTTTCGATACGTTTCGATGGCAGAATTCCACAAGATCAAGGATTTGGAGCGTTGGGGGAGCTTCGTTGGTACTGAACGGCCATGTGATGTCGGCTGCTTCCGCGCGCATCAGCTTGTGCCACTTATTAAAATCCCCGCCGATCACCGCACCACCATCAAGACAAACGTCCGGGAACGATTCACCGAATGATCCATCGGCGACAAGACATTCAATCGTCGCAGCGATTCCGCCCCAAGCTACGAGGGAGATCGTTTCCTCTGTCCTTGGACGAGGGCCATGCTCTCGGTCGCTGAAATACTGGTCATTCATCGGTTGTCTCGCACTATCGCAAGCGCCGCTTTTATTTTAAACGTTTTTCTGTAAATGGATTTTCCATCATCCTGGGTTACGGCTTGGTTTTTCCTGGTGGGGTAAGTTTTTTTGGTTAGTCGTCCGGCAACGCCGAACCCGCCAGAAAATAATTTAAACCGGCCAGATACCACTGCATTACCAGCGACGTAAAATTGCTGGGTGAAGCTCATATTCCCATTCCAACTCATTTCCCTTGGCTTTTAGGGTGGTGTTCGTTCTGCGTCTCGGGCGACTTGGCGAGATATGAAAGCGAGGCGTGTCGGCGGGCGCGGGTGGTGCGAGTCAGTTGCATTTGCGCTCTCCGGGTCCGCGCGGCCCCATTGCGATTGCTTGCCCCGGCACGACCCCCAA
>Ga0207053_10303_pt1 | contig 11977 bp, 13 predicted proteins | sample Alteio_BWMinCont_59_FD_153290 | JGI IMG/M metagenome (GOLD analysis project Ga0207053, IMG submission 153290) | Enriched cells from forest soil in Barre Woods Harvard Forest LTER site, Petersham, Massachusetts, United States -... | ecosystem: Environmental > Terrestrial > Soil > Temperate forest >...
TCATCCCTTCTCAAAACCCTCGGGAAAATTCCGAGGGTTTTTTCTGCCGCAAAGATTTGAGGTCACGCGGTTGGGGAAGTGCTGCAGAGTCAGGCCTTTCGCCCGAGTTTCTGCTTCAGATCCTCCGCGATTTGCTGGCCGTGAAAACGTCCGTTTTCAATAAATATTTCATTCGTACGCGATCCCGCGACGATCACACCAGCAACGTAGATTCCTGCCACATTGCTCTCGAGAGTGACGGGATCGCACACTGGCCGGCACTGATCGATGGAGAGCTCAATGCCCATAGCGCGTAAGAAGTCGTAATCGGGATGGTACCCAGTCAGGGCGAAGACGAAGTCGTTTTTGACCCTCAGCTCGCCATCGGGTGTTTGCAAGACGACGTACTCGGGAGCGATCTCCTGCACCACGGAGTTGAAGTAGGCGGTGATCTCGCCACTCTTAATGCGATTTTCAATGTCGGGCAGAATCCAATATTTAACGTGTGCGTGCATCTTCGGCCCACGATGAACCAGGATCACACGCGCGCCGTGCCGCCAAAGATCCAGCGCCGAAATCGCCGCCGAGTTCTTGCCGCCGATTACCATCACGTCGTTGTCGAAATAGGGATGCGGCTCGCGGTAGTAATGAAAAACTTTGGGCAGGTCTTCTCCAGGGATCCGTAGCAAGTTCGCCCGGTCGTAGTAACCAGTTGCGACGATCACTTTGCGGCAAACGTAGTCGTAAACTCCACCCAGCCGGTCGCAGGTGGTGATGTGAAAATCGTTGTCGATGCCAGTGACCATTTCCACTCGCTGATACTGCCGCACGTCGAGCTTGTAGTGCTCAGCAACCTTGCGGTAATACTCGAGGGCTTCCTGCCGGTTCGGCTTCGGATTGGCGCTGCTGAAGGGAATGTCCCCAATTTCCAACAGTTCCGGCGTGGTGAAAAAAATCATGTTCGCGGGATAGTGAAAGATGGAGTTGACCAGGCAGCCTTTGTCGATGCTGATGACCTTGAAACCCGAGCGCTGGGCCTCTATGGCGCAGGCGAGACCAGTGGGGCCGGCGCCGAGCACGATGACGTCAGCCTGCATGTTTGGGCGCGGCCGCAGCTGTGCTTTAGGCAGCGTGTCTGGAATTAACTTCGTGGACAAGGCGGTTGTCCTGAGAGAGCAAATGCCGTTAGAGGATTGTAGATTCTAGCACGCGAACTGAGCCCTCCTCGGCGGTTGCTATAATTTTTGGTTCGCAGGAGTACTTCATGGCCACACTGACACAATCCGCCACGCGCACCGAAAAGGATTCTCTCGGCAGCAAGGAGATTCCGGCCCACGTTTATTACGGAATCCAAACCGCTCGGGCGGTAGAGAATTACCCGATATCCGGAATGCGCGCCCACCCGACGCTGATTCGCGCGTTCGGTATGGTGAAAGAAGCCGCCGCCGAGGCAAATCGCGAACTCGGCTTGATCGACGAAAAGATCGCGAATGCAATTATTCAGGCAGCGAAGGAAGTGGAGCAAGGGAAGTGGGACCGGGAGTTTGTAGTGGATGTTTTCCAGGCGGGCGCGGGTGTCAGTTTTCACATGAACACCAACGAAGTCATCGCGAATCGCGCGATTGAGATTCTTGGCGGCACGCTGGGCGACAATTCGAAGGTGCATCCTAATGATCATGTGAATTACGGCCAGAGCACGAACGACGTTTTTCCTACAGGAATGCGCTTGGCCACGCTGCTCGAATTGGAAAAGGTGTATCCGGTGCTGGATTCGCTGGTCGGCGCACTTGAGAAAAAGGGAAAAGAGTTTCACGAAATTCTGAAGTCCGGCCGCACCCACATGCAGGACGCGGTGCCGATGCGATTGGGGCAAGAGTTTACTGCATATGCCGGCGCGATCCGGCGGGCAAAAGATGCGGTCCGGTCCAGCTCCGAATTGTTGGGCGAACTTGGGCTGGGCGGATCAGCGGTCGGCACGGGAATCAACACACACCCTGACTACCGCGACAAGGCGGTTAAGAACCTCGCGCGAATTTCCGGACAGAAGCTTATTGCGGTCGACGACATGCGCTACGCCATGCAATCGAACTTGGCGATGGCGGCGGTGTCGTCGGCGTTACGCAATTTGGCGCTCGAGGTGATTCGCATCTCGAACGACTTGCGGCTTCTCGCCTCCGGTCCGAACACGGGTTTGGCAGAAATTAACCTGCCTGCTTTGCAGCCTGGGTCATCAATCATGCCCGGAAAGATCAATCCGGTGATTCCTGAACTCGCGGCCATGGTGTCATTTCAAGTGGTGGGCAACGATGTCGCGGTCGCGATGGCAGTGCAGGCCGGACAGCTTGAATTGAACGTGATGATGCCGACCATGGCTTACAGTGTCTTGCAATCGATCACCATCCTCACCAACATGCTGCGCCAGTTCACCGACAAATGCGTCTCCGGTATTACGGCGAATGAGCAACGCTGCAATTTCTACGCGCAAGCGACGGTATCGCTAGCGACCGCGCTGAATCCATACATTGGATATGCCAAGGCCGCTGAGATCGCAAAAGAAGCTGTTGCCACCGGACGATCGATCATCGAGATTGCCCGCGAGAAGAAATTGCTCAGCGAGAAGGAGATTAGCGAAATCCTCGATCCTGTGCGCATGACTGAGCCGGTCCGCCCGCTGGATGCCGCCAAGAAACGCGAAGAAATCAAAAGCAAGAAGTAGCCGAGCGTCGAAATATGCAGCCCCTGCAGCCGGGGAGCCAGCAGGGGCCTGATTCCGGCGAGAAGGGTCTCGACGACCCGCCGGCATCCATCTGTAAATACGCCGAAGGGGGAGCGGAAGTTCAATGCGAAAAAATGCCTCTCGCGCAAGTGGGGGCCGAGCTAGTCGGCGGGGTACTGGTAAACTCCGCGCCCGCTTTTCTTTCCCAGCCTGCCGGCTTTCACATATTGCACCAGCAGAGGAGCAGGGCGGTATTTCTCGCCCAAAGTTCTGTGCAGGTACTCGAGGATATGCAGACGAGTATCGAGGCCGACGAGGTCAACCAGCTCGAAAGGGCCCATGGGGTGGTTCAATCCGAGCTTCAACGCCTTGTCGATGTCGGCGGCTGAGGCAATTCCTTCCTGCAGCATATAGAAAGCTTCGTTGCCGATCATGGCGTTAATGCGGCTGGTGATGAAGCCGGGCGACTCTCTGATCACCACGACCTCCTTGCCCATTCGACGGCCCACATCGGCGGCAGCAGCAATGGTCTCATCGTCGGTCTCGAGGGCGCGGACCACCTCAAGCAGCTTCATCTTGTGCACGGGATTGAAAAAGTGCATACCCAGACATTTTTTTGCGCGATAAGTAACGCTGGCGATTTCGGTGATGCTCAATGACGAGGTGTTTGAAGCAAGGATAGTTGCCGGGCGGCAGATTTTATCGAGCAGAGTAAAAATCTCGATCTTCGATTCCATCTCTTCGGGAACGGCCTCGATCACCAAATCGGCTTCCCGCGCAGCCTCTTCTACGCTGCCTGCATATTCGAGACGGCTGAACGCGGCGTGAGCATCGCCGGAGGAAACTTTCTTCAACTCAACGGCTTTATCGAGGTTGGTGCGGATCTCGCTTTCGGCCTTGCGCAGGGCGGCAGGAATCAGGTCCTCGAGGATGGTACGGTACCCGCCGAGAGCCGCCACATGCGCGATCCCCCGGCCCATAATGCCGGCGCCGATGACGGCGATCGCCTTGATCTCCGCCACTATTTCTCCACAATAGCGATTAATTCTTGAATTTTTTCCCCTGCACTCCTCAGACTCCCGGCTAGGCGCTTTTTCTCTTCTGCATCTACGCTCGGCAGGGAAGCGTGAATGCGCCGAATGGTGGTGGTTATGTCGTCAACATAGTTGATGAGGCGGATGAGTTCTCCCGTGGCTGCCATGAATTGCGCTCCTATGCCACTTTAGTAATGAGTGGCAAATTCTTTATTCTCAACTGCCGCGCCGATTAAGTAAAGGCGGGATAAGTGACACGAATGGCTCCCATAGATTCTTTTAGTCATCGTTTAACGCCCGCTGTAATCTAATGAATTGCATGGTTGACCCTACACTCAAAGAATTCATTTTCGCCAGTGACTTCGATCAGACACTGACCTTCAATGACTCCGGCTACGTGCTCGCCGAATTGGTGGGCATTCCAACAGACGAGTTCGAGCGCAAAGCCACCGGCATGGCCCGGCTGAACCTGGTGCAACAAGGGGCGGAGCTCGCCTACTTGCTTTTGCATGATCCTGAATTCAAGGGGCGAGTCCGCAAAGAGCATCTCTACGAAGTCGGGAAACGAATCCGATTAAAGGAAAATATCGCTCTGTTGTACCAGATACTGGCCAGCGGAATTCCGGGCTATCATTTCGATTTTTATGTGCTCTCGGCGGCTCCCAGCGAAGTGATCCACTCTGCGCTCGAGGGGATTGTGCCGCAAGATCACATCTTTGGAACCGAATTCCTATATAAGAGTTCCGGCGAGATTGAGACTATCGTTCGCGCAACCGCGGGCTACGGCAAGGTGTTCGTGCTCGACCAGTTGCAAAACCGCGCCCAGATTGGCCCCGATCATATTGTTTACGTGGGCGACGGCAGCTCCGATGTCCACGTGATGCTGCATACCAACATCCGCGACGGGTACACAATTGCGGTTTCTGAAGCCAAGCATGTCTCGCAGGTTGCGAAGCGCACGATACTAAGCACCAGTGCGCTTGCCGTGCTGGCACCCATCCTCGAAGACATTGCGCTGTGGCCGCGGCCACGCATTCGCGCATTCTTCGAATCCTACGGGGTGATGATCCAGGAGTGGGACCGGGTGCGGACAGACTGGCTGACGCTGCGGGGGGTAACGCCAGAAGCTGTGGAAGCGGCCGGGGCGAAGTAGTTTCTGCGGATATTGAGGCCCGCGAAGCTTTTCGGGAACTTATTTTTCATAACCACAAGGTCCTTCGACTCCGCAGCGGCTTCGCAAGGCGAAGCATCCGCTCCGCTCAGGATGACAGGTTGGAGGGTTGGAGAACCGCTCAGGATGACACAGGCTTGTAGGGGCTGAATGGCGAGCGCGGGCGGGCCTCGGCCCGTGAATCCCTTTGGCCCTCGGATTCATCTACCAGCCATGTTGGAACAGTATCTCTCAAATACCCAGATTGAAAACGGGCCAGTCCTCGACTCTACACCGACTCACGAAGACTCCGCACTGCTTGACGCGTACTCGCGCGCAGTGGTGGCGGCCGCGGAAAAAGTAAGCCCGTCGGTGGCCAAGATCGAAGTCACACAAACCGCCGGTCGCGCGCGCAATGGTGAGCCACGCGAACGCCAAGGCGGCGGTTCGGGATTCGTTTTTACTCCCGACGGCCTGGTGCTGACAAACAGCCACGTGGTCCACGGAGCGACGCGGATCGCGCTCTCGCTGCCTGATGGTCGACGTTTCCCAGCGCATCTTCTTGGCGACGATCCCGCAACCGACCTCGCGGTGATCCGCATCGACGCACCCAACCTCACGGTCGCGCCTCTTGGGGATTCACAGAAGCTGCGGGTCGGCCAGCTCGCGATTGCCATCGGAAATCCCTACGGCTTTCAGTACACGGTGACGGCAGGAGTGGTCAGCGCGCTCGGTCGATCGTTGCGGTCTTATTCCGGGCGGCTAATTGAAGACGTGATCCAGACTGACGCTTCGCTGAACCCGGGTAATTCCGGAGGGCCATTGGTTTCCTCGGACGGACAAGTGATCGGCGTGAATACCGCGACCATCATGGGCGCGCAGGGACTGTGCTTCGCCATCGGCATCAACACCGCAAAGTTTGTGGCAACGCGACTTCTGCAACAAGGACGCATTCGCCGCGCATACATCGGAGTGGAAGCCCAAAATGCGCCACTTCATCGCAGGATCGTGCGATTTTATGACCTGCCGAAAGAGACAGGAGCGATTGTGTTGGCAGCGGATAACGGTAGCCCGGCCCAAAAGGCCGGACTGCGCGAAGGCGATGTCATCATCGCCTTTGGTGGGCAACCAATCGCAGGCGTAGACGACCTGCATCGTTTGTTGACGGATGCGCAGGTCGACGTTAAGACATCAGTGACAATCCTGCGCAGGACAGAACGGCTGGAGTTAGCAATCGTGCCCGAAGAGTCGAAGCAGTAATCCTTCGTAGGCTCTCGCCGGATCAGATTCGCCGAAAGGGCCTAACGCCGCGGTTAGTCGCATATCTCTGTTCATTGCAACTCCGTTTCCCCTATGTTAGTTTCTGAAACAGAAGGGATTACCTTTGCAGGCGAAAGTTCCTGCCGGGCTGGACCGAAAAGAGGCCGAGATATACCAGCGGCTGGATCCGGAACGGCTTCCAAAGCACATTGCAATTATTATGGACGGCAACGGTCGATGGGCGCGCAAGCGCCACCTGCCGCGGGTTGCCGGACATCGCGCCGGAGTCACGTCTGTGCGCTACGTGGTCGAAACCGCCTCGCGCATCGGGGTCCCATCGCTTACGCTCTACGCCTTTTCCGAAGAAAACTGGAAACGCCGTCCCAAAGCCGAAGTCGATTTCCTGATGAAGCTGCTCTCCCGCTATTTAAAGCAAGAGGTCCCGACGCTTCACAAAAATAATGTGCGCTTGCAATACATTGGCCGGCTGCATGAGCTTCCAGTGTTCGTGCAGGAAAAGATGGCATGGGCGCGCGAAGAGACTTCGCGCAACACCGGGATGGTGCTGACGCTCGCACTGAATTACAGCGCGCGCTCGGAGCTGGTAGACGCGTTCCACTCCATGCTGAAAGCTGCTGCCAACAATGGTGGAATCGAACACCTGAAAATAGATGAGGACACGATTTCGCGCCACCTGTATACCAGCCACTTGCCTGATCCCGATCTCGTCATCCGCACCAGCGGAGAGATGCGCCTCAGTAATTTCCTGCTTTGGCAACTGGCCTACGCTGAAATCTACGTCACGCCCACGCTGTGGCCGGAGTTCCGCGGCGTGCACCTGCTCGAAGGGATCGCCGATTATCAAAAGCGCGACCGCCGTTATGGCGGACTCAACGATTCGCTATCTGCACGGGTTCTGCGGAGCTGATCCCCATTGGAACTGCTCAAGCGAGTACTCACCGCAGTAGTGCTCATCCCAATAGTTTTGCTGCTGGTTCTGCGCGCGCCGGTGCCGGTGCTCGCATTTGTTGCGGGAGTAGTAGCGCTGCTGGCGATTCATGAACTGTTGAAACTTGCGGAAGGCTACAACATCCGTCCGTTGTACGTTCCCACTTACATTTTTGTCGGATTATTCTTTCTATTGATTGCAATCAGCCCGGGGCCAACGCCGGCGCTCTCGACTTCAGGATTTGCATTCATTGTGGTGTGCGCCGCGATGCTGGCGCCGTTTATCTTCCTTGCGATTGCAATGCGGCGCGATGAGCTTTCTTCGGCGCTCCCGGCAGCGATGGTCGCCGCATTCGCATTCGTTTATATCGCGCTGCCGATGGCTTCTCTGGTGCAATTGCGCGAGCAGTGGCAGGGCAGTTTTTTTCTGTTGTATTTATTGCTGCTGGTCTGGGCGGGAGATATCTTCGCTTACTTCATCGGCAAGGCACTGGGCACGCACCGCATGTCGCCGCGGGTCAGTCCGAAAAAAACCTGGGAAGGCGCAGTCGCGTCCGTTATTGCCAGCGTCGCCGTCGGCATGCTCATGGCTCATTACGCGGTGCCAATCAGCAGAGGTCTACTACATGCGCGGTTGATCGAACAACGCGACGGTGTTTTTACTGAACCTCGGCTACTCCCGATCGTGCTTCTTTCAATCCTGCTCAATATTGCCGCCCAGCTTGGGGACTTAGTCGAATCGCTAATCAAACGCGGCGCCGGCGCGAAAGATTCCGGTGCCATCCTTCCCGGACATGGCGGCATGTTCGACCGTATTGACGCGTTGCTCTTTGCCGCTCCTGTGCTTTGGGCTTATATGGCGTGGCGAGTCTTGATGCAATAAGCGGAACTGTCTTAGCCAAGGCTCCGTATTGGATATTCAGATTGCAGGAAATTATATGGACGCGATGCGAATCTGTTCGGCTCTCTGAATGGCGCTTTCACTAGTCTCGCTGGTGGCTTTGCTGCGAACCAAGCGGACGCAGCAACGCGTTGACTTTGGTTCCCGCCTGCTCTATGGTCTCCCAGTATTCTTCGCTTTTTATCTTCTTTTCGCCGATAACGTTCACTTCGGCTGGCTCGAGTCAAGAATCATTCCGCGAAACATTTGGCTCGAAGGGCTAGCCGTCTCGATAACTGCGGCAGGAATCGCGTTCGCGATCTGGGCGAGGTTTTACATTGGAGAGAACTGGAGCAGCGCAGTAAGCATCAGGGTTGACCATCAGCTCATTCGAACTGGGCCCTACGCCTGGGTGAGGCATCCGATTTACTCGGGACTTTTATTGGCAGTGATAGGAACTGCATTGACCCGCCGTGAGCCTCGCGGTTTGTTCGCTCTCATCCTGCTGTGGCTAGGGTTCTGGATCAAAAGCCGCATGGAGGAAGGATTCATGCGCAAGACATTCGGCGAAGAATACCTGGAGTACGTCAGATCGACTGGCGCTCTGATTCCGCGTATACGCCCGTAGTTCGCAGTAGTTGCCCCGATCCGGCCCACCTCGGTACAATTGGCGCCGGACGCGGCTTGCATGCTTCCGATTCTGCCCGACGCTGGCGATCAGCCGCCCAATCTTGCAATCTAAGAGGCGCTTATGAAAACGCTGCTGACGTTTGTGTTGCTCGTGAACGCAATGTCTTTTGCGCAAAGCCCGTTTGACGGAACATGGGTTACAAAACTGGACTCGGCGCAATTTCCCAAGAAGCCGGAGATTTTTTTGCTGGCCAAAGGACGATATCACTGTTCGAGCTGCGTCCCGAAGATCGATGTGAAGGCAGATGGTACCGACCAGAAGGTGACTGGATTCTCGTATTTCAACACGATCGCTGTCCGCGTGGTTGACAAGCATTCCATCGAGGTCACAGAGAAAAAGGATGGCAAAACCATGTTCACTGAAACTGACGTGGTTTCTCCTAGCGGCAACCGCATGAATCAGAAGTTCAGCGACAAAACGGAAGAAAAGCCTGTGAACGGAGATATCGAGTACACGCGCGTGGCCAAGGGGCCGGCGGGCGCTCATTCGATCTCCGGATCGTGGCGGGCGGAAAAAGTCAACAGCGTCTCCGACAACGGCCTGAGAATGAGTTACCACGCCACAGCTGACGGATTCAAGATGAACGACCCCAATGGCGAAAGCTATGAGGCGAAATTCGATGGCAAAGAATATGAGATAAAGGGCGATCCCGGCCACACTATGGTTTCCGTGAAGCGCATCGACAATCGAACGATTGAGGAGACGGATAAGCGAGATGGGAAAGTCGAGGGCGTCCTGCGCCTGAAAGTTTCCCCTGATGGCAAGACCATACATGCCACTTACGAAAACAAGCGCCAGGGAACCACGACGAGTTGGAAGATGGAGAAGCACTAGTAATCATGCGGAAGCGCTGGGTGGGAAATTCATCAGCAAGAAAACTGGTCCGTTGCGATTGGGCAAGAAACGAACCTGCAATTGCGTATCATGACCGCGAATGGGGAGTGCCCCAGCACGATGATCGCGTGCTGTTCGAGTTCCTCATCCTCGAGGGAGCGCAGGCTGGCCTGAGCTGGGACACGATTCTCAGGAAGCGCGAGAATTATCGCGTTGCCTTTGACAATTTCAACGTAAAGAGAATTTCCCGCTACGACCAGCGCAAGATCCGCGCGCTGATGAGCAACGAAGGCATTGTGCGTAACCGGTTGAAGATTGCTTCCGTAGTGAAGAACGCGAAGGCCTTCCTGGAAGTGCAAAAAGAGTTCGGGTCGTTCGATCGCTACGCGTGGCAGTTTGTCGGCGGCAAGCCACAGGTGAATGCGAGAAAGCGTTTGAGCGAACTTCCAGCTCGAACTGCAGAATCAGACGCGATCAGTAAGGACTTGAAGAAGCGCGGATTCACGTTCGTTGGCTCAACGATCTGTTATGCATTCATGCAGGCGATCGGGATGGTCAACGATCACGTCATAACGTGCTTCCGCTACAGCGAAATCTAGATCGGCATTGCGCAGACCGCTGTCAATCTTCCCTTCATACATATTGAGCCTCGGTAGCGACTCTCCGCACAAACGCGGGCCATAGCCTGAGTAGGACAAAATACACTTAGGAACCATACGGTCTTGCCCCGCAGCTATACGGTCTTTCCGTGCCAGTAGCGGCTTTTAGCAATCCAATGGACAACTACGTCCTGAGAGGCGCATCTATTTATGCGCTACAGGAGAGCACCACATGAATCGCCTAATACTCGCAATCGTCTTCTCTCTACCCTCAACCTTGTTAGCCCAAACCTTTACCTATGCTCCTATCAACATCCCAGGTGCGGTTGCAACCGAAGCGCGGGGAATCAACAATAGCGGTGAGGTTGTGGGCTTCTATTACACAACCAATTCCTGCACAGAACCGACGGGACAAGTGCAGTTCCCGAACTGCAATGTTCACGGCTTCAAAATGGTCAATGGGACAGTCACTAAACTGATGGTCCCAAATTCAGTGAGCACCGCTATTTTGGGAGTGAACGACTACGGTGACCTTGTGGGCTTCACCTCACTTAACAACGGTGGAGGCGCCCACGCATTTCTCTGGTTGCATACGAACGTCGTGAAGCTAATCAATGCTCCGTATGCCGGGGGTAATTCTGATGAGCACACTGTCGCATTCGGGGTGAATAAAGCCCTTACGGTTGTTGGGGGACTCTGGTTCTACAGCACTCCGCAGGGCAGCGGTGGTTGGGTCTGGCAAAACGGAAATCTCAGCACGATGAACCCCGGCGACGCGGTTTCCGGCACTTGCTGCTGGTCAGTAAACGGAATCTCCAACAATGGCTTTCTCAGCGGGACAAATCTCTACCAAGGCTTCGTTAGCGCCTGGTTCAAAAGTGCAACCGATGAGGATTTTTATCCCGTGACAAAAGATACAAATGGCACGGCTGTAAACTCCAATTCAGATACCATCGGCTACTTTTCGACCGGAAAGGGCTGGTTTGCCAGGAATATCGAAGCCAACGAAGGCACCAATGACGCGAAGGAAACCAAGCCCGCATTCATCCCGGTTGCATATCCGAATGCTAAAACCACCTATCCCATGGGACTGAATGATAAGCGGTGGATCGCTGGGGTTTACACGGATTCCAGTGGTGTTATGCACGGCTTCATCGCCAAGCCTAACTTCTAGTTCGCTTTTCTTGCTCGGGCCGGAGCCGGATGATTTGCTTGCAGGTCGTCCGGCTTTTATTTCGGTTTGCACACTAGTTTTCGACCCCTGCAGTCCCCCCGCAGAACTATCTGTGTGTTTCGACCTTAACAACTCTTTACTTCTCTTTACGCGAATTTTGCGCGTGGGGAGCGTCTCAAGGACAAGAGCACAAAGCACGAAAAGATTCATCTCGTGCAGTGCAATTTCTAAACAGGAAGGTCCTTATGCAGACAACTGAGTTCAAGCCATGGGAAGAGCTGTACGTGGCGGCGGTGCTGGAGAATGATCCAACCAAGGCCGCTGATCGAATCAACACTGCGCAGGATGCCCTTCGTGAGCGATGGCATGCTTTGAGCCAGGTGCCGCTTGCGCGCAATCGAGAGAGGCAGCGCGTCGAGGATGCCATTCGAACCCTGAATCTGATACGACTCAATGAACTCGATCCTCATGCTTGAGTTTCCACTGGCGCTGGCGTTCGGGGCCGGACGCCGGCGCAGCTGTTTTGTGGGCAATGAAAAGCTCAATTCTGCTGACATTCGTTGATGGTCCCATGACAAACACTTAACACTCCCGCCGCATCCTCGCGTGGTGTCTATCATCAAACAATTTAGCTGGATCGAGGCGTTTGCAGATCTCAGTAGAAAAGAGAGACACCATGTGGATGCGATGCTGTGCCGTGTGCATCAGGGTC
>Ga0207053_10305_pt1 | contig 11931 bp, 17 predicted proteins | sample Alteio_BWMinCont_59_FD_153290 | JGI IMG/M metagenome (GOLD analysis project Ga0207053, IMG submission 153290) | Enriched cells from forest soil in Barre Woods Harvard Forest LTER site, Petersham, Massachusetts, United States -... | ecosystem: Environmental > Terrestrial > Soil > Temperate forest >...
TATGAGCTCTGGAGGCCGGCACAGAAGGTTAGGGCGGACCGAGGGGATAATGCAGTAAGTGCATGTGGCATCGCAACCATCTTGGATCTTGATATAGGCGCGCGTGCGATCGGCAAGAGCCGTAACACCGCTTTTAGCCGCTTCCTGGACGCAGGCCGTAGGAACCCCAAGCGCAAGCGCGATCATCGGTTTTTCATGATTGCCGAAGACTTCGATTCGAGGAGAGATCTCCCGCAACTCATCGGAAGCGCGCTCCGCATAGCAGCCGGTCACGACAATGCGCGAAGCCGGCTGTTCGCGCAGAATCCTGCGTACGAGCTGCCGGCAGGAGCTGTCGGCGTCGGCCGTGACCGTGCAGGAATTCACCACATTCACATCCGCGCTTTTTCCCATCGGAACAATCTGAAAGCCTCCCAAGCGCAATTGCTCCCGCAGTTCTTCGGTCTCGTATTGGTTGACCTTGCAACCGAACGTATGAAAAGCGACGGTATGGCTCATATTTTTTATTCTTTCCATAGAATAGACATGACCATCGAACTCATCAAGATCCCCGCCACCACAGTCAGCGACATCGCGATGGGAAGAGGATAGACGTCGGAAAGCAGCATCTTCGTTCCTATAAAAACAAGAACGAGAGACAAACCGCAGCGCAAAAACCGGAAGAGTCCCAGAAAACCGCTCATCAGGAAAAAAAGCGCCCGCAGACCAAGCACGGCAAAGACATTTGAGCTGAAGACGATAAAGGGATCGCTCGAGATCGCCAGGACAGCGGGAATTGAATCCATGGCGAAGACGAGATCGGTCGTCTCAATCACAATCACTGTAGCAAGAAAAGGCGTGATCGGGCCGAGGCGTTGAAAGAGCTTGAGAATAGTGTTTTGGCTCGGGTCCATCTCAGAATCTTCACTGACCATAAGTTTGATGGCCGTGATAACGAGAAGCGCTCCGAAAATATACATGATCCAGTGAAAGCGCGCCAGAAGCGAGACCCCTGTGAAAATCAATATAAAACGCATGACCACCGCTCCTACTATTCCCCACTTAAGCACACTCGGCTGATGGGCCGCTGAGATTTTGAAGAACTGAAAAATCAGGACGAAGACAAACATATTGTCTATGCTCAGGGACTCTTCGACCAAATAACCGGTGAGAAATTCGAGTCCCCTCTGGCGTCCTTTGACGGCATAGACGACACCTGCGAAAAGGAGCGCAAGACCCACCCATAAGGCCGTCCAACGCGCGGCTTCACCAAATGGAACGCCTGTCTGACGATCACGGTGGCTCCTGAGGCCCAAGTCGAGTGCGATCGCCGCCACCACCATGAAGATGAACAGGAGCCAAAGCCCCGGACTTGTCGCCATGAGATGTTAAGAATACACGCCCAGCTCGGATAATACCAGCGTGGCCGCCACAAGCCCTGCGGTCTCTGAGCGAAGAAGCGTGGGACCTAGACGCACAGGGATGGCTTCGTGGCGGATGGCCAGATCCACTTCTTGGGACTCCCACCCCCCTTCAGGACCGATGAAAACATGAACGGAGAATGGAGGATGGTTTAGACAGGCTTGCCTGATCGTCATCTTGTTTTCTTTTTCCCAAGGGATCAGCACCAGCTCATCCTTCGGTAAATCTTTAAGCGCGTCGGCCAATAGCTTTGGCACCGTCACTTCCATCACATCGCTGCGGCCGCACTGCTTGGAAGCCGCGAGCGCAATCCGTTTCCAGCGGTCTCTCACCTCTGGCTTCGAAGGTTTAACGACTGTTCGCGCGGTCACAAGCGGCACAAGCCGGGTGACGCCGACCTCACAGGCCTTTTCCACGAGCCAGTCCCATTTGGGCCCCTTGATGAGCGCTTGGCATAAAACCAGTTCGGCGCGCAACGTGGGAGGCTGAGATATTTCTTTGAGAATAACGCCTGCAACGCGATCGGCGCTGACGGATTCGATGCGGCCTTGGTAGGAGAAGTCTTTTCCGTCAAATAGATCAATGACATCGCCCACTTTCTTTCGAAGAACAAGAGCGGCATGCCTGGCTTCGGAACCTAGAAGCGTGAATTTTTGGTTATAAAGTTGTTCGGGAGGGACAAAGAAGCGCGGCATCAGCCTCGTCCGAAGATTTTCTTCAGAACGCTTTCATCATACTGGCTGGGGTTTTCGCCAAGCGTTTTGGCGAATTCGCGCAGGAGATCGCGCTGTTGGGAGGACAATGCTTTAGGGGTATCCACGGTCACTTTCACAAATTGATCGCCGTGGCCGCGGCCCTCGAGCTTCGGCATGCCCCGGTCGCGCAGCCGGAAAAGAGCTCCGCTTTGCGTTCCCGGAGGAATTTTCATGGTCACCGCTTCTTCCATGGTTTCCACATGGATCTCGCAGCCCATGGCGGCCTGCGGAAAAGAAAGGTGCGCTTCCATATAGAGATCATCTCCCTCACGGGTGAAATTTTTATCTTTGGAAAGATGAATGACAACAAACAGATCGCCGGCAGGCCCTCCGCGCGATCCCGCTTGCCCCGCTCCCGAAATGCGTAAGGAGGTTCCTTCGCGCACCCCCTGCGGAATTTTGATCGTGAGAGTCGACGCTTTTTCTACGGCGCCATGGCCGCGGCAGGTGGTGCAAGGCGATTGAATGACGGCGCCTTCTCCCCGGCAGGTGGGGCACGTTTGGGACATGACAAAAAATCCGCGCTGGCTCCGGATCTGGCCCGTCCCCGAACAGGTTTTACAGGGGGAAGACGATGTGCCGGGTTTGGCGCCTGAGCCGCCGCAGGTCTCACAGCGTTCCGCGCGCACGAGTCGAATAGGTTTCTTGGACCCTTCGAAGGCTTCACGCAGAGAGACTTCCGCCTCTACAGCGATATCTTCGCCTCGCGAGGCCTGCGAGCGGCGGCGGCCGCCCACATTCTCCCCTCCGCCGAAAATATTCCCCAGAATATCTCCGAGGTCCACCTCTCCCATATCCCCGGCGAAACCGCCGAAGCCGCCCTGGCCGCCGGATCCCGCTCCGGCTCCGCCCGCCGCGCCGTTGACTCCGGCATGGCCAAAGCGGTCATACGCGGCGCGTTTATTGGCGTCGGAAAGGACCTCATAGGCCTCGTTGATGGCTTTGAATTGGGATTCGGCGTTCTTGTCGCCCGGGTTTTTGTCGGGATGGAACTTAATCGCCTGGCGGCGGTAAGCCGCCTTGATCTCTTCCGACGGCGCCGATTTCCCGATGCCTAGGAGCTCGTAATAATCTTTCTTATCCGCCAATTACTTTTTCCCCTCATCCACAACTTCCGCGTCGACGGCTTTTGCCCCCGCGTTGCCGGCGGCGCCGGCATCTCCGCTATTTCCGCCATTTCCCCCGGCTGCCTCGCCGGAGGGAGCTCCCGTCTTTGCTTTACTGGCGGCTTCCTTATAGATTGCTTCGGCCAGCTTATGCGACGCACTGGTAAGAGTTTCCTTCGCTTTATGCATCTGCTCGACATCGCCGGATTTCAAAGCGTCCTTGGCTTCCGAAAGCGCGCGATCAAGAGTAAGCCGTTCATCGCCAGAGACTTTGTCCCCATGGTCCTTCAGGGATTTTTCCGTGGCGTAGATAAGGCCGTCCAACTCGTTCTTCGCCTCAATCTCTTCCTTGTATTTTTTATCCTCGGCCGCGAACTGTTCCGCCTGTTTGACGAATTTCTCCACGTCGTCCTTGGAGAGCTTGCTTGGAGACGAGATCTTGATCGACTGTTCCTTGCCGGTCCCGAGATCCTTCGCGGTCACGTGAAGAATGCCGTTCGCGTCGAGGTCAAAAGAGACTTCCACCTGAGGAACGCCTCGCGGCGCCGGAGGAATCCCGTCCAGAATGAATTTTCCGAGCGACACATTGTCTTTGGCCATCGGACGTTCGCCCTGCAGCACGTGGATCTCGACGGAAGACTGGTTGTCGGCGGCGGTCGAAAAGGTCTGAGATTTCTTGACCGGGATCGTGGTGTTGCGGTCAATCAACGGCGTCCGAACGCTTCCCAACGTTTCGATCCCGAGGGTAAGCGGCGTCACGTCCAAGAGAAGCACGTCCTTCACTTCTCCGGTCAAAACAGCCGCCTGGACGGCGGCGCCCAAAGCGACGCATTCCATCGGATCGATGCCGTGCTCTACCTTCTTGCCGACGTAATCCTCGACAAATTTCTGAACGATCGGCATGCGCGTGGGTCCGCCGACCATGATGATCTTGGTGATCTCCGCGATAGAGCCCCAGGAGTGTTTTGGATTTTTGCGCGCGTCTTCGATCGCCCGGTCTACCGGTCCTTTGCAGCGATCGATGATGGGCTTCACGATGCCCTCAAGCTTGGAGCGCGTCAATTTCTGGGTTAAGTGCTTCGGTCCGGACGCATCCGCCGTGATAAAGGGCAGGTTAAGTTCCGTCTCAAGAGTGGTCGAAAGCTCAATCTTGGCTTTTTCCACAGATTCCTTGAGACGCGTCATCGCCAGCTTGTCTTTCGTAAGATCGATCCCGCTTTCCTTGCGGAATTCTCCCGCGACGAATTCAATCAAGGCATTATCCATGTCGGTGCCCCCGAGCTGAGTATCGCCCGAGGTGGCCACCACCTCAAAGGTAGCGTCTGCGCCGGCGCTCGACATATCCATCAAGGTGACATCGAGCGTTCCGCCGCCCAAGTCAAACACCAGGATCTTCTGACTCTGGCCGGATTTATCCAGCCCATAGGCCAGGCAGGCCGCGGTGGGTTCGTTGACGAGGCGCACGACTTCGAGCCCGGCAATGGAACCGGCGTCTTTGGTGGCCTGGCGCTGGTTGTCATCGAAATAAGCGGGCACCGTGATGACGGCTTTTTCGACCTTTTCGCCCAAATAGGCTTCGGCATCTTTCTTAATTTTTTGCAGGATAAACGCTGAAAGCTGCTGCGGCGTGTAATCTTTGCCCGATACCTTATATATATGCTGGGTGCCCATTTTGCGCTTGAAAGCGTAGAGTGTCCCTTCCGGATTCGAGACCGCCTGACGGCGCGCCGGTTCACCGACCAAGAGCTGGCCGTCTTTGGTGATGGCGACGTAGGAAGGGAATGCTTTACCCCCCAACGTGGTTCCTTCCGCGGAGGGAATGATGCTGGGCTTTCCGCCTTCCATCACCGCCGCGGCCGAATTGGATGTTCCTAAGTCAATACCAATAATTTTTGCCATAACACGTCCTCCTTAAGACTCTTACTCGCCTGCTTGCTGACTCGTTGCTTCGCTGGCTTTAGCGACCCCTACACGCACCCGCGCGGGTCGTATCACGCGGCCTTGAAAACTGTAGCCTTTTTGAATCTCGCCCAACACCTGCCCGACTTGCCCGTTGTCTACCTCCGTCTGCTCGACGGCTTCTGCGAGATGCGGGTCAAAGGGTTTGCCCACCACTTCCAGCGGCGCCAGGCCCTCCGACTTCAAAAAACTGGAAAAACTCTTATGCAGAAACTCCAGTCCCACCGTCACCTGTTTGACGTCTTTGGCGTTATTCACCTGAGACACCGCTTGTTCAAAAACATCCACGAGCGACAAGAGCGGCATGATCACGTCCTGTTTGCCCCACGCCCGAGCCTCCAATTTTTCTTTTTCCACCCGCTTGCGATAGTTGTCGAACTCGGCCTTCAATCTCAAAAGCTGATCATAATAATCGGCGGTCTTGGCCTTTTGATCCTCAAACGATTGCTGAAGGATGGAAAGCTCCGCTAACTTCTCCTCGACTTCATCACTCATACGACACCATTTTCTCCAGCATTTGATTAACGATCTTCGTAACGCCTTCCACAAGCGCGATCATGCGCCCATATTCCATCCGACGCGGACCTAATATGCCCAGCACGCCGATGGTATGATCGCCCAATTTATACGTGTTGGAAACAAGCGAAACGCTGCGAAGTTCCAGACGCGTGTTTTCCGCGCCGATTTTGATCGAGAGCCCTTCCTTCCTCATCGTCTTTTCCAGCACCGACGTCAAAAGATTCTTCTGCTCGATCACTTTCATAAGGCCGGTCAGCTCGCTGAAATCGCCCATTTCGGAGAAGGAGAAAATGTTTTCGCGTCCTTCCACATAAAGATCCCCCTCCGAGGTCTTGAGATCAAACGCATCCCGCGCCAGTTCTCGCCCGATGGAGAAGATTTCGGAATGCTCCTGCTCGGCCGCCTCGATATGGTGAAGAATCTGGGTCCTAACCTCTGAAAGCGGCAAACCCTTCAGGCGTTCGTTGAGCATATCCGAGAGAATCGACAGGCGTCCAGCGGGAAGCGATCGGCTGAGTTGCAGGACCTTATGGCGAATCAAACCCGTTTGCGAAACAATGATCACAAGGGCCTGATTGTTCGATAGCGGCACAAGCTGAAGCCGGCGCAAAAGGCTTTTGTCCAGTCGGGGCGAGAGCACCATCCCTGTATAATTCGATAAGGAAGAAAGCATCCGGGAAGTCGAAATCATGACATCTTCCAATTCTTTGGACCGGACCGAGTATTCCTTGCGGATGCGCTCCTCGTCTGTAGCCGCCAGGCTTTGGACTTCAAGCAGCGAATCCACATAGAGCCGGTAGCCTTTATCGGATGGAACCCGGCCGGCGCTTGTGTGCGGCTGGATCAAATACCCTTCCTTCTCAAGATCCATCAGCATATGGCGAACGGTGGCAGATGACATCCCAAAGTTGTACTTATCCACAATGACATGCGAGCCCACCGGCTTTCCGGTGCGCATGAAATGATAAATGACCGCCTGCAGGAGGCGGTGCTTACGGTTTTCAGCTGTTTTGGGGTCGAGTGTTCGCATAACTATAATAGCAGTCTTTATATCTGAGTGCTAATACTATATCAGCTATCCCTTTTAAGTGTCAAGCGATAACAAGAAGTCACTTAGAAATAGAGGGGTTTTGATATGCTAATTGCGGCTGCTGTGAATGAACTTCAAGACACCCCGCACCCAGCCGTCCCAACCGGCGAGCACTGTCATGGAATTTTTTTCCTTTTCCCACTTGCGCATCGTGACTTCCAGAATCGCCGGGATCTCGAGACCGCATTGTTCCATAAACCGGCGCGTCCCCATGATGACGGCGCGCGGCCTCTGTTCATCCGGCAGTTTCACCAAGCCTCCAAGCCCACGGCCTGGATATTCCTGAAAACCCTCCACCTCCACAGGCAGAATACCGTTGATCTTCGCGATCCGGACCACATCCGCCGCCGTCGGCTCGCTCGACCTTGCCTTCAGCGAAGCGACGACATAAAGAAAGTCCTTCTGCATTTGCGGGCTATCCGGCAGGACATGATAGGCATCGAAGCGAAACTCTGTGGCAGCTGTTTTCATATACTTTTATTTTACCGCTTTTATCCTTGATCCGAACACGATTGGCAGATATGCCTAAGAGGTATGGCGAGCTTAATATTAGGGATAGCTTTATTCTTCATGTCGATCGTCCCCGCGCTGTACGCCGAAGGGCAAGCGGCGCGGGACGTTCGCGTGACAGAGGCAACTGGACAGGTCACCGTGAAAACGTCCGATCATCCCAAACAGGCAGCTGCCGTAGACGAAGAAACACCGCTTATGGACCAAGATGTGATTGAAACGGGCCCGAAAAGCACGGCCGAGATCACCATGGATGGAGAAACGGTTTTTAAACTGCAGCCGGACTCTCGGCTCCAGATTAAAAAACTTTTTCAACAGAACACCCAGCTCGAACTGACTCAGGGAGCGATGCTAGCCAAAGTGAAACCCGCCGCGGGACCGGACCACGCGTTAATCGTGAAGATGCCGACGGCAGTAGCAGCGATACGAGGCACGGAATTTGCCGCCGAAACCGGCCATGGCGTCTCCCACATCGGCGTTTTTGATGAAGGGCATGTCGTGGTGGCCGGCGCGTGGGGTCATGAGCATGTGAAGCTGGCTCCGAACCAGGAAACGAAAGTCACATTATCCAACGTCCCCCAGTCCCCTCATCCGCTGGCTCATTTTAAAACGTATAGAAACCAAATTCAGGGCCTGCGCTCCCGAGCGACCTACTGGCGCAAAAACTGGAGCCCCATGAGCGTCGTGCGAAAGCAAGACATTCGTGATCGCTTGGCCGATCCGCGCCGCCCGCTCTCGCTCACATTCCGCCATCCGCCGAAACCTAAACCGATACACCGGGCCGTTCGGAAACGCCGTCCGCACGCGAGAAAACAGCCGTCGCTCAAGAAATCCATGCCTCCACAACCAACAACTCCTCCGAATTCTTGACCCCATGATGCCCCTCAGCATTTGTCGCAGGGTAAACTTAGCTCCTCGTCCTGATAGCCAAAACGGCGGCTGTCTCCTATTATCATTCCAGTAACCCTTTCGGTGGGTGGACTGTCAAAACAAGTAACTACTCAGGAGGAATTTCACATGGACAAAGCAATGAAAGAGAAAATCAAGCAGGATAAGAATAGGGACCCCAAAGTCGGTGAAGGATTTGGTGACGCCCGAGGGTACATTCCAGAGTTGGGTCCGATTCCCAAGCACAACGGCCTCAATATCAACAACGAGCCTCACGGCGTTGAACAACGTGAAAAAGAAAAGGAAATGCGACGGTAATCGAGACCGGCCATGTCATTTGAACTCTACATTTTGGGATATTTGATTGTCATCGGTGGACTAAGCTACGGCGCCAAACTCTTGCACGTCCCCACTCCATGGATCATCGTCGGAGCCGTCGTGCTGTTGGGTCTTGGAATCTTGACGGGCGTCAAGAATACCCGCCAAAAGGACCCGACAAACTGAGCAACCACCCATTCCAGATTGGATTCACGTGAACCGATTCAACGTTGCCCCGTGTAATCTTTAAAGGACGAGCTTGTCTCACTTTATAGGAGGGAAAAATCATGAAAAAGAAACAAAAAGCCCACCGCAAACACCATGCACAAAACGCCAGCCGGAACAAGAGTAGTATTAACAAGAAGAAGATGCCTAGCACTTCGTCAAACTGGAACTTGAGCGTCCGCGCGGCGACGGGCAGTGAAACGGAAATCACCCCGACCGAAGACTCCTCCCCAATGGCGCGAGGGGAATTCACCCCGGGTGAAATTGGCCAGATCGCGCCGCTCGATCAAGAAGGCGAAGGCAACCGTCAGAACGCCGAAGCCGAAGAGCTCGAGCAGATTAAACCGGACGATGACCTGACAAAAAGTTAGACAGCGACACATGAAAGAAGTCCTTTTGCCCACATCAAACATCCAAGTAAGTGGAGGTCGCTTTAAGAGATGAATTCATTAACCTCTGCCATTATTTTTACAATCCAATTACTGCATCCGACATCGATGCCGGCGTCTCATCAGGGCTATTGGATTTTCAAGAGCGCGGCGCAGACGCTGGTCCGCCATATCCCCCGGCCTCCGCGTCAAATTGACGAAGACGTTTTTCTCCGTTGCGCGTAATCCATTCACGAGCGCGGATCGCGAAAGTCAAGTTATCTTGGCGGGGGCGGGGCTCATTAATCCCTACAGAATGACATGCGTCGCTTTTTCGCTGGGGATGGTTTTGATGGGCTTAAAGCCGAGCTTCGGCAAGTGAATGCCGGAGAAAAGATTTTCCTCTTCACCCAGAACAACGGGTGAGAGAACCAGATGAATCTCGTCGATCCGGCCCGCCGTCAGGTACTGACGAATCGTCGAAACCCCGCCGCCGATACGCACATCCTGATCCTTGGCCGCGTCTTTGGCTTTCTTTAACGCGGACTCAAGACCGTCGGTGACAAAGTAAAAACGTGGTACCCCCTTCCATCGTGAGAGGGCCGCGCACGCCGAGGGGATTCCGGAGATCCTGCCTGGGTCCCGCGCCAAACCCATCCAGGGAAACCGAAAAGGCATTGACTTTCACTCTGCTCATTTATAAATCTCCTCCGTATCTTAGTCCCTGTACTTATCGTGGTAGCGCACCCAGAATTGGCCGCGACCGTGCTCATCTCGTCCCTGAGGAACCAGGTCAAGGAATTGATAGGTGGGATTCACCATATCGATTCCGCGCGCAAACGTGGAATAAGTTTTGAACATATGTCCCTTTTTGTCTTTAAAAAACACGCTAATCCCTTCACGATCCGTCATCGGCATCGGCCCTGTCACATAGTTATAGAACACCTTGCCATTTTTGATATCCTGCGGATGAAACGACACGTGATAGTCGTAATTAAAATCGTTTCGCGCGGAAGAAACCCACTTGAAACGCCAGCCCATTCGCCTTTTGAACGGTTTGATCTCGGGCAAGGGCGCCCGGGACATCACGACAAAACTTACATTTCGAGCCTCGAGGTGCGGCCCCATCGCATCGTAATGATCGGCCCAAAAGGAACAGTGTGCGCAGCCCTCTCTCCAGCCCGGCGCAAACATAAAGTGATACACCACGAGTTGCGACTTTTTGCCGAAGAGCTGCTGGAGGGATTCCCGGCCACGAGGCCCGTCGAAGAGGTAGTCTTTCTCCACTTTGGACCATGGAAGTTTCCGCCGTTCCTCAGCCAATTGCTCGCGCAGGTGGGTCAATTTCTTTTCTTTGACGAGCAGCTCTTTGCGCGCCGCGATCCACTCTTTTTCTGCAACGATTTTATGTTTCGACATGGTCATCTCCTTTTGTGTAAAAAGTGTCAAAAAAGCGCCTTTCGTTATAATGGAGTGTTTATGAAGGTCGACGGGAAAAGGGAAGGTTCGCGTCTTTCGGAGTTACAAGACGAAAAGCGGCATAAAGACGGCGGCCCTCGCCGTTAACCGGCCGACCCATTTCATGGCACCAGCGCGCCATATCGGCCACATCCACAGGCACTTTCACGATCGGTACGCCTTGCTTGATGAGCTCGTCATATTTGGCCTCCGCGAAACGCCGCCAGTGAGAATAGGTGAGCTCAAGCTCACTTGCATCTGCCGAAAACTTCACGCAGAAGCCCCCATTGGTTTTCGGAATACCACGCGAGTCCCACCTGCCGGGCGGGAACCGAGGCCCCTCGAAAGCGTCGGAGCATGGAAAGAAAACGCGCTCGGATCATGAGACATTTTACGATATCGCGAAACAGCACTGCATCAGACCTGAAAAATTGACGCTCTCGGTAACAGGCACTTTCTCTCCGCAGTGTTACCAAAGTCCAGTTTGACGTGTCCAATAAACAAGATGAGAATACACACCTTCATGAGAAGTTTATCGTTGATTTTAGGTGGGATGATTCTTCATGCCGCATTTCCACTTCTCGCGTCGGCAGCCGTCTCGCGACGGAATCCGATAGAGACGGTCTATCGTCCTGCCGTGGCAGCCCTACAAAGCCTTCATGCGCAGGACCAACGTGTGTTTGCGCCACCGGAGTTCATTTTCGGGCGCCCGGGTCCCTATGTATTTGATGCGCGATTCGGAAATATCAGCCACCGACAAACAGCCTCTATTGTCATTGAAAAGACAGATCTCAAAGGAACGTTGAACGGGGTGCAGATCCATAACGTGGGCCGCTACAACCGCATCGAAACCCTATTGCAAAAAGTATGCTCACCTCAGTTCGAAAATTCCCACTACATTGTTTATTCTTGCCGACCTTCCTCGCCCCTCTAAGCTCTGCTGGAACCATCCTGCAAAGTATTGGATTGGCTTCAATTTCTCTTTCTTCCTATAGAACCATACTTACGGCAGGCTGGTTGCGAATGGAGTGGAAAATCTCATCGCGGTCAGCTTCGCTTTGGACCACGGTGTCGACATGAAGCGACCGGTACTTGGCGCCGGCAGATTCCTTTGAAAGGCGAATCTGGTGCTCACGCGACAGCATCACCATCGCAATAGCGGCGCGTATCGCTTCCTCATCTTTCCCCATCACGGCGTAAGTCCAGCGGCACGGATACACGATGATGGGTTTATGGGAATTCAGATCGAACATGGTCTTATAGGTTTCGGTCATGGTCTGGATTCTCCCATGACCGTCACTGATGGTAGTGCCTAAAACGTGTCAATTCGTTCA
>Ga0207053_10306_pt1 | contig 11912 bp, 10 predicted proteins | sample Alteio_BWMinCont_59_FD_153290 | JGI IMG/M metagenome (GOLD analysis project Ga0207053, IMG submission 153290) | Enriched cells from forest soil in Barre Woods Harvard Forest LTER site, Petersham, Massachusetts, United States -... | ecosystem: Environmental > Terrestrial > Soil > Temperate forest >...
TTCTGCAGTCTTCTGGCGAGAGCTAATGAGTTTTGCCCTGTTCTCTGTTTCAGTTATACTTTCTTTTATCTGTTTCAGTTTGGCATCCATAAGGGCAAGCGCAGCCTCTTCCTTCTCTGCCATGGCGCCATATTGGGCAGCTTCATTTAGTGCAGCCTGGTATTCTTGTGCAGCTTTGCTCGCCAGGTCGTTGCCTTTAGCCTCATCCAGTTGCTTTTGCTCTACCCTATCCAGGAGTTCATTGGCTTTCTTTTCCCAATCTGTAGCTTTATCTTTTGCCTGTACTTCCTGGGCACGGTGTTGCAGGGCTTGTGCCTTTATTTCAGCTTCACCGGTTATTGCCTGTTGGTAATTTTCGCGCAACTCGCGCAGTATCTGCTCAGCCATCTTAGCTGGGTCTTCAAGTTTGTCAATTGCAGCATGTGCCTCTGCTTTACCTATTCTGAAAATTCTATCAAATATGCTCATACAATTTATTATTTAAGTGAAATGTTTACTATTAAAAGAAAATGTAAACGCCTATTAAAGATACGAAACCTATATAATTACCTACTGCGTCCAAAACCAGAACGGCCTGAACAAAATGAACGTGAAGACCCTGATGAACTGCGACCAAAACCGCCGCTGCGAACTCCTGAAGACGGGCTACGCTCCTGGAAAGAACGTTGTGAATTGCCAGGGTTACTTAAACTCCTTCTATTGTAAGAGTTACTTGAAGGACCATTATTATTATTATTATTATTGGTACGATATGTCCTGGTTACGGTAGTTCTATATGGCCTGTAGTATGATGGGTAGTACCCATAATGATACATAGGCATATAGTAAGGATGCGGCCGTAAAAAATAGCTCAGCAGCAAAAAGTCTGTGAAGGTAAATGACGAATGATAGTACGGCTGGCTTACATAAGTAGGGTTACCCTGTATCTGCATATCAGCAGTACGGTTATCTGCAGCGGGCTGTATGTTTATAGAGGCTACGGTTACTGACTGGTCATTACTTACGTCATCAACAATATCCAGTTTATTGTTGGCCTTTTCAACCACCTTTATATAGTCCACATTACCATCCTTATCCAGGTCAAGATCGTTGATGTGGTTGTTAGGATCGTTGATCGCTTTTTCAAGCGTCGCAGGGTCTGTACTTGTCTTTACAAAAGGTGCAAGTTTACTTACGTCAAACCCTGCAGTTGTATTATTCTCAATGGTTACATTATTCTGCTGCGGAGGGGTATAGGATCCACTATTGCCTGAGCAACCAGCTAATGCTGAACCTGCTATTAAAAAAACAAAAAGCTTTTTCATGTAATAACAAAAGTAAATGTAAAATGAATATACTCACTCAAATACTGCTATTACAAAATGTTAAGAATCCGTTTTAAAGGATGTACGTTTTAGTGCAATGCTTGAAATAGGCGCTACTACGAACGGCATTTTTTCTACCACAGTATCGCTGGTATCCAAACCAAATGCTTTGTGGTCCGATATAGAAAGATGCTTAATGGCAAAGTAACTATTTAGAATAAACCCATCTCTAACCGAAAACTCGTTATCGTAAGAAAGGAATTTCTCAAGTATTACAAATTTAAAGTCGGCAGCCAGGTTGTGCTTGCTAAGCGATGGATAGCGGCTTGTAATATCAAGTTCCTTATTAGCCACCATTTCCTGCACTACTTTCCTGAACATCAGGTTCACACGCGGCTGTATGCGGAAACCAAGCCTGAATTCAACCCTTATTACTTTGTCATTACGTAGCTCTTCTACACTATACTCCATTGTATAAGGATCATCCGTTCGCTCTATATGCACAAACCAATATATATCAGCTCTTTTAGGATTCCGGCTGAATATAGAATACAACACCTTCTGCTCTATCTGCGATGCCCTGTTGGCCTTAGTAAGATATATAAGGTGTGTAGCAAATTTAGGTATGCTATTGTCGCTGCTCAAGTCTTCTATAAGAGGGATATGTTCTTTTAGATCTATGAAATTCAAGAAGCGGTTGTTGATCTTACGGGCACTGTACCAGATATACATTGTGAATATCAGACCTACTTCAAATACAAGGAACATAAGCCTTTTCAGTATTTTAACTGCATTGGCTATAAAGAACGATGTTTCTACAGAAAGGAATACAATAAGTATAAGTGTAACAATGATCAGCGGGTAATGCTTTACATACCGCAGGAAGTAGTACATAAGTATCGTTGTCATCAGCATGGCTATAGTTATAGAAAAACCATATGCCGCAGTCATTGCTTCAGATGTACGGAAATAAAGAACCACCATGATGCAACCAATACAGAGTATCCAGTTAATGCTGGGTATATATATTTGTCCGCGCACCGTTGTTGGGAATTTCACCTTTACTCGCGGCCAGAAGTTAAGGCTTATTGCTTCACTGATAAGCGTGAACGATCCGCTTATCAATGCCTGGCTGGCAATTATAGACGCCATGGTAGCCACTATAATGCTCGGCAGCAAAAAGCCATGAGGAACTATTTCAAAGAAAGGGTTTATATCGCCCAGGTGTTCTTTATGTTGCAGCAATACCCACGCACCCTGCCCCAGATAGTTAAGCACAAGTGTTGTTTTCACAAATATCCAGCTCACTTGTATATTCTTTCTCCCACAATGGCCCAGGTCTGAATAAAGGGCTTCTGCACCTGTAGTACAAAGGAACACAGCGCCTAGCAGCCAAAAACCTTTAGGATGCTCGGTAAGCAATCTCCATCCATATATGGGGTTAAGTGCTGCAAATATTTGTGGATAATGTATGATCTGGTTGATACCCAATACCCCAAGCATCATGAACCAGATGAACATAATAGGTCCAAATGCGCCACCCACTACTTTGGTACCAAAACGCTGGAATATGAACAATAAAATAATAATAACAAGCACCAACTCTACAACAAGGTTGTTACCCGGTATTATTATGTTCTGTAATCCCTTTACACCGTTCAATCCTTCAATTGCAGATGTTATTGAAATGGGCGGGGTAATGATACCATCTGCAAGCAGGGTACCTGCGCCTATAATAGCAGGGAATACGAGCTTCTTACCATAACGCCTTACCAGGGCGTAAAGCGAAAAAATACCGCCCTCACCTTTATTATCGGCATTCAGGGTAATGAGAATGTATTTAAATGTAGTTTGTAAGGTAAGTGTCCAGAACACGCACGATATGGCGCCCAACACAAGATCTTCCGTGGCAGAACCACCTTCCTTCAATATGGTTTGTAATGTATATAAGGGAGATGTACCAATGTCGCCGAAAATGATACCAAGAGTTATAAAAAGCCCGGCGGCGGTGACCTTCTTAAAATGTGATGTGTCCAAAACAAAATCAATGAGGGTGCAAAATTAGAACAGATTATTGGTAGCATGAAATAATTATACATAATTTATTAATGAATTTAACGCATTGAAATTAAACATAACTTAAATACGCGCTATCTGTCACCCCCTTACACTACAAAATTTAAGTAATGTCATTTGAATAAAAATAGAATTACGGGTATTACTTTTACTGTATAAGGCATAGAATGAATATCGAAATATGGTCAGTTGGTAAAGAAAATGAACCTTACATAGCAGAAGGCATCCAATACTATTTTCAAAAAACACGTCCATATGTACCCGTCGATCTTGTTATATTACAACTACCTAAAAAATTGGCTACAACCGATGTAGAACGTACCAAGCTGCAGGAAGAAGAAATGATATTAAAAAGATTGACCAACAACCAATACCTGGTGTTGCTGGACGAAAAAGGTAAAAGCTTAAATTCTGTGCAATGGTCGCAGCAGTTCCAGCAGCTCATGAACATGGGTACCAAAACATGTGTTCTGCTTATTGGTGGTGCATTTGGTGTTACAGAAAATGTACGTAAGCGCGCTGCCCAATGCTGGTCCTTGTCTCCTCTTGTATTTCCACACCAATTGGTGCGGCTCATTGTAGCAGAGCAGGTGTACAGGGCATATAGTATTTTAAATAATTCGCCTTATCACCACACTTAAACGTATTTTAGTGCCCAAAAAGTAAGGTAATATATGGTATTAACGATCGCCATTATAGTTGTAACAGCTCTCGCATCTTTCGCAGCCTTCAATAATCAGGAAATATTCAATAAACTGATACTGTGGCCAAGGGTAATGGATAAACCAGCTGAGTACTACCGTTTACTATCTTCCGGGTTTATACATGCAGATATAGGGCACTTATTCTTTAACATGTTTACCCTGTACTTTTTCGGTGAGTTTGTAGAGTCTGCCTTTTCTTACCTTAATACACCAATACTCTTCCTTATTTTATACCTTACAGGTATAGTTATTGCGTCCCTACCCTCCTTCCTTAAAAACCGGCACAATAGTTATTATAGGTCTCTTGGTGCTTCTGGCGGCGTTGCAGCGATTTTGTTTGCATCAATATACTTTAACCCCTGGGCCAAAATATCTTTCATGTTTCTCCCTATTGGCATACCCAGTATTATTTTTGGTGTATTGTATGTTGGTTATTCTGCTTATATGGACCGTAAAGGGGGTACCAACATAAATCATAATGCGCATTTATGGGGCGGAATTTATGGATTTACATTTGCATTTGCATTTGACCCCACCCATGGACGTATCTTTATAGACCAATTATTGCAGCATAATTAAATGATGCTACTCTCCTTGTATTCGGGTTGTTAAACCATTAAGTAACACATTAAATTCCCCACAAACCCTTTTTTGGCATTAATTTTCAGCCATTCCATAGTTTACAGGACTACAGCTGGCATTTCTTACTATTATTACATATGAAACTCCTCGATTAGTCATTTTTTACCATAGGCACAGTTTTTAGCTATATCCCAATAGAAAAAACAATGGTTAAAAAATTGGTTAAACGTTTGTTTAAATTAAACGAGTGTTTAACTTTGTGTCGTCAAACGCTTGTAAGAAAACAGGCAACGACAAGAACATGGAATACAACGATAAGCAAATTCAAATAATTGACTCGGCCGAGAAGTTATTTGCTACGAATGGTTTCGAAGGTACTTCTGTAAGGGATATTGCGCATGAGGCTGGAATTAATATTGCTATGATCTCCTATTACTTTGGCTCGAAAGAGAAATTAATGGAAGCGGTATTTCAGAAAAGAACATTCAATGCACAATTAAGGGTAGAGAATTTATTACAAGACAGTACTTTATCACCATTACAGAAGGTTTATTCTTTAATAGATGATTACGTAGAAAAGATCACTGTACATCAGGAATTTCATAAAATAATGATGCGGGAGCAAATGCTCATTAAAAACAGTGCAATATCAGAAGCCATATTCGAGCTGAAAAAACGCAGCTTGGAATCAATAAAGAAATTAATAACCGAAGGACAAAAAGTTGGCGCATTCAAAAAAAACATTGACATCTCGCTCATGATGTGCACGCTTTTTGGTACCGCAAATAACCTGATCTCGTCACAGAGTTTTTATAAAAAAATATTCAATATGGAAGATCGGTCTGAAGAGGTCTTTCAACGATATATAAAGAAGAAACTAAGCCACCATTTAAAAACTTTATTTAAAGCTACACTAACTTATGATGCATAATAAACACAAACATGGCAGTATGGCCCGTGCCGCGCTACTGTTCATTTCCGTCTTCGGTTTCCAAAACCTGATGGCACAAAAAACCATGGATCTGACCATGGATCAAGCCATACAACTGAGCCTGCAAAGCAATAAACAACTTAAAGTAAGCCAGGCTAAAGTAGATGAGGCTAAAGCTTCTCTTAATCAGGCTAAAGACAATATGCTGCCTGATGTAAAAATGTCTGGTTCTTATTTAAGGCTGAACAATCCTACTATCGATCTTAAGATCAAAACATCAAGCAGCAGCTCTACTTCAACCAGCGACCAGAGCTCAAGCTTTCCTAAAGTAAATGAACTTTCTTATGGCATGGTGAACGCTTCGCTTCCGTTATTTTCAGGTTTCCGTATCCATTATGGTATAGAATCAGCAAAGTATTTATCACAAGCTGCAAAGCTGGATGCTGAAAATCAGCGTGAAGAGGTAATAGTAAACACTATTAACGCCTATAGCAACCTCTACAAGGCCCGTAAGGCAGTGGATCTTGTGCAGGAAGATCTGAAACAAAGCCAGCAGAGGGTTACAGACTTCAGCAATATGGAGCAGAACGGTCTTATAGCCCGCAACGACCTCCTGAAAACACAACTGGAAGCTTCAAATATTGAACTGTCTTTGCTGGATGCTCAGAATAACCTGAAGATCACATACATTAATATGGACCTGATGCTGGGACTTGACGAAGGAACAGAACTTATTGCTGACTCAAATAGCTTTACAGCACAAAATGATGCAGGCAACCTTTCAGATTGGGAAATAAGCGCACTGCAAAACCGTAAAGATGTAGGTGCATTAGCGCTACGTACAAAAGCTTACGATGCTAATATAAAAGCTGCCAAAGGTGAGTACTACCCTGGCCTTGCCCTTACAGGCGGCTATGTAGCCTTAAATATACCGGGAGTTGCCACTGTAACTAATGCTGTGGATGGTGGCATCGGGCTGCAATATAACCTGGGGTCTTTATGGAAAACGGGGGCAAAAGTAGCACAGGCCAGGGCGCAACTTAGGGAAATGCAAGCCAACCAGGGAATACTTACAGATCAGGTAAGGCTTGCTATAAACCAGGCTTACGAAAACTACCTGCTGAGCCAAAAGAAAATAGAAGTGTACCACAAGGCTATAGAACAGGCCACAGAAAACTATAGGATCACCAAAAACAAATACGACAATAGCCTTGAAACTACTACCAACCTGCTGGATGCAGATGTAGCACAGTTACAGGCCAAATTGAATTATGCCAATGCTAATGCCGACGCACTGGTAGCTTATAAAAAACTGCAACAGGCCGCAGGCATGCTCAACAATAAGTAAACATCACAAGACCATTTAAAAACAGGTGTTATGGAAACAACGCAAACTAACGAATCAAAAAATATAAATACTCAAACAATGGCTGATACTACCCAGGCTCCAAAAAAGTCAAATCCCCGTTTCATGATCATACTTGTTGCCCTCGTATTAGTGGGTGGCTCTTTCGGGGTGTACAAATACATACATGCACAGCACCATGAGGAAACAGATGATGCGCAGATAGATGCAAACATAAGTCCCGTAATACCACGTATATCCGGCTACATAACAGAAGTACGTGTACAGGATAACCAACAGGTGAAAAAAGGGGATACCCTTATTATGTTAGACAACCGTAACGAAGTGATAGCTGTTGAACAGGCTGAAGCTGCATTGGCATCTGCTAAAAGTAGCCTTGGTGCAGCACAGGCTTCTACCACTGCTTCAGAAGTGAATATCAATAGCTACAAGGCTAATGTAAACACTGTAGATGCACAGATTGCAGAAGCTAAAGTAAATGTATGGCGCACTACCCAGGATTACAACAGGTATGCTAATCTCATAAAGGACCACACCATAACTGAGCAACAGTTTGAACAAGCTGAAGCAGCAAAACAAATAGCTGAAAAACAGCTCCAGGTATTGAACAGCCAAAAGGCAGCTGCGCAGCAACAAACAAATGGCGTTACCTCTCAGAGCAACGCTACTTCAAAACAAGTAAATGTTGCTTCAGCGAACATTCTGGCACGCCAGGCCGAACTTGATAACGCAAAACTCAACCTTTCCTACACTGTTATTACAGCTCCTGAAGACGGTTTAATATCTAAAGTTGGTGTTCAGATAGGTCAGTTCTTACAAACAGGACAGTCGCTGTTCAACGTAGTATTAGCTCAGGCCCCATGGGTTGTAGCCAATTTTAAAGAAACACAGCTTACTAAAATGAAAATAGGCCAGAAGGTTACAGTAAGTGTAGATGCTTACCCAGGTCACGACTTTGAAGCCAAGCTTACTTCTTTCTCTCCTGCTACCGGTGCACGCTTCTCATTGCTGCCTCCGGACAATGCATCTGGCAACTTTGTAAAAGTGGTACAACGCCTGCCTGTTAAGATTGAATTTGCAAATCCTAACGACCAATTACTGAAGAATTTGCGCCCGGGTATGAATGTGAATGTGGATGTGAATTTGGACTAGTCGTTAGCCTAAAGTAGAAAGTCGTGAAAGGGTGAAAGCCGAACGAATGACAACGTAATTATAGCGTGGATAGGGATTGACAGTCTTGGTAAATATGGGCATGCAGCCCGCTTACTTGTGGCTTTCTACTTTAGGCTTCCGACCAAAATATATAATAATATAAACAAGAATCTATGCAACAGGACTCTTTAGTTGAGTACGGCAGCAGGCGCGTGATCATTACTATCACTGCTATATTCTGCGCCTTGCTCGAGATAGTAGATACAACAATTGTGAACGTGGCGCTTAACGACATGAAGGGTAACCTTGGCGCCACATTGAATGAGGTGGGTTGGGTCATAACAGCATATGCAATAGGTAACGTAATTATAGTACCTATGACCAGTTGGTTATCCCAACAATTTGGTCGCCGCAACTACTTTGCTGCGTCCATCATGATCTTTACACTGTTCTCTTTTTTATGTGGTAATGCACACGATATATGGACTCTGGTATTTTTCCGCTTTGTACAGGGCCTGGGTGGTGGTGCGTTACTGGTTACATCACAAACCATCATCACAGAAAGCTATCCTCCTGAAAAAAGAGGTACCGCACAAGCTATATATGGCTTAGGCGTTATCATAGGCCCTACATTAGGCCCACCTTTAGGAGGTTACATTGTTGAAAATTTTTCGTGGCCATACATATTCTACATCAACATCCCTATAGGTATCATAGCTACCATACTTACCATCCTTTATGTAAGGAGCCCTAAATATGGCGAAAAGAAAGCAGCAAAAGACATTGACTGGCTGGGTATAGGATTATTGGCTACATGGGTAGGATCCCTGCAATATGTATTGGAACGCGGGCAGGAAGACGATTGGTTTGCCAGCCCTCTTATTACCACCCTTGGTGTTACCTTTGTGTTTGGCTTGTTCTTCTTTATATGGCGCGAGCTGACCACCAAAAACCCGATAGTAGAACTCCGGGTATTAAAGAACGGGAACCTGCGCATTGGCACTATCCTGTCCTTTATAATGGGGTTTGGGCTGTATGGGTCAACGTTTATTATACCATTATACACCCAAAGTACCTTAGGGTGGACCGCCCAGCAATCTGGTGCTTTGATGATACCCGCGGCGCTGACTACTGCATTTATGATGCCTATTATAGGCCAGTTACTGCAAAAAGGTGCGCCCAAGCAGATATTGGTGGCATTAGGAATGGTATTGTTCTTTGGGTATAGCTTCTGGGGATATAAAATTCTAACACCAGATACCGGTAAGGATGCATTCTTCTGGATGCTGATACTGCGCGGGCTTGGAATGGGTATGCTGTTCATACCAATAACTACACTTGCACTATCCTCTCTAAAAGGCCAGCAGATTGGACAGGGGGCAGCCTTTACTGGTATGATGCGGCAATTGGGCGGATCGTTTGGGATAGCGTTGATCACCACATTTATGGCACGCCAGAACATGGTACACCGTAATGACCTTGTGACCAAGTTGGATGTAAATAATCCGCTGGTGCAGCAACGTATTGCAGGCAGCCAGCACAATTTTATGGCACATGGTCTTCCTGCAGACCAGGCACTGAACTCAGCCTATACAACGCTTGATTTTGCAGTAAACAAACAAGCTCAGATACTTTCTTACATGGATGTATTCCTTTACCTGGGGCTTATGTTCCTGATATGTGTGCCGTTTGTGCTGATGGTAAAAGACAAGAAACAGAAGATCGATTTAAGCGAAGCAATGCACTAAGAGTAAACAAATAAATAATGAAGATAGATCCGTCCCTAAAACAGGGGCGGATTTTTATTTTTGGAATAACAATAAATATTAAATACTCTTGTACGATATAATAAATGCTTGTCAATGCCTGTACTAGATGATCTTATACAAACATTAAAAAACTTAAATGGTCGCGGAACTCTACAAGAAATTTATGATGAATACAGTAAAATAAATACTAACCCTCGAGATTCCACCGTAAGGTATACTCTCCAAGCATACTCATCAGATACCCCAAAAACATATAAAAATAAGGGCGATTTTTTTTATTCAGTTGAAGGAATAAGAAGTGGTGTCTGGGGACTAAGAGATTATGAAATTAATGTGATAAATAATCCCGACGAAGAGGAAGAAGAAAATAAGACACCTAAACGAAGTTTATTTTTGAGCAATAGAATTATCCGAGATACTGCCCTAGCATCCACAATAAAAACTCTTATCGGCAATAAATGTCAATTATGTGATGAAATAATAATTTTACCTGATGGCCGTTCATATATAGAGGCTCATCACATTAAACCTTTAGGTTCGCCATACAATGGTCCTGACATAAAAACTAACATTCTTATTGTATGTCCAAATTGTCATGTAAAATGTGATTATAAGGTCATATCATTAAACATTGATGGAATAAAAAATAACCTTCAAAATATTAATCAGGAGTTCATTAATTTTCATAACGAGCTTTATGAAATTTTAATAAACAAATAAAGCTGCAAGTTAATCATCGCTCCCCAAACAATAAACTACCTATACGCACCATAGTGCTCCCCTCTTCTACTGCCAGTTTATAATCCCCACTCATGCCCATGGAGATAATAGAGAAGTATTCTTTTTTAATAAAGTACGATTGAGACAGGTTTTTGAATACCGAATATAGTCGGGCAAATTCACTGCGTACCTTACCTTCGTCATCGGTATGGGTAGCCATCCCCATCAATCCGCAAACGCGTACATTACTTAAAGATATTGCCTCCACCCTATCCAGTGTTTCAATGATCTCTTTTTCATCCATCCCAAATTTCGATTCCTCATCGGCAATGTGCATTTGAAGCAGCACATCAATTGTACGGTTGTTATTTCGGCCTTGTTTGTCTATTTCCTGCAGCAGCTTAAAACTGTCAACTGCATGTACCAGGTGCACAAAGGGGGCTATTTGTTTTACCTTATTACTTTGCAGGTGGCCGGTAAAATGCCACTTTATGTCGGCAGGCAACGCCAATTGTTTATCCAATAATTCCTGCACATAGTTTTCTGCAAAATCACGTTGTCCTAGTTCATACAACGCTTGTATATCTGCTACAGGTTTTGTTTTTGAAACTGCTACCAGCTGCACCTTTCGTGCAGTAAGCTCAGCAGTTAGCGCCTTCCATACATCAGTATGTATCATTAGTATTGCTCCTTCTCGTTGGGGAAATCTTTCGACTTTACGTCTTTAATATATGCTTCAGTTGCTGCTTTTATATCGTCGTACAGGTTGGCATAGCGGCGCAAAAAGCGTGGCGAAAAGTTCTTGGTAATGCCCAGCATATCATGCATCACCAACACCTGGCCATCTACATGCATACCAGCGCCTATTCCTATCACGGGTATCTTCAACTCTTCTGCAACCATCTTACCCAGTGCTGCCGGTATCTTCTCCAACACCAATGCAAAACATCCTGCATCTTGCAGCAAGCGTGCATTGTGCAGCAGTATTTCTGCTTCTTCCTCTTCTTTTGCCCTTACTGCATAGGTACCAAACTGGTATATAGATTGTGGGGTAAGCCCCAGGTGCCCCATAACAGGTACACCTGCACTAATAATGCGTTTAACGGAATCAACCACTTCTTCACCACCTTCCAGTTTTATACCATGCGCACCCGATTCTTTCATAATGCGTATAGCTGAGTTAAGTGCTTCCTTGCTATTGCCCTGGTAGCTGCCAAACGGCAAGTCCACCAATACAAGGCAACGCGCGCAAGCCCGTACCACGCTTTGTGCATGGTATATCATCTGGTCTAGCGTTATAGGCAATGT
>Ga0207053_10307_pt1 | contig 11906 bp, 10 predicted proteins | sample Alteio_BWMinCont_59_FD_153290 | JGI IMG/M metagenome (GOLD analysis project Ga0207053, IMG submission 153290) | Enriched cells from forest soil in Barre Woods Harvard Forest LTER site, Petersham, Massachusetts, United States -... | ecosystem: Environmental > Terrestrial > Soil > Temperate forest >...
TGGGCTTCGGGGGGAGCCCTGTTGCTTGCCGTCGTCGCTTTTATGGCCTATGATTTCATCACCTACCGGGCGTCTTTGGTGGCGTCGCTTTCGACCATGGGAGAAATCATCAGCTTGAATGCCTCCTCCTCCGTCGTGTTTAACGACAGCGCCTCCGCCACCAAGACGCTGGCGGCGTTAAAAGCGAGGCCCAGCATCCTCTCGGCCTGCATTTACACCCCTCAAGGCGAACGATTTGCTGTCTGGCAGCGCGAGCCCGGAGCTCTTCTCCCCTTGCCGTCTTTGCCGTCAGACGTCAAAGAATCCCATCAATTCCACCGCGGTTCTTTAGTGTTGTCTCATCCGATGATTTTGGACAACACGCTGATCGGCAGGATTTATATTGAATCGGATTTGAGTGATCTCACCGCAAGACTCGCGCGCTATGCGGGCATCGCGGGAGGGGTCATGCTGATCTCTCTTTTGGTGGCCGGCTCGATTTCTTTCCGGGTGGCGGAAAAAATATCAGCCCCTATTTCGCATTTGGTGGAAGTCGCCCAGACGGTTTCGGAGAAAAAAGATTATTCCGTCCGCGCCGCGGGGGCCGGTCCGGATGAGATGGGCCGCCTCATCCGGACCTTCAATGCGATGTTAACCAAAATCCAGCAGGATGGGCAGGCCCTGCAGAAGGCTCACAGCGAGTTGGAACAGCGTGTTGAAGAGCGCACCACGCAGCTCACCGCGGCCAATAAAGAATTAGAATCCTTTAGTTATTCCGTTTCGCATGACCTGCGGGCTCCCTTGCGTCACATCAGCGGCTTTGCCGATCTTTTGCTTAAAAGCGCGGCCATCAAAAACGATGCGGCGGCCGCGCGCTATTTGGGAATTCTCGTTGATTCCGCCCGGCAGATGGGGGCTTTGATCGATGACCTTTTGAGTTTTTCCCGCATGGCGCGGACCGAGTTTATGAAGACTCGATTGAATCTGGACAAGATCCTCAAGGACGTGCTGGACGATTTAAAACCCCAAATGGAAAACCGGGAGGTGGAGTGGAAGATCGACTCTCTGCCGGAAGTCCACGGCGATCCCGCGATGATCCGGCTGGTGTTTATGAATCTTCTTTCCAACGCTTTGAAATATTCACGCCAGCGAACGAAGGCGGTGATCGACGTGGGCGCCTCAAGCAGTCCCGAAGGAGAAAGGATTCTTTTTGTCCGGGACAACGGCGCGGGGTTCGACATGAAATTTGCAGACAAACTCTTCGGCGTTTTCCAACGCCTGCATTCGTCCGATGAGTTTGAAGGAACAGGGATCGGTCTAGCGACCGTACGACGAATCATCCAGCGGCACGGCGGCCGGGTGTGGGCGGAAGGCGCCGTAGACCAGGGAGCGGTTTTCTATTTCACGCTGCCGTAAAGAAAGGACAATGAGATGAGCGAACTAAAACGGATCCTGTTGGCTGAAGATAACGCGAAAGACGTAGAATTAACTTTAGCGGCCTTGGAGGAGAATCACCTCGCCAATGAAGTCGTCGTGATGCGGGACGGCGAGCAGACGCTTCGATACTTGCGACGGGAAGGATCCTTCAAGGACCGCCCGGACGGAAATCCAGCCGTTATCTTGTTGGATCTCAAAATGCCTAAGGTGGATGGCTTGCAAGTCCTCAAGGAGATTAAGGCGAATGAACGGCTGAAAGTCATCCCCGTCGTCATGCTCACCTCCTCACGCGAAGAGAAGGATTTGGTTGTCAGCTACAATCTCGGGGTGAACGCCTATGTCGTCAAACCGGTGAACTTCGCCGAATTTTTGGAAGCCGTCAAGAGCTTGGGGGTCTTCTGGGCGCTGCTTAATGAACCGCCCCCGGGAAGCATGAAGAAGAAAACATGACACAACCCATCCGCATTCTTCATCTGGAAGATGATCCAAATGATGCGGAGCTTGTCGCCATGCAATTATCCGCCGAAGGCCTGACGCATGACCTTGTTCGGGTCAAATCCGAAGCGGAATTCTCTGCGGCACTCGACAAGCACACGTTTGACGTGATCTTGGCCGATAATTCCGGACCTCGTTTCAGCGGGCGGGAAGCACTCGCCCTGGCTCGCAAAAAACATCCGGCAGTCCCTTTCCTGTTCGTTTCTGGGTCCCTGGAAGGGGAAGCCGCCATCGCCGCGATGAAAAGCGGATCAGATGGCTATGTTGTCAAACACCGACTATCCGAGCTTATCCCCGCCATTCAGCACGCGCTCGATACAAAAAATAAGTAGAATCTCCGTCGTGAATTCAGAATCCACCAAAACTAAGGAAGCGAGAGGGGGGACGTTCTTAGGAAATAGTTTTTCAGAGGGCAGGAAATGCTCCTAATCATGAGGATTTTTTGTCGGAGAGGGTCCGCGATTGGCGTCTAATCGACGAAAGAGCTTCAAAAGTCCATAATACGCAGAGACGTAAAAAAGTCCCCCAATAAAATAGGCGAGCATATCAAAGGGATCCATCCGCGAAAGACCCGGGTTAATTTTTAAAAAGAAAGGAAAAGCGCTAGCAGCCTCGCCCGCGATAAAATATATGGTGACGCCCAGCCCTATCTTCCACCAGGAACGATCCATAAAAGTATTTAAGTCGTCCGCTATTTTCACAACCTCATCTCCCGGGAAACTAATCTCTTCCAAATTGCGGGCGGCATTTTTCATATACCGGTATAACCGCCCCATTAGAAGAGCCGCATTGGTTAAGAAGGCGAGCATGATTGGATCGCCGACATTTACGAGGGATCCCTCCAGGATCTTTCGCCATAAGCTGCCATCCTGCCGAAAATAGAGCTGGTGGGGATGTAGCGCTTCGTATAGACGTGGTTTATGGCTAAACATAAATACAAATAGCAGCAAAAACCCGCTTATAAACAATCGAATAATGAAATTCTCTTCAGCCTTTGAACGGATCAGCGTATACCAGCCAAGGACTCCCGCTTGAGAAAAGAATCGAATTAAAAAAAGATTTACGGCCTTTGAGTTGAGCAGCCATGCCAGGACCACCAAAGGCATTAACGCCTGCAGTGTCCCCGCGGCAACGAACAGAGCTGCATGTGAATGGATGAAAGAATAGGCCATTTGAATCAGCAGCCCTAAAACAACGAGTGTCACAATAGCCCGCACCACGTTCAAACGACCCCGCACTTTTGTCTGAAGTTCCTCTTCGTATGAACGCCGCAATTCCGGCACAGTCATGTTCGTCATCAACCTTAGAGCCATGTAATAGAAGCCGACCAGGTATGCGCCGCCGACTACGTAAGCGACGATATCCCAGTAATCCGTCGGGGATAGCCCAGGGTTAAGCTGCAAAAATGCCGGCGACGAAGACGCGAGCTCGCCTGCCACGTATATGGCCGTGACTGATAAACCAAGAATCCACCAATAACGGTCCACGATGGCGGTCAGGCGTTCGTACATCCAATTTCTCACCTGACAGATATCTTTCGTATGCGCAGCAAATTCCTTCATGCCGGCTTTGGCAAAATGCGCAAATCCGATAAATAATAGGGCCGCGTTCAGATAAAAGGTCATAATCATTGGATCTCCAACATTGACCAGTGATCCTTCAAGCACTTTATTAATTAAGGATCCATCCTGATGAAAAAAAAGTTGATGCGGATGAACTTTTTCATACAAACGCGGTTGATTTGTAAAAATGGCCGGCGCGGCACTGAAAAAGATCAACCCGACGCGGGTTGCAAAATCGAAACCCGCCATCGAACTGTCGTAGCGATAGGGCTTGGAGTCCCAATCGATGGAAAACACATGCACCAGATAATCGTTGACTCCGCGCAGATTAAAAACGATAACGATCATCGTCAGCGGAAAAAGAGCGACCAAAAATCCCGCGGTTATAAAAAGCGCCGAATGAGAATGGATCACACTATAGGTTCCGTACACCACCCCCCCCCTCCAAGGACAAGGGTCGTCATAACACGCATAGCCAGCAACCGCCGGAAAACTCTATTCTGCCGGTCTAATTGATATTCATAGGTCGTTTGCCGCCTAATCCATTTGCCGACTGACGTCAAAGCATTGACCGCCCAACCCGTCGCACCGACGATAGCCTGCTCGTTGAATGCATTTCTCTCGAGGACTACTGGATGCATCAAATTCGAAGGTGACCGGAAGATTTGGAACTGATGATCAAATAATAACGAGGGCAGAATGAAGAGAACGATGCACTGCCGAAACATTGTTTTCATAAATATATGGGAGATCTCTTCTAACGGACAAAATTTTAGTAACAAGGACACCCGGATCCAAGAGGACTAAAGACTAAAATCGCATAGCAAATGACCTAGGAGTTTTGTGGGCCCAGTTATGCCTACCCCGTCTTGGCCTAATTCCTCCTTTAAGCTAAAATACCGCCCATGAATTCAGAAACAACCGATACGAAAGAACAATATCTGGCGAAACTAAGGCATTCGACCACTCATGTGATGGCGCAGGTAGTGCAGGAGCTTTTTCCCGGGACAAAACTGACGATCGGTCCCGTGATCGAGGATGGATTTTATTATGACTTCGACAGTCCCCACACGTTTGTTCCTGAAGATCTGAAAAAAATTGAAACCCGCATGCGTGAAATTGCCAAAGGCAACCATGCTTTTGTCATGAGCACTCATTCTTCGGATGAAGCGCGGGAGTTCTGGAGCAAGCGCGGAGAGAAATACAAAGTGGAGCTCATCAACGATCTCAAAACTCCCACCGTGACCTACTGCTCGCATGACACGTTCGTCGATCTCTGCCGCGGAAATCACTTAGACACAACCCAGGGCATCCGTCATTTTAAACTCCTAAAAATTGCCGGTTCCTATTGGAGGGGGGATGAAAAACGCGAGCGGCTTCAGCGCATCTATGGAACCGCGTGGCCCACAAAAGAAGAAGTGGACGCTTACTTAACCCGCCTCGAAGAAGCCAAAAAACGCGATCACCGAGAGCTCGGACCTCGCCTTGGCCTTTTCACCATTTTGCCGGATACGATCGGGCCAGGCCTCATCTTTTGGCTTCCCAAAGGGGCGACCCTCAGGCGCATCATCGAAGAATACTTGCGCGTTCTTTTGGAAAAGAACAACTACCAATTTGTGGTCACACCGCATGTCGCGAGAGTGGATCTCTGGAAAACCTCAGGACATTGGGATTTTTACAAAGACTATATGTTCAGTCCGATGAAGATTGAGGAGCAGGACTACCTGCTTAAACCCATGAATTGCCCGGGCCACATCCAGATCTATAAGCATGAACTCCACTCTTATCGGGATCTGCCTATACGCATCACAGAGATGGGAACGGTGTACCGCTACGAACGCTCCGGGGTGATGCACGGCCTCTTGCGCGTGCGCGGGTTTACGCAGGATGACGCCCATATTTTTTGCCGGGCGGACCAAATCGCGCAGGAAGTCGAAACTATTATTGATTTGACGCTCGAGGTCCTCAAGACCTTTGGTTTTACCGAGTATCAGGTGTCCTTATCGACGCGGCCGGAAAAATATGTGGGAACCGTCGAGAATTGGGACCGCGCGGAAAAAGGGCTGACCGAGGCTCTGAAAAAGAAGGGCTTGAAGCATGATATCGATGCCGGCGGCGGCGCCTTCTACGGCCCGAAAATCGATTTGAAGATAAAAGATTGCCTGGGGCGCTATTGGCAGTGTTCCACGGTTCAGGTCGACTTCAATCTTCCAGAACGTTTTGATGTCACCTATCGCGATGACACGGGCAAAGAAGAACGTGCCATCATGGTTCACCGCGCGCTTCTCGGTTCCATCGAGCGCTTTGTGGGCATTTTAATCGAACAATATGCGGGCGCCTTTCCGGTGTGGCTTGCGCCGGTTCAGGCCAAAATCTTGACCATCACCGACCGCCAGAACGAATTTGCCCAAAAAGTGGTCTCGGCGCTCTGTGACCAGGGTTTCCGCATGGAAGCGGACCTGCGCAACGAGAAAATCGGCGCAAAAAAACGCAATGCCTTAATGGAAAAAGTGCCGCTTCTCCTAACCGTTGGAGACCGAGAAGTCGAGGCGGGGACGGTGGCCGTCGCTCGAAGACCCACGGCCTCTTCTCCTAATGGAGAAAACCTTGGCACTCTCACAGTGGCGGATTTATCGCAGCTACTACAAAAGGAAATCCAAAATCATTCCTAGAAGCCTTCCGACCGCAGTGAGTTGACACTACTCCGACGATTTAATACGATTCAGCTTCGTTTTTAAAATCAAAAATGACTGAGGAGGATGTAACCCGATAAGTAAGCCACCAGAACCGCGCATTAATTACCAGATCCGGGTGCGAGATGTCCGGCTGATTGATGTCGATGGTACGCAATTAGGAATAAAATCGATTGAGGAAGCGATCCGAATCGCTCAGAACAAAGGCACAGACCTCGTCGAAATCGCTCCGCAAAACAACCCTCCGGTCTGTAAGCTGGCGGATTTTTCCAAGTTTCGATACGAACGCGAAAAGAAACTGAAGGAAGCCCGCAAGAAGCATAAAGGGGGCCAGGTTAAAGAGCTTCGAATCCGGCCAAAAATAGGATTCCACGATTTAGACATCAAAATTGAGCACATGCGCGAGTTCATCGCGGAGCGCGACAAAGTAAGGCTGACGATTGTTTTCAGAGGACGCGAGATGGAACACACCGACCAGGCCAATCACCTGTTCGCCCGCGTCAAAGAGCGTATCTCGGACGTAGCAGTTTTGGAACAAGATTCTCCGATGGAAGGCAATCGAAAAAGTTTGCTTTTTGCGCCGAAGAAATAGAGGAAAAGGGATATGCCAAAGATAAAGTCTCACCGCGGAGTCGCAAAACGTTTTTGGATCACCGGCACAGGCAAGGTGAGGCACAAAAAGCCCGGACTGCGCCACCTGCTCACCGGCATGGATAGCGGACGCGGCAGGCACATGCGAAAAGCACAAATTCTTAATAAAGTGGATGGGGCCGTCATTAAAACCCTTATTCCCTACAGGTAATTTATGGCGCGCGTAAAAAGCGGTGTCACCACCCGTCAACGCAAGAAAAAGACGTTTCGTATCGCCAAAGGCTATTATTATTCTAAACGGAGCCGTTGGCGCCAGGTCGTTCAGCAAGTGGAACGTTCGCTGCGCTTTGCCTACGTGGGCCGTAAGGACCGTAAAGGGGACTTCCGGTCGCTCTGGATTCAGCGCATCAATGCCGCTGCCCGCCTCAACAACCTGAGCTACAGCAAATTCATCAACGGTTTGAAGATAGCCGGGATCATGCTCGACCGCAAAATGCTGGCCGATTTGGCCGTCGCCGATCCCAAGACTTTCCAGCAACTCGCCGAAACGGCCAAAGCTTGCCTGCCGGCAGGCAAGCCGCCTGTCGCCGCATAGCCAAGCGGAGCGCGTTATTCTAAAATAGCGCACCGATGAGCCAATTCCCCGATCCAAATACCCTTCTCCAGGAAGCCCAAGGACATGTCGAACAGGCGCACACCCAAGACGCGCTGGAAGAAGTCCGCCTCACGTGGTTGGGTCGCAAAGAAGGGCGCCTGACTCTCCTTCTTAAGCAACTGGGCAGCCTGTCGATCGATGACAAAAAACGCTACGGCCCCCAATATAACGATCTCAAAACCACCCTTGAAAATCTTCTCGCAGCCAAAGAAAAAAACCTGACATCAACCGAACGGAGCAAAGCCCTCGAAAAGGACACGTTTGATATCTCCCTGCCTGGGACCCCTTATGCTTATGGACATCTGCATCCGATCTCGCAGGTCATGGATTCTTTAGTCTCTATTTTCCGATCCTTGGGGTTTGTTTGCGCGGACGGCCCGGAAATGGAGAATGACTACTACAATTTCGAAGCGTTAAACGTACCTGCCGACCATCCCGCGCGTGACATGCAGGACACCTTTTATCTTGAATCCAGTCAGAAGCAGCTCATTCTCCCGAACTTAACCGCATCGCATGCGGATCAGGAACCGACGCTCTTGCGCACGCATACCTCTCCAGTTCAGGTTCGCGTGATGAAGAAATACCCGCCGCCAATCGCGATTGTCTGCCCGGGCCGCGTATACCGCCATGAGGCGCAGGACGCCACACACCTGGCCGTTTTTCATCAAATGGAAGGCCTTATGGTTGATGAAGGCATCTCTTTTGCCGATTTGAAAGGCACGCTGGCCCGCTTCGCACAGTTGTTCTTCTCTCCGAGCGTTAAAACGCGTTTTCGCCCGTCGTTCTTCCCGTTTACCGAGCCTTCCGCTCAGATGGATGTGTCCTGCTGGATCTGTCATGGATCGGGATGCCCGACCTGCAAGAACTCGGGCTGGATCGAACTGTTAGGAGCGGGAATGGTGAATCCCAAGGTGTTGACCGGGGTGAATATCGATCCCGAGAAATATTCCGGTTTCGCCTTCGGGGTCGGCATCGAACGCATCGCCTTCATCAAATACGGGGTGAACGACTTGCGCCTCTTCTACGAAAACGATACCCGCTTTTTGGAGCAGTTCTAAAATGAAAGTCCTCTATAACTGGCTCAAGGAGTTTGTGCCGCTCGAGATTTCGCCTGAAGAAACGGCGACAACGTTGGCGCGACTGGGATTTGAGATCGCCGGCGTCGTCCATTTCGGGGGAAAGCTTCAAGGCGTCGTGACGGCTTTGGTCAAAGAATGCGCCAAGCACCCGAATGCCGACCGGCTTTCGCTCTGCAAAGTCTGGGACGGGCAGAAAGAATATGCCGTGGTCTGCGGCGCACCGAATGTCCGGGCAGGACAGAAAGTGGCGTTTGCGCGCGTGGGGGCGATCCTGCCGGATGGCGAAGCGCTGCGCGCCGCCAAGATTCGCGGCCTCGAATCGCAAGGAATGATTTGCTCCGCCGAAGAGCTGGGACTCCCGGAAAAAACCGATGGAATCCTAGTGTTGCCCGCGGACACCATGCTCGGCGTCGACGTGCGTCCTCTGCTTGATCTGAATGATGCCCTCATCGACATTGAGTTGACACCCAACCGCCGCGACGCTTTGGGGATTTTGGGGATCGCGCGCGAGCTCGCGGCCGGTCTCAATATGACGCTCAAAAACCCTGAACCGCGCACTCGCGAATTGGACATCGCGGGTGCGAACATGGCGGTTTTCAATGACGCACAGGACTTATGTCAGCGCTACACGGCGCGCATCATCCGTGAAATCAAAGTGGGACCATCCCCCGATTGGATGGCGCGCAGACTGATCCGCTGCGGCTACCGCTCGATCAACAACCTGGTCGATATCACCAACTATGTGATGCATGAACTGGGCCAGCCCCTGCACGTCTTTGACGCGAGTCGTCTGGAAGGGCGGCAGATCCACATCCGTCCGGCCAAAGCCAGCGAAACAATTCTCACGCTTGAGGAGAAGACCGCAACGCTCGAAGACGGAATGCTCGTGATCGCAGATGAGAAAAAAGCCGCCGCGCTGGCCGGCATTATGGGCGGCAAAGCATCGGCCATCACCCCGGAGACGACCGAAATCCTCCTCGAAAGCGCCGCGTTCTCCGCGCCGCATATCCGGCAAACGTCAAAGAAGCTCGGGATCAAGACTGAGAGTTCCTACCGGTTTGAGCGCGGCAGTGATTACGATATGGTGCTGTTTGCCTCCCGACGAGCCGCGCAGCTGATTCAGGAGCTTGCCGGCGGGCTGGTCTACAAGCCTATCGAGGCCTCTGCGCCGCCGTCTCCAGCCGTTTCCATCAAGCTCCGCACGGAGCGCATCAAACAGTTTCTGGGGTTGAATATGAAGGAATCTCTCGCCGCTGATCTCTTGCGGAAACTGGGCTGCGTTATCAGCATGGGGACAGGACAGTTGCTCGTCACGGTGCCTTCCTGGCGGCTCGATCTGACGATGGAAGCCGATCTCCTGGAAGAAATTGCCCGTCTTTACGGGTATGACCAAATCCCAACGCGCAATCCAGCCATCCGCTTGACCACCGTACCAGACGACAGGCTTTGGCATTTTGAACGCAAAGTAGCCGCTCTTTTGGCGGGCCTGGGCTATTCCGAAGCCTGCAACTCCAGTTTTTTAAATACAAAGCAGGCAGTCCCCTTTATGCCGGCGCTCGGCCAAAAGCAGGACTCTAAACCCGTCCCTGTGGCCAACCCGCTCTCCCAAGAGCAGGCCGTCTTGCGCACCAGTCTTCTGCCAGGGCTCCTTCAAAACGCGCTTCTTAATTTTCATCGTCAAAACGTCGGTGTCCAGTTTTTTGAAACCGGACGAATATTTTTCCAAAACCAGGAAGGGCGGCAGGAAGGAAGACGACTGGGTTTGCTCTTGGGTGGTGACATTCGCTCCCCTCATTGGCGTCTCAAGAAAAAGAAAGCCGATTATTACGACCTCTCGGGATCGTTGGAAGCGCTTTTTAAAGCGCTGCATATTCCCCACTATCAGTTCGTGCTGAACCGCGCCGCCGCGTTTCATCCTAAACGCTGTTCGGTCATTCTATCCGGATCGACCGTTCTCGGATGGCTGGGAGAGATTCACCCCGATCTGAATCAGGACCTCGACACCGCAGAACCTCTGATCATCGCGGAGTTGGACACGATGGCGCTTCTGAAAGCCGAACCTGAACAAATGGCCTACGTGCCATCCAGCCCATTCCCGCCGGTCCGGCGCGATTTATCGATGGTAGCCCCCCTGGGCACGCCTTATGAGAAAATTGCAAAAGCGCTCCGTCTGGCGGGCGGCAAGGACCTTGAGTCGGTTTCCTTGATTGACCTCTACCAAGGCGATAAAATTGGACCGGAGCGTAAATCCCTGACGGTATCGCTCGTATTCCGGGATAAAGATAAAACATTAAGCGACGCGGATGTGGAAAAAATAATGCAAAAAATTATTTCGGATCTCGAAAAGAAGTGCGAGGCCATCTTAAGAACATGATTATTGGATTGACGGGTAAAAACGCGTCCGGCAAGGGCGAAGTCGCCAAGTTTCTTGAAAGCCGCGGCTTTCAATACCATTCACTGTCGGATGTCCTGCGCGATGAACTGAAACGCAAACACCTCACCCCCACGCGAGACCATCTCACACGCGTCGGCAACGAACTGCGGGAAAAATACGGCCCTTCGATATTAGCGGAACGGATACTCAAATCGCTTGCGGAAAGCCAAAACTACATCGTGGATTCTTTCCGCAATCCGGCGGAAGTGGAAGCTTTCCGCCAGCGCCCCGATTTTGTGCTGTGGGCCATCACGGCCAAACCCGCCACCCGTTTGAAGCGCATTCAGGCGCGTGCTCGCGAAAGCGATCCCGTCACACTAAAGCACTTTATCGCTGTGGAAAAACGGGAGGCGCACAACGCCGATCCCAACAAGCAGTCTATTGACGCCTGCGTAAAAATGGCGCCGATGAAAATTTCAAACGATGGGACGCTTGATCGCCTTCACAAACAGCTCACCCAACGCCTCAAAACCGTCCTCACTCATGTGAAAAGACCCTCCTGGGACAGCTACTTTATGCACATCGCGCGCCATGTCGCCAGCCGCGGCAACTGCCTGAAGCGCAAAGTCGCCGCGCTCCTCGTGAAAGACGGACGGATCATCTCCACCGGCTACAACGGGACTCCGCGCAACACCCGCAATTGTTTTGAGGGAGGCTGCCCCCGCTGCAACGCCGTAGGACCTTCAGGACAAAACTTGGGGGATTGTTACTGTTCGCACGGCGAGGAAAATGCGATCGTTCAGGCTGCCTACCATGGCATTTCCATTAAGGCGTCGACGCTCTACACTACCTTTTCGCCCTGCCTGCTCTGCACCAAGATGATTATTAACGCCGGGGTGGTCGAGGTGGTCTATAATCAGGACTATCCGCTGGCCGGACCCGCCCAGGCTCTTCTCAAAGAAGCCAGCGTCAAAATTCGAAAAGTGACTCTATAAATCGGAGGACCACGATGTTTGGTAAAAAATCAACAGACCCTACGCC
>Ga0207053_10308_pt1 | contig 11878 bp, 12 predicted proteins | sample Alteio_BWMinCont_59_FD_153290 | JGI IMG/M metagenome (GOLD analysis project Ga0207053, IMG submission 153290) | Enriched cells from forest soil in Barre Woods Harvard Forest LTER site, Petersham, Massachusetts, United States -... | ecosystem: Environmental > Terrestrial > Soil > Temperate forest >...
CCTAAACCGTTACAAATGAATATTTTGCGGCTAAACCATTTAGATTGAATATTTTACAGCCACACACTCCCTGCAACCCAAAGAATTGAAACAACTTACCCGCAAAATACCCCCCCCCGGGGGGAGGGGTACTCAGGCTAAGACACAAATCTGCTATTTCGTTCCAGCTGGAGTTACTGACCAGGGCGGCACAATGCCGTTCATCCGCGCATAGGCAATCAGCTGCCCCATGTGTTCATTCGCATGAACGATGATCCGCAGGTACATACCATCAACGGTGACGTCTTTATTCATAATTTTGACGTGTCGCTGAAGATCGCCAGGTTTCAGTTGAGCGCGAGCCGTCTTCACTGCAGCGAGGGAACGTTTCAGAAAAGCAATGACGTCTGCCTTCGACGTCACGGTCTTTTCCATGTCGTCAGACTTCATGTCTGGTGGCATTGGAGGTCCGGTCACGCTAAGCAGATAAAAGTTGGCTAAAGCAATGTGCATGTAGACCTCGCTCGTCGACCTCACCCCAGGCGCCGGACGCCAGGCAAATTTGTCGGCGGGCGTGGCCTCAGCAAGAGCAATCAACTGCCGGGAGACGTGGTCCCATTCCCCGTCATAGCCTTCCCAGATGCCTTCGAACTGCGCATGCAGAATCGCGGTGCTTGGCATGCTGAGAAGGAGGAACAGCAGGAACTTCTTCATAGCGTTTCCCTCACCGTAGATTCGTCGAAAGGAAGGATATCAGTCAGCGAACAACCTGAAGCATCCGCCCAAACCGCGCAAAATCCGAAAAAGCACCCAAAACGCTCCGCCGCTGCCGGGCAGACGCCTCCGGACCCAGCACACTGAGATCGTCCGTCTCCGGGGCATGCAGCGAGAAATAGATTAAAAGCGGCTCCCCCACAATCGACGCCCGAGGAACGAACCCCCAATAACGGCTGTCCTCACTGTTGTTCCGGTTGTCCCCCAGGACAAAGTAGCTGTCCTCAGGGATAATCAGCTCGCCATCGTCGATCAGTGTCCGCATCCTGATCCACCAGCGCGAGTCGACATTCGGGTCCACACTCTGGAGCCGGGGAAAGTTGTCCCGATAGCTATCCGGCCCGCTCGGACGATACACCGCATAAGGTTCCACCAACGGAGTTCCATTGATGAACACGCGTCCCTCGCGCATCTTCAGATGGTCTCCCGGCATACCGACCACACGCTTCACCAGATGAATCGACGGATCGACCGGATAGTGAAAGACTATAACCTCGCCCCGGTGTATCCGGCTGGCAGGCAGCAGGCCGCCCGTATCCCCCAGGGCAGTGTCCTGTTTGTTGACCAGCAAAAAATCGCCGATCAGTAGTGTAGGCTCCATCGACCCCGAAGGAATCCGAAACGGCTGCGCGCAGAAAGTGATGATGAAGACAGCAACCACGATGATGTAGAGAAGCGATTGGACGGAATGCAGCATGGCCGCCAAATCGGCCTGCGACGACGGAGGAACAGCGGAACTCGCAGGTGGTGGTGCTGGCGGCGCATCCGGCAAACTCTGGGTACCGACCTCGGAGAGGTCGAGGGGAACATCGGACGAGATCGCTGGATCGATCACTTCGCTACCTCCACCGCCCCCTTAACGTCGTCCGCCTGCTGTTCCAAAAGTCGCGCAAACGCAATTCTGGCCGCCTCCTGCTGGGCCTGCTTCTTCGTCGAGCCTTCGGATTCCGCCAGCGCCACCGAGCCACCCGCTCCATTTTCCACGCGCACTTCCACGCGGAAGCGCTTCTGGTGGTCCGGTCCGCTCTGCGCCGTCAGCACATACTGCGGCTGCCCGGCCCCGGTCGCCTGCAGAAACTCCTGCAGCGCCGATTTATGATCGCCAATCGCGCCGCTAAACGTGTCACCCGCCTCCATCGCAAGCTGCAGCTCCGGCAGTGTTGGTTCGATAATATGCTCTTCGATGAACGCCCGCGCAACATCCAGTCCGCCGTCGAGATAGAGCGCCGCGATCACTGCCTCAACCGCATTGGCCAGCAGAGCAGGCTTCTCCCGCCCTCCACTCTGCTCCTCCCCGCGGCCCAGCCGCAGCAAAGCGCCCAGATTGATCCGCGCGGCAACCTGCCCCAGGTGCCGCCGGCTAACCAGCGACGAACGCAGTCGAGTCAGCTCACCCTCCCGGGAGCCCGGAAATCGCCGAAACAGCGACTCCGCCACCGCCAGTCCAAGCACGGCGTCCCCAACAAACTCCAGCTGCTCATTATCCGAACCCGGGTCCGGCAGCCCCGCAGGATTGGTCTCATACGCCAGCGACCGGTGGGTCAGGGCCCAGGTCAAAAGATCAGGTTGTTGAAAACAATGGCCGAAAAGGCTCGTAACAGCCTCATTCGATTGCGATCGGCCGGTCTTTTTGCGACGCGTCGTCATCCAACCCTCTGACCTCTACTGTACTGGACGCAATGCCAGTCCAAACGGTTATTTGGAGGGCGGACGATAAGCCTGCTTCTCTGCCTTGCCGCTGGGATCGAGCGGTTCCTCATTGGTATCGGGCTTAGCCGCAGGACTATTCGGCGTTGTCGTGAATGGCTGCTTCAGTCCCTTCTCGGCCGCAGCCTTCGTATCAGGCTGGCTGTCGCGAACAGTCAGCGCGGCTTGATACTCCGCCACTGCCTTCTGCCGATCCGGAACAACGTCATACAGCCTTCCAAGGTAGATATGAGACCAGGCCAGCGTTCGCGGATCCTTCGACAGCTGCACCGTCTGCTCGAAGTCCTCAATCGCGGCATCCGGCTCACGCTGCATCAGGTTCACCCGAGCCATCACATAGTGAGCCTGAGCATGATCGCCATTCGGATCCTCCAGTGCACTCTTCGCCAGAGCACTCGCTCCGTCCAGATCGCCCTTGAGCAGCTTCGTCTCCGCCAGATCCAACCCTGAGATCTGTCGAGGTACCCGCCGCACCAGATCATGCGTACCCTCCGGCAGGAAAACGATCTGCTCATCCCGGTGGCGCTCACGCTCCACATCCATGCCGTAGACCATCTCGCCGATGTCCTCTTTCAGGCTGATAGACTCTTTCTCCAGCTCCCCGAGCTTGTCGTAGAAGTAGTCCACCAGAACCCAGCCCTGACGGGTCTCAAGGTCCAGCGTCTTGCGACGGACCGCCTCCGCCTGGCGGTCATAGGCTGTCATCTCGGCTTCATACTGTTCGATATCGGCACGCTGCCTGACCACGTCCGGACGCTTTGGACGGGCGATGCCGACATCCATGGTCCTCGCCTCGACAGCCTTGATGAGACACTCTGTCAGCAAGGCCACAATATCGGACTTGTACGTGAAGTCCAGCGGAGCGTCCTGTACCGGCTTCAGCAACGGCAGCAGACGATCCATTGCAGCCGCCCGCGCATAAATCAGAGGCTCCACTTCGTAGTGCAGATAGGTGTGGCGAATCTGGTCCATGCGCACTGCGCCGGGAGGATCTCCCGCTGGCGATGCGACGACGATGTAGTCATTCGTGTAGATACGGGCATTCGTCACCGCCGGCGACAGCATCGGCTCAAGCAGGACCAGGAAGCGGCGGCCGTCATAGCTGCTGACAGGAAGCCTGAGGTAGATGTTCGTGTCCAGGACCATCTTCGTGAGAGGATCGTGGATCTTGCTGACCAACTCCTCGTACTCCGGGCGATGCTTGATCCATATCGCATGGAGATGGACATCCTGACCGAAGGTTCGGAGCAGAGGAAGGATATTGACGACCTGTGTCGAATCGGGGGGTAACTCCGTCTCGTCGACAGTGGGCGCCAACTCCGGTGGCGGCGTCAGATACAACGCCAGGGATATGTATTGCGCCAGGTTGAGGGCGTTATCTGTCAGTGTGTGCTCGCGGACGTAACCGCATAGAGCATCCCTGCTTTCGCGTGCTGCAGAGGAGACCGCCAATTCCTCGTTGATCTCTTCCCTTACCTTCAGGCGAACGGGATTGGAGTTGGCGAGATCAGCGTCATAGCCGCACACATTCAGCGCTACTGCCAGTTCGAACAGTGGCTCGTTTGTCTCGAGGGTAATTGCAGAACCGCCGGCCTCTGGCTGGGCGACCCGGGGCGCAGGGCGGGACGCGGGTTTGGAGCTCTTCGTTACCGTCGAATCAGAGGTGCTGCTACTGCTCGAAGAATCCGACTGAGCTGCAGCGGTACCGGCAGGAAGAGCCAGAAAAAGGGCTACGGCAAGGCACAGAGGGAAACTCGCTGTGTACCTGAGAAATGACGGTCTGTTCAGAAAAGGCACGATAAGGATTCGACGCTCCCAAGAAGTTTAAGGGAGCCGCAAGACGATGGCAACCTCACAATCGCTAACCGCGAACGGATATTCCCGAGAAAGTAAGGACGACACGGCCCCGCACAGGAGATCCGAAGACCCGCGCGGGCTCGAAGACGCTGAGAAGCAGCTGGTCGACGATCTGGGACTGAATCGCTGCGGTCTCAGGGCCCGATACAATGTTGTAGTCGTAAACGCGTCCGTCGGCATTAACATACGCCTCGACGACAATCACCGAATCCCGGGCGGTTATGATCGCCTGCGGGCTGGTCGCAGAGTACAGATAATGCGGGGAAGTCATAGCACCCAGTGGCTCATCGTTCGCCATTACAGGCTCTGGCGCGGCGACCATTCCCAAAAGGAGCATAATCCCGCCGACAAGTGCCACCGAACCGGCGAATCCTGCCGAAACCTGCACCAACATGGGGCGGATGGCGTTCTCCCACTTCAGACTGAACTTGTCGATCCAGCTGGATTTCCGCGCTGCCTGCTCGTGCGATATAGCAAGGCGGAGTTTCATGCCAAGATCTGCCGGAACCTTTGCTGGTCTCAACAGAGCAAGAGACTGCTGCATAGATCGAAGATCGGAAAAATCGCGCTCACAGTCATCGCAAGTCTCCAGATGGCTGGCGATCTCATGCATCCGCTGCCCGCTGACAGCTCCGTCGAGATAGTCGGAGAAGGAAGCCCTGATCTTGTTGCAGTGTCTCGGGATCATAGTGTCACCGTCCCCTTGGATGTCTGCATGGCAGTTGAGGACGCAGAACTATTTGCAGTGTCATTTCCTTCAGCAACCAGAAGGGCTCGGAGAGCGGAACGTCCCCGGGTCAGACGCGACTTTACAGTACCGAGGTTGACGTTCAGGATCTCGGCAATCTCTTCATAGGCGAATCCTTCTATCTCGCGAAGGATTACGACGGTTCGAAATGTCTCGGGCAACTGCCGCAAGGCCGATTCGACCCGTTCGCGAACTTCTGCCTGGGCGGCATGATCATAGGGCGAATCACCACCATCGGCCAACGTGGAACCGAGGCTGAAGGTGCTGCCGTCTTCTTCCGACTCGCAGGGTGAATCGATAGTGATCTCCTGCCTTTTATGGCGCGACCACCAACGGCGCTGGTTGGATGCCTCATGAAGAGCGATGCGATAGAGCCAGGTACGCAGGCTGGATTCGCCATTGAAACCGCGAATGCTTCGGAAGACTTTGATAAAGACTTCCTGCGTAATATCGGAGGCGTCAGCAGGATCATTCAGGCTGCGAGCGATCAATGAGTAGAGAGGCTGATGATATTGAGCGATCAGGATGGCAAACGCATCTTCGGAGCCGGACTTGAGGTCCGCCACGAGAGCTGCATCTTCCGTTCTGATGCCAATGACGCTTGCGAGATTTCCCACTGCGATGCCCGCCTGCATATCGGGTCCCTCTACATTACGGCTTTTACGAAACGTCTGGCAAATAGCGGAACGATAGACATAGAGTGAACAAAACTGCGCCGCCGGCGGCAGAGTGCTCGCTCACTCTATATCCTTTAGACACCGAAACATACCGAATTAGTTCCCGACCGCGATTTGACGAATACCGTTCACTCATCCAGAATAGATAGAGTCCTTCCCTACGAGTGGGCCTGTGGCGCAGCTGGGAGCGCGCTTCCATGGCATGGAAGAGGTCATCGGTTCGATCCCGATCAGGTCCACCAAACAACCCCTTACAAATCAAGCATATGCCGGAAGGTGTGCGCTCCCTCCTCTCCATGACTTTGTGTCATTTTGTGTCACACGTGCAGAAGGGGTGCGCCGACTCCTGGCGACTGCTCCGGTTGAAGCCGACTGTCTCGATTTTTTCCGGCTCGTCGCATCCGATTTTCTTAGCTCCGAATTGATGGAGTTGATGGTCGATTGCACGCTTGCCGGAATCTCCTGCATGTAGACATCCGTGGTGGTGGCGGTGCGTGAGTGCCGCATAACACCTTGAACGTCTTTGATCGTCCCCTTCTTCTGTGCAAGAGTTGCAATCGTTCTGCGAATGACTTGGAACGTCAGCTTTGGCAATTCCAACTCTCTGGCGATCTTGTGCAGGACACGCTTGCGATAATTGTCTGTATCGAGGAAACCACCATCTTCGTTTTGGAAGATGAAGTCATCTGGCGACAGAGAAGCAGACTTCCGCTTGCCCTTGCTAAATGCCTCCCTCGCATTTTCTTCACACTCGCGCCGCCACGCCTGCACGTCGCTAGCAAGCTGACGCGGAATGTGAATCACAGTGAGGCTCTTCTTTGTTTTCCCCCAGTTCCGAATCTTGCCTTTGTAAACAGTCTCCGCGACCGTGAGCGTCGATGCTCGGTGGTCGAATCGCTTCCACCTAAACGCGAAGAGCTCGCTCGGGCGCAAAGCGTTGGTCATGTCTAGTTCAAGCAAAATGCGATCCCGAAAATTCAACTTGGAAAGAGCGAGCCTGAGTTCGTCCCAAGACAGCGTCGTGGTGTCCGTAGCCCTGAGTTGGCCTGGGACCTTGAGCTTGCGTGCAGGATCTTTGACGAGGAAGTCTTGATCGACCGCCTCAGCGAAGATGTCCCGAACGTAAGCGCGTATTTGCAAGACGCGGTCCTTTGATCTGGTTATTGCCAGCTTGTTGAGGTGCAATTGCAAGCTGAACTTATCGAAGTTGGCCAACGGAACTTCGCCGAGCGGTTCGACGATGTCCAGTTGAATCAGAATCTTCTTAGTCTTTGCGGTCTCTTCCTTCCAAACGGCTTCTTTGAGTGGAATGAACCGGTTGTTTACGAACCATGCCAGGTTGACGGAACCATCGTTAATGATGTGCGTCGGAGAGCCGGGCTGACCCAGTTGTTTTGTGATCTCACGTTCGAGTGTTTGACGGGCTTCTGTTTTCGTCGACTTCGATTTCGGCCCGAGATTCACAGGAACGCGAACGGACTTCGGCTCATTCGTAGCAGGATCATTCACCGTCTTTCGGTAATACCCGTACCACTGCTTCCCGCGAGGCGTTACGTAACCTCGTTGGTAAGTTGTACCCATTCGTTCCTCAGTTTCTGTGGCGGGAAAGGATGGGGCCTTCCATATTTTACCGGCATATTCCACGGTAAAACCAGGGGGTCCGAGCCACATTCAGAACACAGCAAACGCCTGTCCGTTAGCCGATGAACGAGCGCAGGAAATACGCGGTCTTCGACTACGCTCGCCGACGCAGAGCGCTCAATCGCTCTCGTTCATCGATGAATGCCTCTATACCACCAGCTCGGTAACGCAAGGCTCCATCTCCCATACGAATCACGGGGAGAAGTGGCTTCTTTCTGGAGGAGTGGTCCCATACCCAATCTGTACTAACATTCAGGCGCTTGGCCACATCTTCGGCAGTCAGCAACGATTCCACCTCCGCGGCACGCTTTACTGGCTTTCGTGCCAGATTGTGCGTTCCACGGCGCGACAGGGACTCTACGCCTGGAGGATCAGGCAGGATATTCGAGTCAAGGATTTCATCGCCCATAATCACCTCGCAGCAATTCGCTGCAATGAGAGTGAGGTCTATTCGAACCTTGAGTCCAATACTTCGTATCTATGTCGCCCAAGGTTTTATCTATTACAGCCGAAGATAATAGGGAACCTGGGGGTTCCCGGCCACTTGAAAGTGCCTTATTGACAGTTTCGATTCCGCCAAAAAACATAGCTGTAGAACGACTTTATCCACAGCTTTGCACTTCGGGCCTGTGGGATCGACTCAAGCCAGCGGAGAACCTAAGGCCATGTCTGAATCCCTCGAATTTCGACTCCTTAAATACATCGTTGCTGTTGCAGAGACATCGAACTTCACCCGCGCCGCAGAGCGTCTCTTCTTGGCCCAGCCATCGCTTAGCAAACAGATTCGCAATTTAGAAGAAGAGATCAGATTCCCAATCTTTGATCGGAGCCGCGATGGAGTTCGAGTCACGCTCGCCGGCGAGATGGTCGTCGCATACGCGAAGGAAGCGTTGAGAGTCAGGGACGAGCTTGTAGCGATGGCTCGGGCGGTTTATCTAGGCGAGGTGCCACCTCTGAGGCTCGGCTTTTCATCCTTCGTGAGTGGCCACATCTTGCAATCCTTCCGTGAGACTTATTCCACCATGTTTCCGGGGTGCGAGATCAAGCTGACGGGAGGCGATCCCGCTCACGTACTCCAACGAATCAACCGGCGCGCGGTGGACTGCGCGATTTTACCAATGCCAATAGAAATCGACATCTACCATGTCCAACAGATATCGCGGTCTCCGTTAGTAGTTTGCTTGCGGAACGATGATCCTCTCGCCCAGCAGTTACAGCTCGACATTCATGAAATCGCGGAGCGAATCAAAATCTTTCGTGATCCTGAACTCCAACCGTCTGCGCATGCCCGGTTAGTCGAAATGTTCGCAGAAGTCGGAATTCCTATCCATTTAGCTTGCTCTGCAAACACACCGGCTGACATCCAGTGGATGGTGAAGGCTGGATATGGCCTTGCGCTGATCGATCAGCTGTCTCCTCTCGATCCCGGGCTGACCAGTAGACCGATAGCGGGTGTGAATTGGACCGCCGACACAGCATTCGTACACCACAATAGGACTGACCATATTGCGTTGCCTTTTATTGAACGTTCTCTTGCACAGCGATGGCGGGATGGCGACCGGAAAAAGCGCACCGAAGGTGTTCGACCGGAACAACTAAAGCTGCTTGCTTAGGCCGTCATAGACATAAGGTATGGCGATATAGATACGAAGTCTTGGACGGCAATTCGTTTGGCGATTAGCTTCCGAATCATCACGGCGAACATTCAAGCCGTTCGGAGGATCAAATGGCCCTGCCAAGTCATTCCTATTCCACGCTTCCTAAAAGGTGGAGACGAGTCATCACAAAGTACGATCTTCGCTCCGTAGTACGCACGTTAGCGCCAGCATTAGTGGCCCTGACGTTTGCCACGGCCGCACATGCGCAAGGAACGATGGACTTCTCAGGGGCTCAGACCCTCATGGGAACCTTCAAAACATTCGCTATGTTCGCAGGCGCGGTCATCTGTTTGGGCGGCCTTATCTTCGCCGGAATCCGCATGATGTCTGGCCGGTTTCAGGACGCGATTCCGGGTCTCTTCGGTGCTCTTTTCGGCGCCGGGGTGCTTGGTTGGGGCGCCGGTTGGATCGGCTCTCTGACCGGACAGTCGATGTAGGAGGTGCATCGGCTATGGCCCGCCGGGGAGAACCGCTACCGATCAATCAAGCGCTGAATCGTCCGAGGGCGAAACTCGGCCTCGACCTCACAGCCTGGATGGCGATCACATTCGTCTGCGTAACGGTTTTCCTCGTCGGGTTTCGTCTTCTCGCAATGATGGCCTTTCCCAGTCTTGCTATCGGTGCATGGCTCATCATTCGCAAACACCCAAAGATGTTCCAACTGTGGGGCCTCAGCCTCAACCAAAAGAGCTACTATGACCCGCGTAAACAGTGAACAACTCAAACATGTTCCATGGTTCGCCAAGGCTGGCGCTGGATGCAGCATAGTTCCGATTGCACGCTTCGTTAGCGAGAACATATTTGCCCTGAAGGGCGGCGGTTATGGATGTTTCTTTTGGCTCTCTGGAGTGGACGAAGAGGGACTCACCGACCAGGAGCTTGAGTCGCAGCTGCGCATGATCGAGGGCAGCCTTCGCGGAATGCCCGAAGGTGCGGCACTTTACCAGTACACGAGGGTCCGCAAAGGATTTCCGTTGCCGCGACAGACGAGCTATGTGAACCCCGTGACACAGGTGTTCGTCGAGGAACGTCTCCAGTTCCTCGACCAGAGCGCCGGATTCCGGAGGATAGATCTTCACTGGTGCCTCACGATAGAACCGTCCCAGGTCAAGGCATTCGACAAGAAGCCGCGGGAGAATGCGGCGCAAACGTCCCGGCTGCTTGCAGAACTGCAGAAGACGGCAACCCTCCTCGCCGGAAATCTCAGCGGTTCCGTCGGGCTTGAACTCCTCGAAAAGCAGAGCGTCTTTCGCTTTCTGAGCTATCTCTTCAACCTCGAAGATTGGGTCGATGCTGCCGAGCTAACCGGGGACACGGGGGTGGACCGGCAGGTCGTACAAAGCCCCGTGTCCTGGGAGTCTGACCATCTGCGAATCGGTAAGCGATTCGTCCAGATGTATTCGCTCAAGGCGACACCGGAGGCGTCTCGCCCTTGCCTCTTTTCGGACTTGCTGACGCTCGACTGTGACAGCATCCTCTGCTCCACATGGAGGCCGAAATCATCCGCAACGGCACGCCATGAGATTGACCAGCAAGAAAAGTTCATCAGCTTTTTCAAGGTCGGCGTTATCTCCCGTGTCATGGCTGGCAAGGACGCAGCCTCGCTCGATACTGGAGCAGGAGCAAAAGCAGCTAACAACGCGGTCGATGACCTCAGCGAAGTCATTCGATCGCTCGACAAGAAAGCCCAAGGTGAATTTTCGCTCCGGCTGCTTATCGCAGCTCGTAGTCAAACAGAACTCCACTCCATCGCTCCTACCGTGCACCGCGTCTTCGTCGAAGCACGCGCACAGATCATGGAAGAGACCCTCGGGAATCTTTCAGCCTTCTATGCCATGTTCCCCGGTAATGGGAAGTTCAACGTCTTCCCGATGTGGCTTGGCGAAGATCATCACGCCCGGTTGTCTTCCATCTACGCACCGAACTTAGGCCACGCACACTCCGAAGACCTTGATGCGGAATACCTGAATGTCTTCGAGACTCGCACCAAGACGCCGTTCTTTCAGGACGTGTACGTGGATGGCGTGCGCGTCATGCTCATCCTCGGTCCTACGGGCAGCGGAAAGTCGGTGAGCGGCAACCTCTCCATTGCGCACGAGCAAAAGTATGGCGGCTTTACCTACATCTTCGACATCGGAGGCTCATATGAGAGCGTCGTAGAGCTCTACGGAGGCGGCGTCGATCGTATCGGCAAAGACGGCCCGCGTGTGAACCCATTCACCCTCGACCCTACCGAAAGCAACATTCAGTTTCTTTACAGCTTCATCAAGCTCTTGCTCACCAACGGAGGGGCCGCGCTTGAGCCCGAGGACGACGACGTTGTCCACAAAGCTGTGAAGGATATGTATCTGCTTGATCCTTCCAACCGCAGGCTTTCCAATCTTTACCTCCCCAAGAAGCTCGACCGCTACCTTTCGAAGTGGATCGGAAAAGGTATCTACAGTGCCATCTTCGACAATGTCGAAGACAGCCTCTCACTATCGCGCGTTCAATGCTTCGACTTCCAAGGTGTCAACAACGCGCAGTATGCAGATCTGATCGAGCCATTGATGGTCTGGCTGCTTCGGCGCATCAACGATGTTCTCTACAACGCGGCCAATCTTGGCGTCCCCAAACACATCCTCATCGAGGAACTCTTCTCTTCGATGAAAAACAAGCAGCTACTGGATGCTGCTCTTGCTTCGATCAAGACCGTCCGTAAGAACCTAGGGGGTGTCACCATGATCGGCCAGTCTGCCGAAGACCCTCGGAGCGAACGCAGACAGGCATAGTGAATTCCTGCACCTCAGAGACCGCGACTTCCAGGAATTCTTGAAGTCGCCCGATGCGCGAAAGAT
>Ga0207053_10309_pt1 | contig 11825 bp, 10 predicted proteins | sample Alteio_BWMinCont_59_FD_153290 | JGI IMG/M metagenome (GOLD analysis project Ga0207053, IMG submission 153290) | Enriched cells from forest soil in Barre Woods Harvard Forest LTER site, Petersham, Massachusetts, United States -... | ecosystem: Environmental > Terrestrial > Soil > Temperate forest >...
ACCATATGCGACTCCCCCGAACCTGCCGTTCCGCCAGCGCTATAAAATCTACTCGAAAATTGCATCGTCATTCCAGAATTATTGCAGCGAACGGTCCATCGCCATCTCAAAAAGCATGGATTTCTGCTGATACGCGTCCATCAACGACCGCCGGGCTTCCTCGTCATTCGGAGCCTCGTCCACCAAGCCCTGAGCATCGCGGATGGATTCATTCACCTGCCGGAGGTTCTCTGCGTATTGCGTCTTCATTTCCGGAGAGTTGTCCGCAATCTCTTGCATCAGGTCGTCGTCATTGAGATCAGAGGGATTCGCTACCGGCATGGCCACAGAGGCCTGTCGAGCCAACTGATTCGGCAGCGACTCATGCCTCATATAGATTCCCAAGGCCAGCAGTAACATGGCCGCCGCGGGCACCAGCCATCTCGCCGCGCCCCAGCGGACGCCGAACGAGGGTACTGGTGGCCGGCTCGATCGCGATGGACGGATCAACCCCTCTTGCCGTAATGCGAATTCAATGGAATTCCAGACCCTCGGGCTGGGCTCGTCCGCCGCTCGCAGTTGGCTTGCCGCCCTGACGATCACATCCAAGTCTCTTACCAGCGCTGAGCACGCTGGACATGCCCTCAAATGGGTTCGCTGTTCCACACTACCAGCGTCTTCCACTTCCGCCAAGCTCTGCCGCAGCTCAACGCAATTCATAACCTCTCCCCAAGTCTCCTGCGGCTCAAAGTCCGGCCGCAGATCTTGCGCCCCTGCCCAGGTCAATGTAGTTCAGTCTCTGCCGTTCAGCGTCTAACGTCTGCCTAGCCTACTCGAGATTTTGCGGCCTTTTCGGCTCTATTCATCTTGAGCAGGTCGCGCAACTTCATGCGCGCCTTGTGCAACTGCGACTTGCTGTTTCCAATCGAGCATCCTGCGATCTTGGCGATTTCATTATGCTCGTAACCCTCAATGTCATGCAGGACAAATATTGTCCGGTAGCCAGGGGGAAGGTTGTCTACCGCCCTCTGCAACTGCATTCGGTCAATGGACCCGGCGAGGGCGATATCCTCTGCACCGAAATCCCTCTTCGGAGAATCCTCCTCAGTCCCCTGCGTAGTTTCTTCCAGCGAAACCACGGGAAGACTCTTTTTCCTCAAATGCATCAGCACGACGTTTACCGAAAGCCGGTGCAACCAAGTCGAAAATGCCGACTCCCCACGAAACGTCGCGATCTTGCGGAAGAGTTGCAGGAATGCTTCCTGCGCCAGATCCTCGGCCTCCGCAGTGTTCGCCGTCATGCGCAGACACAGCGAATATACCCGCCGTTTGTGCTTGTCATAGAGCGCCTGGAACGCTGCCGCGTCCCCCAGCTTAGCCCGCTCGATTAAATCGGCTTCGCTAGGTTCAGTGCCCGGTTGCTGTCGTGGCTCGGTCAAGTTACCTATTCCGGGCCGCACTCTTTGGGATGCGGCATAAGTAGTTTGTGTTGTATCGTTTGCGAGGCGTTCCGGTTACCGAAGCTCCCTCCGTAGTTCCAGAATATCAGAGTATTTCTACCAATCTTCGGATGCCCCTAACGGAGCTAAACTCCGTCATCACCCATCCGGGAAAGCCTTTGCATTCGAAGGCTTGGATGAACCCACTCACCGGAGACTTCAAACCCCAGCTGGAGCGAAGAGTCGCAACCTCCGGAAATTGGTAGTTTACAACGCTCGTGCTGCACCAGGGCTAAGGGTAATGGTCTCCAACCCATGCCGTTGATGAGCACAATTCCACCGCTGCAGCAGGAACTAGAGGAAACCTAGCCCACCGGAACGGCACCGTAGCTATCGCGCGACAGCATGATCTTCGAGACATAGTGAAACGGGTGCTAATACTTCACAATCGCAGCAAACGACTTCGGATCAAGCGACGCTCCGCCAACCAGTGCGCCATCGATTTCCTCCTGCGCCATCAAGGTCGAGGCGTTGTCCGGCTTCACTGAGCCACCGTACAGAATGCGCATCTTCGATGCGAACTCCTCTCCGAAGGCTTCCGCAGCTTCCCGGCGGATCACGGCGTGAGCCTCGGCAGCCAGCTCCGGAGTCGCTGTCTTGCCAGTGCCAATCGCCCACACCGGTTCATAGGCCACAACCAGCTTAGCGGCCTTCTTGGCAGAGATGGCATGAAAAGCCCGGACACACTGCCGTCGCAGCACGTCTTCCGTAAGCCCAGCTTCGCGTTCTTCGAGCACCTCGCCTACGCAACAGATCGGTGTAAGACCGGCTTCCAAGGCCGCCTTCAGCCGCAGATTCACCGTGTCATCGGTCTCGCCAAAATACTGTCGCCGCTCCGAGTGTCCGACGATCACGTGGGTCACGCCCAGGGACACGAGCATCGGTGCCGAGATTTCCCCCGTGTAAGCGCCGTCCGCCTTCCAGTGGACGTTTTGCACCCCGATCGCCACATTAGAACCCCGGCCCGCCGCTATCGCTGCATCGACATCGGTGTAGGGCGGACACACTACAATCTCATCGCGACTGTGACCTGCGACCAGGGGGAGAAATTCGCGGAAGTACACACGAGTTTCGTCCGGCGTCTTGTTCATTTTCCAGTTGGCGGCCATTAGCTTCTGTCTCATGAAGAGCCCTTTTCGATTTGGAATGGGGATGTAATTCCTGGATGGTTCAACTCGCAGCAGTTCAGTTAATACCGGTCACTTCTTGTCCATCAGCGCTTCGACCCCAGGCAGTTTCTTTCCTTCCAGAAACTCCAGCGAGGCCCCGCCGCCGGTCGAAATATGAGTGATCTGATCCGCAACTTCGGCGCCATGCACTGCAGCGACCGTATCGCCACCGCCCACAATCGAAATCGCTCCCACGTTCTCCGCCACAGCATGAGCGATCTTGAAAGTCCCCCGCGAAAATCCCGGAACCTCAAAGACGCCCATCGGCCCGTTCCACACGATGGTGCGTGCCCGCGAAATCTCCTCTGAGAACAGCTCGATCGTCTTCGGCCCAATGTCCAGCGCCATGCGATCGGCCGGAATCGGCTGGCCTTCGCCGATCTGCTGCACCACTGCGTTGGTCTCCGGTTTAATCGCCACCACGTGATCGATCGGCAGCAGGAAAGTCACATTCCGTTTCTTCGCTTCCTCCAGCAACTGTCGCGCCAAGTCAACCTTGTCGGCTTCGAGCAAAGACTTGCCAATCTGCTGTCCCTGCGCCTTCAGGAACGTATAGGCCATGCCGCCGCCGATGATGAGCGAGTCGACCTTGTCCATCAGATTCCGAATCACTCCGATCTTGTCGCTCACTTTGGCGCCGCCCAGGATCGCTACAAAGGGCGGTTCCGGATGCTCCAGCGCCTTGCCCAGATACTTCAGTTCCTTCTCCATGAGCAGGCCGGCCGCCGATTTTGACACGAACTTGGTAATGCCCACAGTGGAAGCGTGCGCCCGATGCGCGGTGCCGAAGGCATCGTTCACGTAGAAATCCGCTAGAGTTCCCAACTGCTTGGCGAACTTCTCGTCGTTGGCTTCCTCTTCCGCATGAAAACGGAGATTCTCCAGAAGCAGGGTCTGGCCTTTTTCCAGTTGCGTGGCCACTTCCTCCGCTTCCGGACCGACACACTCTGGACAGAAGCCCACGTTTTCGCCGCGTGCCAGCTCTTTGTCGAGCACCATGCGTAGCCGCTCGGCGACAGGCTTTAGGCTCATCTTCAGATTGACTTTGCCTTTGGGCCGCCCCAGATGTGAAGCCAGAATCAGCCTCGCCCCATGGCGCAACGCGTACTCGATGGAGGGCAGCGTTTCGCGGATGCGCGTGTCATCCATCACGCGGCCGTCTTCCAGAGGAACGTTGAAGTCGACACGCATGAACACACGGTTGCCGTTAAGAGGAAGATCGCGGATGGACAGCTTGGGCATTGGCAGGTTCGTCCTTAAATAGAGGCAATTTGAATGTAGCGCCGCCGTCCCGGCGGCTGTAGTGCTGGCGTCCCGCCCGCACTCCCCGGTAAGGCGGTGCTACAAACTGCGACGCATTAGAGACCCTTACCGGCGATGTAGTGAATCAGATCCCGCACCCGACAGGAGTATCCCCATTCGTTGTCATACCAGGAAATCACCTTGACGCAATTGCCGCCGACCACGAGGGTCATGGGCGCATCCACAATGGAAGAACGTGGATCGCCCTTGAAATCCGACGAAACCAACTCATTCTCCTCATAGCCCAGGTAGCCTTTCAGCGGCCCGCTTTCGGAGGCCTTTTTCAGCGCCGCATTCACCTCTTCCTTGGTCGTCTTCTTTTCCACCCATGCCACCAGATCGACCACCGAAACATTGGGCGTAGGTACCCGCATGGAGAAACCATCCAGTTTTCCGGCCAGCTCGGGAAGGACGAGCTTCAAGGCCTTCGCCGCTCCCGTGGAGGTCGGGATCATGTTGATGGCCGCAGCTCGCGCCCGGCGCAGGTCTTTATGCGGGAAGTCGAGAATTACCTGATCGTTGGTATAGGAGTGAATCGTAGTCATGGTCCCGCTGACAATCTTGAACGTGTCATTGATCACCTTGGCGATCGGGGCCAGACAGTTCGTGGTGCAGGAGGCGTTTGAAATGATGTGATGCTTGACCGGATCATACTTCTCCTGATTCACGCCCAGCACCAGCGTAACGTCTTCATTCTTCGCCGGAGCTGAGATGATGACCTTCTTTACCGATCCTCGCAGGTGCTTCTTGGCGTCGTTCGCGTCAGTGAAGTGTCCGGTCGACTCAATCACTACCTGAGCGCCCACCGAATCCCAAGGCAACGCGCCCGGATCCCTTTCCTTGAACACCTTGATGGTTTTATTGTCGATGCTGATACTGTCTGCGCCCGCCGTGATCTTGTGTGGCAGGTTTCCAAGAATGGAATCGTATTTCAGCAGGTGTGCCAGCGTCTTGGGGTCGGTGAGATCGTTCACCGCCACGAATTCCAGGTTGGGATCGTTAAGCGAGGTCCGCAAAACGTTGCGGCCGATGCGTCCGAATCCATTAATACCAACTTTGATTGCCATAATTTCTCCTTTCTTAATCTTACGTGTTCTAATGTTCGTATGAGTGCGACGTCAGAAACCTTCCTGAGCCGGTAGACAGACAGATGATGTTAGCAGGACGAGGAACCGGCGTAAATGATGGCGTGACAGGATTTGAAAGGCTCCGGTCCCATCACGGAACCCGGCGGGTCTGATCCTCCCAGGCTAAGGAAAGCTTAATTCCAGAAAAGCATCCGCCCTGCTAAACGGCGACGTCAGCCGGGCCAACAGATACTTCCGGTTAATGGTCAGCCGCGCGTGGGCGTGCTCTTCCTGCGGCAGGATGCGCGCCAATGCCGCGACTTCGGGCCCGGTCACTTTCCCCCGCATTGTGCAAGGAGCCACCGTCACCTGCGGATTGTTGCGAATGCGCTTCGTTTTGCCCATCTTGCTCAGGGTCATCACGTAAAGCTTGTCGCCGTCTTCGCCGAACCACACCGGGGTCGCGATCTTGGCGCCGCTCTTGCGGAAGGTGCCAAGCGAGATGTATTTCTGGCCGTGGATTGCAGAAGGGATTCCCTGGGTCATGCTGACATTCTAGCGGACTCCATGTGGCTGTCGCGCATGGTTCGCCTGGGGTCCGACCGATTGATCCCGCCCTCTCTTCTGTGTTAAAAGCCTTGCATGCGTAAATGGATGCGCGAGCGCCTGCAGCGCCGCAAAAAGACGCCAGCAGAGCCCTCCGATCAACCCGCTCCCCCGCCTTTGCAGCCGGCCTATTTTGATGCGGAGCAGCCTCCCAGCACGGTTCCCGAAGCCGGGAAGATCGAATCGGAAATCTCTGCTCCACCGGCGCCCATCGAGGAAGTTCGACCGGTACGCCGGGCGCGTTCAAGCGCGGAGGAACAGGGGCCTGAAGAACGGCAGTTGGAAGCACAACCCGCAACCCCGCCGCAGCCTGGCCCCGCTGGTTCCGGATCAACTGGCCGGGGCCGCCGTCGCCGTGGTGGACGCGGACGTGGCGGCCGCGGGCGCGAGCAAGCGGTTGCGCAAGCCTTTGCCCCCGCTGCCGCGAAAGGATCTATTCCCGTTGTTCCTGTGGAGGGTGCCGAAGGAGAGTTTTCGGACACCGGAGAGGCAGAAGAGCCAGCAGTAACCTCTCCAGTCGCGTCCGCTCCGAGGGTTCCGGCAATTCCTGCGGTGCCGCCACGTCCGCCGAAAGGCGTAGTTGTCCTCGCCATCGGACTGCCTGGCTCCGGCAAGAGTTCGTGGTTCAAGCGCCACAACGTGGTCCCGCTCTCCAGCGACATGGTGCGCTCGCTACTGTTCGACGATGTCCGTGAGCAGCGTTTTCAAGATCTTGTATTTTCCAATCTCCGCTCCATGCTCAAGGCGAGACTAATCGCCAAGCGTCCCATGAATTATGTGGACGCCACCAACCTGACTCCGCAGGAACGTCAGCATTGGATCAAACTGGCCAAGGATTATCAGTACGAAGTGCAAGCGGTCTTCTTCGACGTACCGCTCGAGGTGTGCCTCGAGCGCCACCAGCGCCGCGACCAGGTAGTTCCCGAAGACGTGATGCGCCGCATGGCGGCCAAGCTCAAGCCTCCCGCGTTTGAAGAAGGCTTTGCGAAGATTACCGTCGTCCGAGTAAAAAAGAAGGAGTCCGACGCAGACTAGGGGAACCATCAGTTGGCTGGACGTTCATCCCTTGAGATGCGGCAGCATCTCCTTGAACGCAGGCGACGACGAGGAACGCATCAGCTCATAGATCATCATTTCGGTCGAAGAAATCACCGCGCCCGCGGCCCGCATTCTTTCCAGGCCGATCTTCCAGTTCCATTCCGTTCGCGAACCCACCGCATCCGAGGCGACATGCACGAGGTAGCCTTCGCGCAGCGCCGCGAGCGCCGTCTGCGCCACGCAGATGTGGCTCTCCATGCCGCATAGCAGCAGGGTGTTGCGGTTCCCCGGAAGCCGCTTGAGCAGCGTGCAGAAAACCTCGCTGCCGAAGCAGGAGAATCGATCCTTGTCGATGGCCTCGGTTTCCGGCAGCAGAGAAGCGATCTCCGGCACGGTGTTGCCCAGTCCCTTCGCATATTGCGTGCTCACAATCGTCGGAATCTTGAGCACACTCGCGGCGCGGATCAGCAGCTTCGAGTTGCGCACCAGTTGTTCCTTCTGAAAAATCGGCGGCAAAAGCTTTTCCTGGATATCCACGACAATGAGCGCACACTGGTCCGATTCCAGCGATCGGCGCGCAATTTCGGTGTATTCGGTTGAGATGGCAGAAACACTCTCAGAGATAGTAACCATAAGCACCTCCTTGCGCAGCACAGCGGACAAACAGAGTTTAACGCGAACTGATAGCGAAGGCACGGAGCCGGTTGACCGGGGTGATGACTCGTTGGATAATGGATCGACTGCCCCCTCGTTCAACGGCTAGGACACCTGCCTCTGGAGCAGGTTATCGGGGTTCGAATCCCTGGGGGGCAGCCAACTCTCGGCAATTAAGCCGCCTCCTTCCTGCATACGTCCCTACTTACTAAGACCATCCAAGTCCGCTGCCGCGGAATCTATCAGCGCGGCTTCGTTCTCAAGCACTCTGGCAACCCGAGCGATCTCACTGTCAGCCTCCTGCCAGCGGCGTTGTTCGATGGCCTCGCGAATCCCCGGCATGGTTTTAGGAGAGTATCCGGTGTAAACGCCGGGAGCGTAGATCATGTGTCGGTACCACGGGCGGCGGGGGAGACCAGCGGGATCGGTGAGCCTCCTCTCGCTTTGCAGCAGCTTCTGGTTCAGCGTGGCTAACCGCTTGTCGCCCCCGGGAAATCCCGAGGCTTCGGCTTTGTTGAAAGCGGTCTTGTAGCGCTCAGCGCTTTTCGTGAGTACTTCCAGAGCATTCTCGAGTGGTGCAAAGTTCAAGTGCGGAGGAATGTCTTCCGGCGGCGGCGCGACCGTCGGTTTGCGCGGATCGAGAGCGGCGTGAAATGCGCCTTCTTTTAACTCCATTTCGCGTTCGTGAGCTTCATCCTGCTTACTCTGCAAGAGCTTTTGCAGCTCTTTGTTGTAAGTCTGCATGGTGTCGGCCAGATCGGTGAACTCGTAGGGCAGGACGTCGGCATCGGCCATTCGCATCCCCACCGTGCCGATAGTCTGCGAGAGTGCCACGCCGTACGCAAAATCGGTATCGGAGAAGTGCGTGAACCAATAGAAGTCGTCGTAAATGGAGTGGTAGATCCCGCCATCGTCTTCGCCCCCATAAGCCAGGTTGAGCGACGCGACGCCGAGGTGGTCGACAAACGCCGTGTAATCCGTTCCAGAGCCGAGAGCATTCATCCGTAAGTCAGCTCTCTGGCGCAGCTCTTTGCGGTCTTCTTCAGACTTGGCTTCGGTAATGCCGGCCAGCCGGTCGCGATCGAAAACTGAGAGCTTGCTCTCCGGATCGTCGATATTACGTGCCACGTTGTTCATGAAGTGCTCCAGCGAGTGGGAGCCCTCCATGAATAGGTAGCCGCGGCCGTTGCCGTCGGAGTTGATGTAAACAGCGGCATGTTCTTGTAACTCGCGCCCGTGGGTTTCGGCCCAGGCGGTCGAACCTAACAGCATCGGCTCTTCGCCATCCCAGGCACAATAGACAATGGTGCGCTTAGGCTTCCAACCCTGCTTGAGCAGTTCGCCGAACGAGCGCGCTTCTTCCAGTAACGCGACCTGGCCAGAGATGGGATCCTCGGCACCATTCACCCAACCGTCGTGATGGTTGCCGCGCACTATCCATTCATCGGCTTCAGACGAGCCGGGAATGCGGGCAATAATATCGTTCACATCCTTAACGTCCCAATTCGATTCAACCACCAAGTGCACTTTGGAATTGCCGGGACCAACGTGGTAAGCGATCGGCAAAGCCCCACGCCATTCCTCGGGCGCAAGCGGGCCTGTAAGGGCGGCCAGCATCGGCTGAGCATCTCCGTAAGAGATGGGCAGAGTCGGAATCCTGGTAATGCTCGGCGCGTTGCTTGCGGTCATGTGGAGCGCGTTGGGGTCGCCTCGATCAGGAGTGAGCGGATCGCCGGGATAGTTGGACGCAAAATCCATCACACTCCCGCGCTGCACACCCTGGTCAGGACGCATCGCGCCCTGAGGAAAAACGTCGCCGCCAAAGTAGCCGTCGTCTTTGGGATCAGAATAGATAAGGCAGCCGACGGCGCCATGCTCGGCGGCAACCTTGGGCTTAATGCCTCGCCACGAGTTGCCGTAGCGCGCAATTACTATGGTTCCCTCCACCGAAACGCCGAGACGCTGCAGGCGTTCGTAATCCTCGGGCAGGCCGTAATTCACATATACCAGCGGCGCGGTCACATCCCCGTCGCGGGAGTAGGCGTTGTAAGTCGGAAGCTGTTCGTCCTTTTGATTCGAGGTGGGATCCTCCGCCAACGCAGGCTCCTGCAATTTGGCAACGTAGGGGGTGGGAGCGATCATTTCCACCAGGCGGCGTTTGGGCGTAGGAAAAAGCACCTTGAAGCTCTCGATATGGGCATCCAGGCCCCATTCTTTAAATTTCGAGAGTATCCATTCGGCGTTTTGCTTGTCGTAGGCGGAACCCACATGGTGCGGCCGAGCGCTCAGCAAACGCATATAGTCGCGTTGTTTCTGAGCGTTGGGAAGAGCGCGGAATTTGCTTTCCCACTCGCGTTCCGCACGCGCATTCTGGATCGAGAATCCGTCGAGAGTAGCCCCTTGATTTGATTCTGGCGAATCTGCGAGGGCTGAGTGTAGAAACATGCCGACGACGAGTAGTCCAAGGATTGAGCGCCGCATGGGCCTCCTGAGATTTGGGCACAACGAGTATGCCACGGAAGACGTTGCTTTTCGATGTGACTGGAAAAGTTTGTGTGAGTGGTAATCAAGAAAAGCGAAGGGAAACCGGCAGCCTCGCCTTTTTCTTTTTCAGTTTCCTCTGTTAGGCTGTCGCCGTTCAATGGAGGCGTATATGATGAAAGTCCACAGCCTGAGACTTCTTGCTGTTGTCCTTCTTCTCTCGATTTCAAGCGTCTTCATTCATTCACAACATTCCTCTCCACCCCTGAAGCGAATCGCCATTCGCGCCGGGCGCCTGATCGACTGCAAGAGCGATGCCCCCATTTCGAACGCCTTGATCCTCATCGAAGGTGACAAGATTCTCAGTGTCACTCCCGGGGGATCCCCGCCCGCAGGCGTCGAACTGATCGATCTTCCCAAGGCCACCGTCCTTCCCGGCTTCGTCGATGCCCACACTCACGTTTTGCTCCAAGGAGATATCACCTCGGAAGATTACGACAAGCAACTCCTCAAACAGTCCATCCCGTACCGCGCCATCCTGGGGGCGCGCAATGCTCAGATCGCGCTCTCCCATGGCTTCACTGTGCTTCGAGACCTGGAAACCGAGGGCGCGATGTACGCCGACGTCGACGTCAAGCAGGCCATCGCCAACGGGGAGATCCCAGGCCCCCACATGCAAGTCGCCACCCGGGCCATGACTCCTATGGGCATGTACGGTCCCTTGGGATACTCCTGGGAGATCCGTATACCTCAGGGTGTGCAATACGTCGATGGTGTGGATGAAGCTCGCAAAGCTGTCCGCGAGCAGGCAATGTTCGGGGCCGACTGGATCAAGTATTACTCTGACCACGGGTACTTCTATGGTCCCGACGGAGTACTGCACAGCCATGTCAATTTCACCGATGAGGAAGCCAAAGCCATTGTTGATGAAACCCATCGCATCGGAAAAAAAGTTGCCGCGCATGCCATCGGCAACGATGGCATCTCCGCAGCTCTAAGAGCGGGCGTCGATACCATCGAGCATGGCGACGGGCTGAGCGAGCCGCAGATGGAGGAAATGGCGCGTCGCGGCATCTATTGGGTTCCCACCATCGCGGTCGGCGCCTATGTCGCCACCGGACGGCAGGGTAACTGGCCGAAGATGGTCGACACCGAAAAGGCTGCGTTTCAGTTAGCCCTGAAAAAGGGAGTGAAGATCGTTTTCGGCACCGACGCCGGCGGCTTCGATTGGAGAGACCTGAACGAAGCGAAGGAATTCGAATATTACGTCAACTACGGCATGACGCCCCAGCAAGCAATTCGAACCGCCACCACCACGGCCGCTGAACTGCTCGGCTGGTCCGACAAGATGGGCACCATCGAAGGTGGAAAATGGGCCGATTTGGTAGCCGTCTCCGGCGACCCCCTGAAGGACATCACCGAACTACAGCGCGTCAAATTCGTGATGAAATCCGGTAGCGTCTTCAAGAATGAGCTTAAATGACTGCTCATTCCCACCCGATTTACCGCGGGATTCCGGAGACTAGCTCCGGGTAAGCGCCACAAAACTTTACAGCGCAGGGACGGGCCGAGCGGTATGATCCGAGCAAGACGGCACCGAACGTCTGCACGATGCTATGAGGAGTTCTGGTCTTCGCATGCTGGTGATCAAGGGCAGGTTCCGCCCTGAGCACGTCATCCAGTTTGTCTTCTTGCTTCACCTGGTCGTGTGTCACCCGCACTCTTTGCTGGGGCAGGTGCCTACGCAATCCATTCCTGCGGCTCCCACCGATCGAGCCATTACCGATCGAGCCATCCACGGAGTGGTGAAGTCGGGAAATATGCCCATCCCAGGCGCCGGAATCTCCGCCACGAACACCGCAACGAAAGAACAAATTAATACGTGGACGGATGTCGACGGCAGTTACAGGCTACGGATTCCTGGTGACGGGGGTTATACCGTGCGAGTGCAGATGGCCGCATTCGCCGCGAGCTCACAGGAGGTAGTGTTAGACCCAACCCATCCGGACGTAGTAACGAATTTTGAACTG
>Ga0207053_10310_pt1 | contig 11812 bp, 13 predicted proteins | sample Alteio_BWMinCont_59_FD_153290 | JGI IMG/M metagenome (GOLD analysis project Ga0207053, IMG submission 153290) | Enriched cells from forest soil in Barre Woods Harvard Forest LTER site, Petersham, Massachusetts, United States -... | ecosystem: Environmental > Terrestrial > Soil > Temperate forest >...
TTTGGTTTTGCGATTGGGAAAAGCCTGGGGTGAGGCTGGTTGTACTAGACTGACAGTGGCTTGCGGGAGAACCTCGTATGCATGGGATGAGTTGCCAATACATGGTAAAGAGAAGACTGGCCGCGTTACTTGTAGTGGGAATACTGACGCAGGGAGTGGCGCGGGCCGAGACCTGCATTACGCAGTCGGCGATGACGGCGACGGAACGCGATGCTCTGGCTGCTGCTGCGCGAAATCTGGCGGCTAAGGTTCAGGCTGGCGACGCGAGTGGTTTGCGTGCCGTCACTGTGGCGGAGTATGCGAAGGACTTTGGCGGGATCGGGGATGTTGTTGCGAGTACTGCTCCGAAACTGAAGGGCGGCACGCTGACGGTGCAGCAGGTGTATGTGCTGGATGCCTCGCAGTTGAAACGTGCGGCGGATGGTTCGGCCCCGGATGCACAGTTTTTTTGCTCGCTGAACCACTCGATAGCGGAAGCGGATTTTTTGATTCCGGGATTGGTTCCGGGGCGGTATGGTTTTGCGATGGTGGACGTTACCAATTCGGCTGCGCCGTGGCGGCTCTCGTTTTTGCTCAGGCAGGATCCGGGCGGATGGGCGATGGCAGGTTTTTATCCGAAGCCGCTGACGGCTGCAGGCCACGATGGGCTTTGGTACTGGACCCAGGCGCGGACGATGGCGGCGCGCAAGGAGCATTGGAACGCGTGGCTCTACTATCAGCAGGCAGAGAAACTGTTGCAGCCCGCGAATTTTATCCAGAGCACCCATCTGGAGAAGTTGCATACCGAGCAGACTGCGGCTACGCCAACGGCGGTCTCCGATGGCGTCGGGCCGGATAATCCGCTGGTAGTGAAGGGCGCGGATGGAGCGGAATATCGATTTACCGGGCTGAGCGTGGACGATTCGCTGGGCAAGGACAAGGTGGATATCATCGCGCACCTCAAGGTCGATCAGATCGGTGATGCGCCTGCTGCGCATAAACGGAACTCGGATGCGATGGGTGCGTTGCTGGCGGCATATCCGGAGATGCGGAAGTCGTTTCATGGGGTGTGGGTGTTTGCGGAAGAGGCAGGGAAGAATCCGTTCGTGACGGAGCAGCCGATGGAAGAGATACGCTAAGGGCTGATTTCACAGGAATTTTAGCCTCGTAGTGCTATCTTGAAAGTCATTTCGGCGGAACGGAAATGACTGCCGTGTTGCTCTCCCGGGTTAGGCGGCATCTGATTGATTGGAAAGAAAGAGACTGATGGCAGAGATCAAGACGTTGAGCCAGGCAATCATGGAGCGGCGCGCCACCCCAAGTTTTGATGGGAAGGCGATTCCGGCTGCAGATCTGAAGCAGATTCTTGATGCGGGGCTTCATGCGCCAAGTGGTTACAACATGCAGCCCTGGCGCTTTATCGTGGTCCAGTCCGCAGAGCAGAAGAGGCGGCTGCGTGCAGCCAGCTACAACCAGGGCAAGGTGGAAGAAGCGTCGGCGGTGATTGTGGCCTGTGGCGATGCGGACGGTTGGAGGAAAGATCTCGACCTGATGCTGCAGCGGGGCCGGGAGGGCGGGATGCCGGAAAGTTACGCCGCGCAGGCTCGCAGCAGCGTTCCGAACTATCTTTCGAATTTCAGCAGCGGGCAGATGCAGGGATGGCTGAACAAACAGGTGATGCTGGCGTTTACGCACATGCTGCTGATGGCTGAGGTGATGGGGTACGACACGGCGCCGATGGAAGGATTTGAGCAGGAGAAGGTGCATGAGGTGTTACGGCTGCCGTTGAGCTACTGGGTGGTGGCGCTGCTGGGGATTGGACATGTCAAGGGCTCGGATAAGTTCAATGGCGGACGCTTCGATATGGCGCATACAGTGTTTAGCGAAGAGTTTGGCAAGCCACTGAAGTGATGGGGTACGACACGGGTACGCGGGTGGGACGGGAGTATCCGGCAACGCCGCTGGTTGGCGTGGTTGGCGTCGTGGTTCTGGGTGAGGATGTGCTGCTGATCCGGCGCGGACGCGAGCCAATGCTGGGAACGTGGTCACTGCCGGGCGGCTTGCTTGAGGTGGGTGAGACAACGGCAGATGGCGTGGCCCGTGAGGTGTTCGAAGAGACCGGAGTGCCGGTGCGTCCGGTGGAGATCGTTGCGACACTGGATCGGATCGTCCACGATGACGATGGGCGCGTGCGGTTCCACTATGTATTGGTGGAGTGGCTGTGTCTTCCCCTGGCCGATTGGTCTGGGAAGTTAATGTGTGGGGATGATGCGGTTGCAGCGACCTGGGTGGGACGCGATGAGATTTATTCGGAGACCTATGGCCTGGGGGAGCCTACACTGGCCGTGATTGAAAAAACGCTGAAGCTTGCGGAGACGAGAGAGAGATGAAGTTTGCGTTGCGGGTGCTGGCTGTTGTCCTGATACTGTTCGTGGCTGCCGGGCTGGTGTTGTATTTCAATCCGCTGTGGGTTGCGGACCAGCAGATTCGACTGAAGCTCTGGCGGGCGGGTGTGCAGAGCAGGTACGTTAAGGCCGGCGGATACAGAATGCACTATTTTGAAGCATCTCCGCCCAACGGGACGCCGGGGACGCCGCTGTTACTGGTGCATGGTCTGGGGGCGCGAGCGGAAGACTGGCAGGCGATGATTCCGGCGCTGGCCCCGAAGGGATTTCACGTTTATGCGCCGGACCTGCTGGGGTATGGGCGGTCTCCGCAGCCTGACGTGAACTACTCGATTGCGATACAGGAGACTGCGGTGATGCAGTTTATGCAGGCGGTAGGTTTATCGCGTGCCGATGTTGGCGGATGGTCGATGGGCGGATGGATCGCCATGAAACTGGCGCTGGATCATCCTGAACTGGTGGACCGTCTGGTGGTGTACGACAGCGCCGGGATTTATTTTCCGCCGACGTTTGGAGGTGACTTGTTTGTTCCGACGGATACTGCCGGGATAACACGGTTGTTTACGATTCTTTCGCCGCATCCGCCACAGTTTCCGGATTTTGTAACGAAGGCGCTGCTGCGAAAGTTTGCTGACAATGGATGGGTGATCAATCGCAGCATGGCGTCGATGACGAGTGGGCGGGACCTGCTGGATTTTCGGCTGCACGGGATGCAGCGGCCAACGCTGGTGATGTGGGGCGCCAAGGATGATCTGATTCCGCTCGCGACGGGGAAGAAGATTCATGAGCTGATTCCTGGCTCAGTGTTGAATGTCGTTGAGGGATGCGGTCATCTTGCGCCGCTGGAGTGCTCGAAGCCGGTGGTGGAAGGGACTGTTGATTTTCTGCGCGCGGACCCACCGATGCAGGGTGGCGAGAGGGTGCTTTCCGCTCGATGAGTGCGGCGGCTTATTGCGAAATGTATGCGCATTTTGAATGCGATTTGATTTGTTAATTTAGTCGGGCTGCCACTGGTAGGCGTTGGGTTGGGGAAGGCCTGCGTGGGCCAGGACTCGGTTGACGAACTGGCGGGCCATCTCGGTGGTGTTCTGCGGGTGATTGTAGAGGGTGGGGATGACGGGGAAGATGGTGGCACCGGCGTCGAAGGCGAGCTGCATATTGCGGAGATGGATGCGGTTGAGCGGAGTCTCGCGGACGCAGAGGATGAGGGGGCGGCGCTCTTTGAGGCAAACGTCTGCAGCTCGCTGGATGAGATTCGAGGCGAGGCCATTGGCGATTGCGGCGAGGGTTCCCATGGAGCAGGGAAGGATGATCATGGCGTCGGTAGGGTAGCTGCCGCTGGCGATGTTGGCGCCGATGTCGTTGTCGGCGTGCTGCTGGAGCCTGGGGCAGGGCGCGTCGAGGAGTTTTTCGGCGAGGTTGTTTCGGCCGCTCAGTTGTAGCTCTTCCGCGAAGACGCGGAGGGAGTTTTCAGAGGCGACGAAGTTTATTTTGGCGACGCGGGCGTCGGCTGCGAGGGCGCGAAGCATCTCAGCAGCATAGATGGAGCCGCTGGCTCCGGTTACGGCGAGCGTGATGGTGCGAGCCTCGGTCACAGAATAATTATCGCTTACGGACGATATTCGAAGAGGGCGCGACTTTTCAATGATGCATTGCGTTTAACGAAAAGAACGAAATCAGGCACTTAAAGAGAATTTCTTCTGGCGGGAGTTTATGAGGCGACAGTTCACAACTGGAATGATCGTTGTTGCGGTATTGGCGCTGTTTTCGCCACTGGCTGAACGGCGGGCCGGGGCTTCGGTGGCGCTTTTGATGGAGGAGCCGTATGGAGATTTTGGCGCATTCAATCCGACCGGCCATGCGGCCGTGTATCTGAATCATGTGTGTGCCGAGACGCCTACCCAACTGCGGAGGTGCAGGAATGGCGAGTATGGCGTGGTGATCAGCCGCTATCACAAGATGGATGGATATGACTGGATTGCTATGCCGCTGATTTCTTATCTGTATGCAGTAAACACCGTGGAGGAGATACCGACGACGGTGGATAAGGCGAAGGTTGCCGAGCTGCGGGACGCGTACCGCAGAGCGTCTCTGGAGGAACTCGCTCCGGATACGAAGACGGGCGAGGCGCCAAAGGGAGAATGGACACAGTTGGTGGGAGCGTCATACGACCGGACGATCCACGGGTTTGAAGCGGAGAGCACACAGGAGCAGGATGATCGGTTTATCGCGTATGTGAACGATACGAAGAATGTGGGGCACTTTAATTTGTTCTTCCACAACTGTGCGGATTTTTCGCGGGTCATGCTGGATATCTACTTCCCGCATGCGATCCATCGGAATTACATTGCGGATGCGGGGCTGACCACGCCGAAGCAGGTGGCTCGCTCTATGGTGAAGTATGGGAGAAAGCATCCTGAAGTGAAGATGTCGGCATTTGTGATTCCACAGGTTCCAGGAGACATGAGTCGGAGCCACGGGGTCGATGGTGTTGCTGAGTCGCTGGTGAAGAGCAAGAAATATTTGATTCCGTTGGTGGTGATCAATCCAGAGGTGACGGGCGGAATTGTGGTGGTGTATCTGGCGGACGGAAGGCTGAAGATGCCAAAGGATGCGCGAGTGTTTGCGGTGAACGATGCCGAGGTGACGGATGCGCCTACGGTGATGTCTGATGGAAAACGGACACTGCTCCCGCAGCCGAGTGGGGGGCCCAGTAACTGAGTTTCAGGGGCGAAGCGCGTAGGCGATGAGGGTTTGGCCGTGGAGGTTGTGGGCGGCGTTGAAAGCTTCGTTGCTGGCTTCTTCCTGGGCGGGGATGGTGGGGTCGAGCTCGCAGGCGGCGATCTCTTCAGTGGTGGCGTGGATGAAGCAGAGCTCGCAGGTGGCGAGGTTGTTCTCTTCGGTGCGCATGGGTGGACCGAAGGTGCGGCAGAGAATGGGGCGGTGTTCGTAGAGTTCGCAGGTACCGGTGGTGAGATCGAGGACGGGGCAGGGCTCGTCGTTGGCGAACTCTTCGAAGAGGATGGCGGCTTCGTGGTCCTCGTTGAGGATGCCGGTGCTGAGATCGCCGGGGAACCAGGGGTCGAGGCGGGTTCGGGCGTCGGCTACTCTTGTGTGGATTCTTGTGGCTCGCTCGGGGTCTGTTTGTTCGAGTGTGGCGAGGCCTTCGCGTAGACGGGCTGCGTCTTCGTGAGCGATCGGGAAGACGCCGACGCAGCATTGGGAGCAGCCGGGATGGCAGACGAGGTGGGGGCCTCCGCGTTGGTAGGCGTCGGCTACTGCTGTGTCTACGATTTGGATCAGGGTGTCGATTTACGGGCCTCGGTAGGAGATGATTTCATTCGCATCATCTCAGGGAATGATGCGCTCTTGACGGAGACGCGTAAAGAGGTCGAAGAAGCTGTCGTCGGTGGCCTGGTAGTCGAGGAAGCCCAGCTTGCGGCTTTTACTCATGTCCGTGACGACCTCAATGGGGCGGCCAAGATCGGCGTCGGTGTGCCACGCCGAGACTAAATGACTCAGGTTCGGCTCGATCAGGTTATGGGATTTGACGATGTTGCGCCATATGGTGTCGGCATCGGCGAGTTGCTGTTCGAGTGGAGTGCCCTCGCCTGGGAAGGGTGCGGGTTCGATGTCGAACCATGAGGCCAGGCGCGGCCACATCCAGCTCCAGCGGAAGACGTCTCCGTTGACGATGTTGAAGGCCTGATCGCGGGCGGCTGGCGTAGTCGAGGCCCACTCGAGATGGCGGGCAAGCAGTCTCGCATCGGTCATGTCGGTGAGACTGTTCCATTGGGCTGCGGAACCGGGAAAGAGGAACGGGCGCTTTGCTTCGCGGCAGATGGTTGCGTAAACAGCGAGGGTGACACCCATATTCATGGCGTTGCCGAGAGCGTAGCCGACGATGGTGTGGGGACGATGGACGGTCCAGCCAAAGTTGTGACGGGCGGCGGCGGCGAAGACCTCGTCTTCCTGAGCGTAGTAGAAGTTTTCGATGTCGAGACGGGGCTGCTCTTCGCGGAAGGGCGTGGCGGGAAGCTTGCCTTTGCCATAAGCCTCGAATGGGCCGAGATAGTGCTTGAGGCCTGTGACGAGAGCGACGTGGCGGACGGAGTTTCCGGCGGAGACTGCGTCGAGGAGATTGCGGACCATGGCACTGTTGACGCGGATATTCTCTGCTTCCGTCGGTTGACGGAGCCATGTGGTGATGAAGACGTGAGAGGGATTGAGGCCGTGGAGGGCGGTACGAAGCGCAGCGGGGTCGAGGAGGTCTGCTGAGATGAAGTTGACGTTGCCGATACCGGCTGAGGGTTTGCGAGCGAGGCCGTAAACCTGCCAGCCGTTCGAAAGCAGCTGATGCGCGAGATTATTGCCGACAATGCCGGTGACTCCGGCGATGAGTGCAGTGCGAGACATGAACGATCCTTTGCGGTCGATTCGTCGGGTAAGGGACATTAGGACTCGACTGCTAATTGGATGAGAAACATGCCTTTACGATTCCACGCGGAGTTCGCACCTGACGCGCATGTACGCTCCTGGACGAGACTGCATGAACAGGAGCCGACGCGTGAGTCAACGAAACCGGCTCGACCGAGACAATAACCTGGAGCCGGTGTCATTAAGCTAGACGGCTTTGCGCTGGAAGGTCGTCTTCTTGGTGCCGGCGAAGGAGTCTTTCGCCTTGACTGAGGCTGTGTTGGAGGTGGCGAGGGATTTGTCGCCGCCCTTTGCCTGGGCTGCGGCTTTGTCGCGCAATGCCTGGAGCTTCTGGGCTTTCGGACCTAGCCCGCGTGCCTTTGAATCGCCTGCTTTGGGGATGAAATTACTCATACTGAAATCCTCTCATGCTGTGAGGTCTTCGAACAAGGAAGACCCTGGCCTGGAAAAGGAGGTCGCGCTCCGCACGATACCCCACCCTTTCGCGGTGAAGCTGCGAGAGGATGGGAGAACCCAGGTTGGTTGCGCGTTTAGGAGTTCAAAACGCGGGCGAAGATGGCGTCTACGTTGGCCAGCTGGCGTGTGTAGTCGAAGGCTCGGGCTAGTTTTTCTGGGGAGAGTCGGGCGGTGATCTCGGGGACTTTGGCGATCTCTTCGCGGAAGATGAGGTCGTTCTTCCAGGAGTTCATGGCGTGGCCCTGGACGAGGCGGTAGGCGTCTTCGCGGGACATGCCGGATTCGGCGAGGTCGAGGAGGAGCTGGCCGGAGAAGATCAGGCCGCCGGTGGACTCGAGGTTCTTCAACATGCGGGCCGGGTAGACGAGGAGCTTTTCGATGAGGTTCGTCGTCTTCGCCAGCAAATAGTCGGTGAGGATGGTGGAGTCGGGGAGGATGACGCGCTCGGCAGAGGAGTGGGAGATGTCGCGCTCGTGCCAGAGTGCTACGTTTTCGAAGGCGGTTTGCGCGTTGGCTCGGATGACGCGGGCGAGGCCGGAGATTTGCTCCGATGTGATGGGGTTGCGCTTGTGCGGCATGGCGCTGGAGCCTTTTTGTTTTTCGGAGAAGAACTCTTCGGCTTCGCGGACCTCGGTGCGCTGGAGATGGCGGACTTCGGTGGCGATCTTGTCGAGGGTGCTGGCGAGGACGGCGAGGGTGGCTACGTAGGCTGCGTGGCGGTCGCGCTGGACTACTTGTGTCGCAACATCGACGGGGCGCAGACCCAGTTCGGCGCAGATGGCCTCTTCGTGCTCGGGCTTGAGGTGGCCGAAGGTGCCGACGGCTCCGGAGAGCTTGCCTACGCGGAGGTCTTCGGCAGCGGCGTCGAAGCGGGTGAGGTTGCGCTGGATCTCGGAGTACCAGAGGAGGAGCTTGAGGCCGAAGGTGGAGGGCTCGGCGTGGATGCCGTGGGTGCGGCCGATGATGGGAGTGTGCTTGAACTCGATGGCGCGCTTCTTCAGAGTGTCGGAGAGTGCGACGATGCCGGCGCGGATGATGGCGGAGGCTTCCCTGAGCTGGAGGGATTGGGCGGTGTCGACGACGTCCGTGGAGGTGAGGCCATAATGGAGCCAGCGTGAGTCTTCGGGGGAGTCGATGTGCTCGGCGACGGTGGTGGTGAAGGCGATGACGTCGTGGCGGACTTCGGCTTCGATTTCGTTGATGCGGTCGACGGTGAAGGCGCCGCGGTCGCGGATGGTGTCGGCGGCGGACTGCGGGACGAGGCCGAATTTGGCGAGAGCCTGGGAGGCTGCGACCTCGACGGTGAGCCAGCAGCGGTACTTGTTTTCGTCGGACCAGATGCGGCCCATGGCGGGGCGTGTGTAACGAGGAATCAAAGCGAGAATCTCCAGATGAAAATGCGGGAGTTAGAGCGTACTGCATCATTTTACTGTGTTGTGGGATGGATAGGCACGAATGCGTCGCTTTGCATGAATGTCGTATAGCGATATAATCGTGTTACGACATATGCCGATTGCCAAACGGAACAAGACAAACTGGAAGGCTCCGGAAAGGCTGAGCGAGCTTGCAGAGTTTCGCTATCAGTTGCGCAAGTTTCTCAGTTTCAGCGAGAACGTGTCTGAGTCGCGGGGTATTCCGGCGCAGCAGTATCAGTTGCTGCAGGTTGTAGCGGCGGTTCCAGTGGGGCAGGAGTCATCCATCTCGTACATCGCCGAGCGGATGATGGTGAGACATAACAGCGCGGTGGAACTGGTGGACCGGGCGGAAAAATCCGGGCTGGTGCGGCGGGTTTCGGATGAGAGCGATCATCGGCGATCGCTTTTGGAGATTACCGAACTCGGTGGCGAGGTGCTTACAGAGCTGGTCGCGAAGCATCTTAATGAGATTGAGGCTAACGGTACGGAGATTAAACGGGCTTTGGAGAAGCTGCTCGATTCGAGACCTGGGACAAACAGAAAGAGTAGAGAGAAATGACGAACGAGGAGACTAACGGCGCGCTGCGGGACTATTCCGCAAACCACCGAATGCTGTTGATCAGCGGGCTTGCGGCGATCCTCGGCGGTGCTGGTGCCGTACTGGCGTGGGCGTTGTTAGGACTGATCCGGCTGGCGACCAATCTTTTTTATTTTCAACAATTCAGCTTCGTCGACAGGTCTCCGGCTGACCACACCATGGGATGGTGGGCTGCGTTGATGCCGGTTATCGGTGGGCTGATCATCGGTGTAATTGCACGTTACGGCTCGGAAAAGATTCGTGGGCATGGGATGCCCGAGGCGATTGAAGCGATTGTCTTTAAGGGAGGAAAGGTCGCTCCGCGACTTGCGATTCTGAAGCCGATTGCAACGGCGATCGCAATTGGATCGGGTGGCCCGTTTGGAGCCGAAGGGCCCATCATCATGACGGGCGGAGCGACGGGGTCGTTGATCGGCCAATTGCTGCGCACGACGGATGCAGAGCGCACGACGCTGCTGGTGGCAGGCGCTGCTGCGGGTATGTCGGCGACGTTCTCGTGCCCGCTTTCGGCGGTTCTGCTTGCGGTGGAGTTACTGTTGTTCGAATGGCGGCCGCGCAGCCTGGTGCCGGTGGCTGTGGCTTCAGTTACAGCGGGTGCGATACGGCGGCTTCTGCTCGGGCCTGGGCCGATCTTTCCGATGCTGCCGACGACTGTCCCCATGCACCATATGGCGATGATCGGAGCGCTGATTGTTGGCGTGTTGGCAGCACTGCTGTCGATGGGCCTGAGCCGCGCCCTGTATGGGATTGAGGACTTCTTTGAGCGCCTGCCGGTCCATTGGATGTGGTGGCCGGCGATCGGCGGTGTCATCGTTGGAATTGGCGGGCTGATCTTTCCGCCGGCGCTTGGTGTCGGATATGGTGTGATTCAGCGACTGGTGACCGATGATGTTACCTGGAAGCTGATTCTCGGTGTGCTGCTGGTAAAGAGTTTCATTTGGACCTTTTCGCTGGGATCGAACACTTCTGGCGGTATTCTGGCGCCTCTGTTGATGATTGGTGGAGCGATGGGAGCGGCGATGGGACATGTTCTCACGCCGGTGTCGCAGGGAGCATGGGCGCTGGTTGGCATGTCTTCGGTGCTTGCGGCTGCCATCGGCGCGCCGCTGACCGCGGCGATGCTTGCGGTGGAGTTAACCCACAACGGCGGTTTGATGCTGCCGGTGTTATTGGCCTGCGTAGTGAGCTACGGGATGGGCGTGCTGTTTCAACCGCGCTCGATCCTTACGGAGCGGCTCAGTCGGCGAGGCTTCCACCTGAGCCGCGAGTATGGCGTGGATCCGCTTGAGACCGTGATGGTGCGAGACGTGATGCATACGAGCATGTTTGCACTCTCCGATAAGGCTGTGCGCCAGGATGCGGCGGACTGGCTGGCAAAGATGAATCAGCGGGGGAGCGAGGCGTGGTCGCACTGGCAGCGATTGTTCCCGCTGGTCGACTCTGCAGGGCATCTGAGTGGCGTGCTCACTCGTAGCCAGATGATTACCTCAGCCGGCGCAGGAAACCTGGAGCAAGCGCTGCTGAAGGATGGCCGCTCGAATTCGGCAACGATTAGCCCTCGCGATACGCTGCGGACGGTGGCGGAAAAGATGGCAAAGTCGAAGCTTACGTCGTTTCCGGTGATTGATGCAGTTGGGATGTTGGTGGGAATGATCAATATCGACGATCTGTTGGTGGCACGAAGCAAGTCGAGTCTTCGCGACAGCGACAGCAAGCGTGTGCTGACGCTTCGCTGGCCGTTTGGCAGGCAGAGCCAGGCTGCTCCATCGATCAACCGTGTCGTGGAACCGATCGATAACGCGAATCGCGAGAAGGAAGCGATGGAGCAGGTTGAAGAGCGTATCGAGCGCGGGCTGGACTAGCGAGACTGCGGCTGGCTAACGCCGAAGAGTTTTGCCATCTCGTCGTGGAGAAAGCCATAGCCGGGGCGGTAGGGCTGGACCCATCTGCCGTCGATGACGAACTGCGGGATGGCGCGCTTGCCTACATTGGCAAGGACGATGTCGGCAGCGCCGGGAGTGGTTTCGATGTCGATCTCCTGGAAGGGGATGTTGTGCGTGTTCAGGAAACGCTTCGCTTCGCGGCAGTCGCGGCACCAGGATGCTGAGTAGACAGTTAGTTCCATAGAATTATTTTATCGTTACTGCTCATGATAGTTGCGCATTAGGCCGCCGTCGATGACGTAGGTGGATCCGGTGATGTAGGCGGCTTCGTCGGATGCCATGAAAGCCGCGAGGTTGGCGATCTCCTCGGATGTGCCGAGCCGGCCCAGGGGAATGTTCTGGAGTAAAGCGTCGAGTTTTGGCTTGTCTTCGAGGAGCGACGCGTTGATCGGAGTGGCGATGGCGCCAGGAGCGATGTTGTTGACGGTGATGCCAAGCGGGCCGAGCTCGACGGATAGGTTTCGCATGAGCATGCGCATGGCTCCCTTGGAGGCGCAGTAGGTGGAGAAGTGAGGGAAAGCCATGTCCTCGTGGACGGAGCTGATATTGATGATGCGGCCAGGTTGTTTGGCGTCGCGG
>Ga0207053_10273_pt1 | contig 11749 bp, 11 predicted proteins | sample Alteio_BWMinCont_59_FD_153290 | JGI IMG/M metagenome (GOLD analysis project Ga0207053, IMG submission 153290) | Enriched cells from forest soil in Barre Woods Harvard Forest LTER site, Petersham, Massachusetts, United States -... | ecosystem: Environmental > Terrestrial > Soil > Temperate forest >...
CCCACGTCTTAATGAACTTTCCGTCCTTCGAGAATTTCACAATCCTCGCGTTGCTATCGCCGCCGTGCCCATCGGAAACGAAAATGTCGCCATTGGGAGCAACGATAACGTCCGTTGGCTCGTTGAAAGTATCCGGACCGCTGCCCGCGACCCCCGCTTTCCCGAGCGTCATCAACACCTTTCCATCCGGGCTGAATTTGAATACCTGCTGGCCCTTTCCATCTTTGTCCTGGTAGTCGGTTACCCAGACGTTTCCGTCCTTGTCCACGCCGATACCATGCGGAGCCACGAACATCCCGCTCCCGAAGCTCTTCAGAAGCTTGCCGGATGAATCGAATTCGAGGATTGGATCTTCGGTTCGACCGACACAACTGTTGGCGCCGCACTTGTCGGCCACCCATATATGGCCCTTGGCATCGACATCGACGGCGCTGGTTGATCCCCAGACCCTCCCACTCGGCAGTTGCGCCCAGTTCACAATGACGTGATAGGGATTGGGTTGGGAATTCGGCGCGGAGTCGGTTTTCGCGCGAACGCTCGTTGCGCACATCGCCATCGTAACCAGAAGGGCTCCCGTAATCGCCAGCCGCGCCGCGTCGAGTACATATGCGTTGAGGAGAGCGCCGCCGGCGCGCACCGTTTGCGGATCATTCACCGTCTTTATCCTCCCTAGTCGCGGTTCAGGCCAGTCGAGGCCCGGTTGAGGTCCGTTCATCATACTCGGTCTGCTGAGTTCGCCTCATCCTAAATTGTTCGAAGTGGATGCTCCTTAGTTCCGGCCCACTACCTCACGCCCGTCGGCCAATACGGCCTTTCTGCAATACCCGACAGTCGCGCCGTTAGATCTTCGCTTTCACCGAGCATCTCCCGCCGGAATTTCCGACGAGAACATATGCCGCCCGCTTATCTCCAGTCAAGGCCCCGCTTCAAGGCGCTTCCCCGAAACTCACACGCTACCCAGCCCTAGCCCACTGCGTCCCGCAGCAAAGTGAGGAGAACGCGCCCGGTTGCAGGGAAGCACAGCTTGGCCACGCAACTTCATACAGAACCGTGGCATCTGGGTCGTTGGGGAGGTCCCTATGCGACCATCTACCGCCCTCGTCCTCCTGGCTCTTGCACCAATCGCGCTTTGGGCCGCCGGTGCGTTTCCGCGCTCTCCGCAAACTCCTGGTATAGCCGTAGCCATTTATGATGAGAATCCCTCGCACATTTGGAATCGTCTCTACGCAGCTTTGCGGATCCGCGAGGATTCGCAGGGGAATAGGTACGGCGAAGATTCGCTCGACCCCATGCTCTGGCCGGAGTCGGAGCATCTGTTGGCCCAGCCTTCGCACGAACTCGCGCTCCGCGTGCTGGATGAGTTCCTTCGAACCCACGCGGAAACTCTGATTCAGGACCCGCTCAAACGCGCCCTGTCGCAGCGCGACCTGTGGGCGGTGTTCGATTGGTCCGTCCAGCAATCCTCGTGGGCGGGGCAGCCCGGATACGGCAACGAGAAGCGGGAGTTGCAGACCCGGCTAGCCGAAGTGCTCAGGCGTCTGGCGCTCACGCAAGAACAGATCAAATCTCTGCCCGACAACTATGCGCAGGCGGTGGCCTCCGGCGCGTTCGCCGCGAAATACAATCCGGAACAGCCGCAACAGCCCTTTTTGCCGCCGGACTTGTTTGACCCGAGAGGGCCGTGGGTGTGCATCACGCCTAGTCCCGATTATCCGATTGGTTACGGCGGAGTCGCACCGTTGCATTTCGCGAATTTTTCGGGGCGCTCCCTCTTCCTCGTCTTTATGCGGCTACCGGAAGGACGTCAGGCGACTCTGGATTATTTTCAGACCTTGTGGAACTTTCCCCAGCCGTGGGTCTCGGTGTCAATAGGAGGCCCCGAAGTATCGCAAGAGAATCCCAGTTTGCCCTCTTTCCCCGCCGGGACGCAGGTGGCTTTGGCGCGCCAGATGGTGCTCTTCGATAAGCAAGGCAACCTGGTCGTCTCACCCATCACGGAAAGCGTACAGATACGTGTATACCGGGAAATCACGACAGCGCAGGCGCGCGACACTTCCGACGAGCGGCACAGCGGTCAGGACTTCTTCGAGATCAGAATCAGCCGGCCCTTGCTGTTCTCCGGCAAGCAGGGTGGTCTGAGGGCCACGGCTCGCGACGAAATAGAACTGCCGACGTTTCAGACGAAAGGTGACGACCCGATTGGCGAATCCCAAGCGCCTGCACACGCATCGCTTATGCGCACCATGGAGACCTGCCTTCTTTGCCATTCCGGCGGAGGGATTAGCTCGTTCAACAGCCTGAATAGCTTGCTCAAGCCGACCCGGCGCCAGGAGGAGCCAGGGAGCGTCAACTATGGACCCAGGTCTGAGAGCGAAAGCAATGCACTCTGGTGGAAAGTGAATCATTACGACTGGGGTTTGCTGAACGGGTATTGGAACGCCAAGCCGTGAGCAGATTGTCTCCTGAGAGGAGCTCAGGGTCCTCTTCCCTTTAATACGGCAGGTGTATTCGTGTACCCGCAACCTGACGTGCCACCCGCCCTTCGTCCCATGCGGCCCGTGCCCGAATTTGTTATCATGCGATGGAATCCGCAAACCCGAATCAGCCTAGAGAGATCGCCGTTTAGCCCAATGGAAGCGAAGCCAGCGCAGGTTATCTCCGCCCCGGAAGACGCCAGCCAGGCTGCGCTATTCCTGCGAGCCTGCCGCCGGGAACCGGTCCCCAGAGTGCCTGTTTGGATGATGCGCCAGGCGGGCCGCTATCTGCCCGAGTACCGGGCCCTGCGCGAGAAGCACAGTTTTCTCGAAGTGGCCAAAACTCCCGACCTTGCCGCCGAGGTTTCTCTCCAGCCCTATCGCCGGCTGGGCGTCGATGCCGTCATCGTATTTTCCGACATTCTCATTCCCGCCGAGGCCATGAGCGCGCCCATCGAACTGGGAGACGCCGGACCTGTAATCACTGCGCCCGTGCGCACCTCCGCGCAAGTGGAAGCGCTCTCCGTTTTCGATCCCGATCGCGAGACGCGCTTTGTCGCCGACGCCATCCGTCTGCTCGCCAAATCTCTCGGGCCCGGCGTTCCCGTTCTCGGATTCGCCGCCGCTCCCTGGACGCTCGCCTGCTATCTCGTGCAAGGCGCTTCGCGCGAAGGCTTCCCGGCGGCCAAAGCTCTGCTATGGAACGAGCCGGGAACCTTTCGCAAGCTCCTCGAGAAAATCGCTCGCGCCACCGCCCTCTATCTCAAGGCGCAGATCGCCGCGGGCGCGGCCGCCGTGCAGCTTTTTGACACCTGGGCGGGCGAACTCGATGCGCCCGCATACTGGGAGTTTGAGCTTCCCGCCACGCAACTCCTGATCGAGGAGCTGTCGCCCGGCAAGACGCCCGTGATTCTTTTTTCCAAGGCCTCCAACCACTTGCTCAGCTCCCTTGTCCGAACGGGCGCGAATGTGCTGAGCGTGGATTGGCGCATGGATTTGGCCGGCCTTCAGCGGACATTCGGGGACCGCGTCGCCATCCAGGGCAATATCGATCCCAGCGTTCTTTTGTCTTCGCGGCAAGCGATCGTCAATTCCGTCCATGAGGCTCTTCGGCAAACCAGGGGCCGCGGACACATTCTGAATCTCGGCCACGGAATTCTGCCCGATACCCCGGTGGAAAACGCGCTGGCCTTCATCCGCGCCGGCCAAGCGGCGCGCATGGAAAACGGCTCTGCCGAATCCGACGCCGTGGAAATCGCAAATATGCCCGAGCGCACGCCATTTGTATGAGCGATTTGCAACACCATTCCGAACTGAATCTCGAACTCGACCGCGAGCGATTCCGCATTTCGCCCGATTTCCTCGCGCTCTATAACCGCCCCGGCCCCCGCTACACCAGTTATCCCACCGCGCCCGTCTGGCGCGATGATTTCGGTCCCGCCGATCTCGAACGCGCCTATGAGCAAGCCGAAGCGGCCGGCACTCCCATCTCCATGTATATGCACCTCCCGTTTTGCGAGAGCCTGTGCCTGTTTTGCGCCTGCAACGTGGTCATCACCAAGGACCACAGCGTCGCTCCGCCCTATCTCGCCACCCTGAAACGCGAGATCCAATACGTCGGCGAGCGGGTTTCCCGTTCTCGTTCCATCGTGCAATTTCATTGGGGCGGCGGAACGCCCACTTATTTGACGCCGGCGCAAATGGAAGATCTATTCGGCTTCACCGCCGAAAGATTCTCCTTCGCTCCCGACGCGGAGATCGGAATCGAAATCGATCCCCGAGTTACCAGCGCGCAGCATCTCGAAACGCTGCGGCGCCTCGGCTTTAACCGCCTCAGCATGGGCATCCAGGATTTCGATCCCGAGGTGCAGCGGGCCGTCAAACGCGTGCAGCCGTTGGCGATGACTTCCGAATTGATCGCTCGCTCGCGCGCGCTCGGCTTTGAGAGCCTCAACGTCGACCTCATTTACGGATTGCCCTACCAGACCGCCGATCGCTTCGCGCGTACCGTGGATGACGTCCTGGCCCTGGCGCCCGATCGCATCGCTTTGTTCAGCTATGCCCACGTGCCTTGGATCCGCAAGCAGCAAGGCGCGCTGGCCGTCTCTCTGCCCGAGGGAATGGAGAAATTCCGCATCTTCTCCGCCGCCATCGAGAAGTTCCTGCGCGCCGGCTATCAGTACATTGGCATGGACCACTTCGCCAAACCCGACGACGAGCTGGCCGTCGCCCAGCGCCGGCGCACGCTGCATCGTAATTTTCAGGGCTATACGACGAAAGCCGGCGCCGACCTTTACGGCATGGGCGTGAGCGCCATCAGCGCCATCGGTTCCACCTATGGGCAGAATTACCGTGAACTGCCCCGCTACACCGAAGCCGTCGAGCGCCGCGGCATCGCCACCATGCGCGGATATCGCCTGAGCGTGGACGATCTCTTGCGGCGAGCCCTGATCACGCGCCTGCTCTGCCACGCCGTCATTCGCAAAGGGGAGATTGCCCGCGAGTTCGGCATCGACTTCGACGATTACTTCGCGCCCGAACTGGCCCGCCTGCATCCATTCCTGGAAGATCGCCTCATCGAGCTCGACGACGACGAAATCCGCGTGACGTTTCTCGGCCGCATTTTCATTCGCAACGTGGCCATGATCTTCGACCCTTACCTCGAGAAGCAGCACCTCGCCGAGCAACCTCTCTTCTCGAAAACGCTATAGCCCCCCTTCGCAACTCCGTGGCCACCGCTCCCAAGATCATGATCATCGGTGGCGGAATTTCCGGCCTGGCCTGCGCCTGGCGCTTGCGGCAGATCGGCCTTCCGGTGCTCTTGCTTGAACGAGGCCGCCGATTTGGCGGCGTGATCGACACCGTAGAAGACGCGGGATTCCGTTTCGACATCGGCCCGCAAAGCTTCACGAGCACGCCAGTGCTCTCAGAGTTGATCGATGAGCTTGGCTTGAGCGGCGAACTCCTTCCCGCCGACCCTCGCGCTCCGCGATATATCCTGCACGGCGGCCGCCTCGTGCCGGCGCCTTTGAGCCCGCCGCGGCTCCTGCTCACTCCGCTGCTGAGCGCCCGAACGAAGCTGCGCATCCTCTCCGAGCCATTTCGCCATACCTACCCTCCCGACGTCGATGAATCCATAGCCGCATTCGTCAGACGAAAATTCGGCGCGGACCTGCTTGAAAATCTGGTCGCTCCCTTTGTCTCCGGAATCTGGGCCGGCGACCCCGAAAAACTCAGCCTCGCCGCCGCGTTTCCCGCCGTGCGTCGCCTCGAGGAGCATTACGGCAGCGTAATTCGCGGAGCCTTAAAGCAGCGGCGCCAAAATTCCCGTGGGACTTCCGGCAAAGGTTCCGGTGAGCGCCCCTCGCTTTGCAATTTTCGCGGTGGCCTGTCCGCTCTGGTCGCCGCACTCACAGCGAAACTGGGCGATTCGGCCCGCACGGACGCCGAAATTATGGCCATTCGCCGTTCGGCCGCCGCGGGCTCGCGCATATTCGAAGTGGATTATCGCGCGGGCGGAACAACCGAATCGGCCAGTGTTGTCGCGCTAATCGTCGCCACGCCCGCGGATGAAACCGCCCGCCTGCTGCATGGCATTGATCCCGGGTTCGGTAAATTGCTCGGCAGGATCCAATACGCGAGCGTCGCGCAAGTTTCCGCGGGCTATCGCCTCGACCAGATCAAACTCCGCAATACCGAAAACGGCCTGAAGGGCTTCGGCTTTCTCGTTCCGCGCAGCGAAGGATTGCGCCTGCTCGGCACCGTCTGGAATTCGTCGCTCTTTCCGGGACGCGCCCCCGAAGGCGCGGCCAGCTTCACGAGCTTTCTTGGCGGCATGACCGACGCCGAAATCGTCTCCTGCAACCCCGGCGAAATCGCCGCCGTCGCCCACTCGGAGCTTTCCGCTGTTCTCGGCATCGGCGGCGCGCCTGTCGCGCAGCGCGTGTCGCGTTGGCAGCGCGCCTTGCCGCAATACAATATCGGCCACCAGGAAATCACAGCCGCTCTGCGAGATCTATGTGCTGCCTCGCCCGGCATCTTCCTCGCCGGAAATTATCTCGCCGGCCCTTCTTTCGGCGCCTGCGTGGATCGCGCCAGCGAAGTCGCCCGCGATGTAGCGCAGCTCTGCGCCGCAACCGCGTAGCGAACGCCGCTTCTTTTGTGGTCGCTAGAGCTTCTCCGCGCGCTGTGCCAGCCGTTCCTTGCGTCGAGCCAGTGCCTCCCGATACCGCCGCCGATCCTCCGCCGTCTCACAGATCACCGGGGGCACCGGCTTGGGCCGATGGTCCTCGTCGAGGGCCACGAACGTGACGTAAGCGCTGGTGGTGTGTTTTTTCTCTCCGGTCAGAAGGTCCTCGGAAAACACTTTCACGCCGATCTCCATCGACGTGTGAAAGGCTCGGTTCAAGCTGGCTTTCAGCGTGATCACCTCGCCGATGCGAATCGGGTTGCGAAAGTCGATGTGATCCACCGACGCGGTCACGGCCATCGAGCGGCAATGCCGGTGCGCCGTGATGGCCGCCGCGATATCCACCAGGTGCATGACCCGCCCGCCCAGGATATTCCCGAACACGTTGCCGTCCTGTGGGAGCACCACCTCCGCCATTTCCGTCCGCGAAGCGCTCACCGGCTTTCCGGCCAACTTCTCCGAATCCGCGTTCCTCGTTCTCTTCCGCACGTTCCTCCTCCAGGCCAGCCGATTTGCGCCTTCGCGTCCCCGTTCCTTCCCGTGAGCCGCCGGGTTATAATACGCGCTTGCCGGCGCTGCCCCAAGTCGCGCCCCGCCTAACCCGATGACCCAAGCCACGAAAAAATCGCGCCGTGCCCTGCTCGAGGAGTTCCTCGCCGCACATCCGAAAGACGCCTTCGCGCGCTACGGATTGGCCATGGAATGCGCCACTCAAGACGATTCTGCCGCCGCCATCGAAAACTTCGAAGCCTTGCTCGCCGAAAATCCCGACTACGTCGCCGGTTACTTCCAATACGGGCAGCTTCTGGCGCGCCTTTCGCGCACCGCCGATGCCCGGCGCACTCTCGGCCGAGGCATCGAGGCCGCGCGCAGGACCGGCGATCAGCATGCCGGCTCCGAGATGGAAGCCGCCCTGGCTCAACTGCCTGCGTCATAAAACTTTCTCTAACCTTCGCAGGTTCACGGCGCGACGGCGCGCGCAGTGCTACAATTTCTTTATCCCTAATGACCACCCGGCGCATTCCGCTCTTCCCCCTTACCCTTGTCCTCTTGCCGGGGATGACTTTGCCGCTCCATATTTTTGAGCCGCGATATAAGCGCATGATTAAGTCCGTGATCGACGATCAGGAGCCATTCGGCGTGGTACTCACCCGCGAAAGCGGAATGGCCACCGTCGGCTGTACCGCCGCTGTTAGCCATGTGGCTCGCACTTACCCGGATGGCCGCATGGACGTCGTCACCATGGGCGAGTCGGCCTATCTCATCCGCGCGGTCCACAAAGACAAGGATTACCTGGAAGCGACCGTGGACCTCATGCCGGAGGATCTTCAGCCCGGTTCCACCGCGACGGCCAAGGAACTCCTGACCTTGTACACCGATTGCCATCTGCTGATCCATGGCAGTCCACCCGCGGAGATGGACGACGAGGCCGATGGCCTTCTCGCCTACACAATCGCCAGCGAGCTTCCCCTCGAACTCGAAGTTCTGCAGGAACTGCTGGAGATCCGCGTGGAAGCGGAGCGCCGCGACAAGCTGATCGGCCGGCTCAATCAACTCTTGCCGCAGCTCATCCAGATTCAGCAAATGAGATCCAAATCCGCCGCCGGCAGTCACGGCCCAAATTGAAACAGATTGCAAAACGAATGGAAGCGTGGCAAGGCGGGCTGGCAAGCGTGCGCCGAGCACGATTTTGCTGTTCGGCTATAATGTGAGAGTCGAGCAGTGCGGTGCGGCTCGAAGATCTCGGGCATAAAAGTATCGATGACGAAGGGGACCCTATGGCGACCGAATCCGCGGCAGTGAAAGCATCCACGATTGGCGAGTGGCGGCGCGTGGCAGGTCCCCTTGCGGCCGCCGATCGCGGCGTCAAGGACGAGATGCGATGCAACCTGCTGCGCAAGCTCGGGGCGCGCGAGCCGCTGTTTGCGGGCATTCGCGGCTACGAAGAGACCGTCCTGCCGCAAATCGCCAATGCCATTCTGGCCCGGCACAATTTCATCCTTCTCGGCCTGCGCGGACAAGCCAAGAGCCGCATCCTCCGCGGCTTAGTCGATTTCCTCGATCCGGAGATTGCCTATATCGCGGGGTGCGAAATTCATGACCACCCTCTGCGGCCCATCTGCCGCCCTTGCCGCGAACTTGTCGCCGAGCACGGTGACAAAACGCCCATCGCCTGGCTCAAACGCGAAGACCGCTTCGTCGAAAAATTGGCCACGCCCGACGTCACCATCGCCGATATAATCGGCGACGTCGATCCCATCAAGGCCGCCCGCGGCGGGCACAATCTCTCCGATGAGCTCACCGTGCACTACGGTTTGCTGCCGCGCGCCAACCGCGGCATCTTCGCCATCAACGAATTGCCCGATCTGGCCGGTAAAATTCAAGTCGGGCTTTTCAACATTATGCAGGAAGGCGACGTCCAGATTAAGGGCTACCCCATTCGCCTGCCTTTGGACGTTCTGCTCGTCTTCACCGCCAATCCGGAAGACTACACCGCTCGCGGAAAAATCATTACCCCCCTCAAAGACCGCGTCGGCAGCGAAATCCGCACCCACTATCCCGCCACTGTCGAAGAGGGCATGGCCATCACCACGCAGGAAGCCTGGGTGCAGCGAAACTCCGGCCACAAGCTCCATATCCCCGACTACATCCGCGAGGTTGTCGAGCAAGTCGCCTTTCTCGCACGCGAGGATAAGCGCATCGACCGCCGCTCCGGTGTCAGCCAGCGTCTGCCCATCGCCTGCACGGAAGCCGTCATCAGCAACGCCGAGCAGCGCGCCGCCAGAAATGGCGAGGGCCACGTCTCCGCGCGCGTGGCGGACATTTATGCCGCCATTCCGGCCATTACCGGAAAAATGGAGTTGGAATACGAAGGCGAGTTGAAGGGCGCGGAGACAATCGCGCGAGAGTTGATCCGCTCCGCCATTGGCAAGGTCTATACGAAATACATCGCCGACGCCAATATGCAGCCGGTCGTGCAATGGTTTGAGAATGGCGGCGAGCTCAAGGTTCCCGAGAATGCCGCCGCCTCCGAGCAGCTTGCCGCCTTGCGCCGCGTTCAGGGGCTTTTCGATCACGTGGAGCGCCTCGGTCCAGGCGGTAAATCCGATCCGGCGCAAGCGGCCGCCGCGGCCGAATTCATTCTCGAGGGACTTTGGTCCCATAAGCGCATCAATCGTAATGAAGAGCGCGGCTTCTTCGCCGAGCGGCCCAAGCCGGCCGAGCCCCGCGAGCAGCTCAACCGGCCTCCCCGCCGCCAGTACAATTGAGGGACTCTCGTGAAATATATCCGCTATTCACGATACACGGGCGAGCCCGCCGACTCCGTTGATCTCGAGGAATTGATCAAGCGCCTCGGCGACTTCTTCCTGCAGAGCGGCTTCGAGTCGCAGTATTACGGTGTCTCCGAATTCGATCCGGATAAAACCATGGAAGCGCTCCGGCAGGCGATCCTACGCGCCCTTGCCGAAGGCGACCTGCTGCCCGAGGATCTGCTCGAGCAGTTAACCAAGGAAGGGTCGCCTCAGTCGGACAAGGAATTGCGCGATCTCATCGACCGCCTAATTCAGCGCATGATGGAAGAGGGCTACATCAATGGGCCGCCCCCTCAGGTCACTGCCCCTCCGGAAAAGGCCCCGCGCGGCCATCTGGGAGAGGGCCGCGACGCTCAGAATCAGGCGCGCTTTGAAATTACCGACAAGACCATCGATTTCCTCGGATTCCGCACGCTGAAAGAATTGCTCGGCTCGCTCGGCAAGAGCAGTTTCGGACGCCACGACACGCGCGAGCTTTCTACCGGCGTCGAATCCGGAGGCATTTCCCGAAAGTATGAATTCGGCGATACTTTGAACCTGGATATCAGCTCCACTCTTTTCAACGCCGTCCGCCGCGAGGGCGCCAAGGTCCCCATCGTCCTCGATTACCCGGACCTCATGGTCCATCAGTGCGAATACCAAAGCTCCTGCGCCACCGTATTGATGCTGGATTGCAGTCACAGCATGATCCTCTATGGCGAAGACCGCTTCACGCCCGCAAAGCGCGTCGCCTTGGCGCTATCTCATCTGATCCGCACGCAATACCCCGGCGATTCGCTGCATCTGGTTCTTTTCCATGACAGCGCCGAGGAAGTCCCGCTCGGCGAACTGGCGCGAGTCCAGGTCGGTCCCTACTACACCAATACGCGCGAAGGCCTGCGCCTGGCGCAGCGCATCCTCTCGCAGCAAAAGAAGGATATGCGCCAGATCGTCATGATCACCGACGGCAAGCCCTCGGCCTTGACTCTCGAGGACGGCCGCATCTACAAAAACGCCTTCGGCCTCGATCCGCTCGTCGTCACTCAAACCCTCGAGGAAGTCGCCAAGTGCCGCAAGTCCGGCATCATGATCAATACCTTCATGCTCGCCAGCGACTATAGCCTCGTGCACTTCGTCCAGAAGGTCGCCGAGATTTGCCGTGGCAAAGCTTACTTCACCACGCCGTATACCCTGGGCCAATACTTGCTCATGGACTACATGTCCAAGAAGACTCGCCACATTCATTAGCCGCCGCGAACGAATAGGCGAACTGCCACCTTCCAATGGCCAAGATACGCACCGGAAATAAAGCGCCCGATTTCGAGCTTAAAGACCTCGACGGCAAGCGTGTCTCTCTCCAGGAGTCTTTAGCGCGCGGCCCGGTCGTGGCCGCTTTTTTCAAAGTGGGTTGTCCCACCTGCCAGTTCGCTTTCCCTTTTCTCGAACGCCTCTTTGAAGCCTACCGCTCGGATCGCACGACTTTCCTGGCCATCTCTCAGGACGACGCCGAAGACACTCGCGAATTTTGTGCCGAATATGGCGTCACCTTTCCCGCTCTCATCGACGAAGATGGCTATCCCGCCTCCAATGAATACGGCCTCACCAACGTGCCCACGTATTATTTGATCGCCCCCAACGGAACGGTGCAGGTCGATAGCGTGGGTTTTGGAAAGAAAGAGATCCAGAAAATTTCCGAGGAACTTGCGCGCTTCCTGGGCCGTCCTGCCGTTCCCATCTTCAAGCCGGGAGAAGTCGTCCCGGACACCAAACCCGGTTGACACTCGAAAAACTAG
>Ga0207053_10312_pt1 | contig 11743 bp, 10 predicted proteins | sample Alteio_BWMinCont_59_FD_153290 | JGI IMG/M metagenome (GOLD analysis project Ga0207053, IMG submission 153290) | Enriched cells from forest soil in Barre Woods Harvard Forest LTER site, Petersham, Massachusetts, United States -... | ecosystem: Environmental > Terrestrial > Soil > Temperate forest >...
CCCAATTCCGTACTTCACGGTTATCATCCTCTTCACCATATCCACTGTTGTAAGGAAAGGTCAAGATTAGCAACATCGAGGGGTTGTGACGCTGTTGCATCGAGGGCCGGTCGCTCTTCAGACTAAGGTATTCCTTCTATCCGAGCTTGCTATGGCCTGTCTTTGTGTCTACAGGTTCTACGACTTTTGGACTACCGGCTTTTTTTCTTCTGACGAGTACGGTTACTTCTTCGACGCCACTCACGGCATAATCTATGCTGGTAGGTGGTTTTTTGGTTACATCAACATCGGCCTGTTCAGCATCCCGGGACTTGGATCTGTGGACGGGTTTGCTTACGTCCTACCCTTCTACCTGTTCCTCTGGAGCGGGCTGACCCTCCTAATCTTCTACAAAATATTGAAGCTGCTCGACCTCAACGAGAAGGCAGTCGCGCTTTCCCTGCTTTCTTCATTCGTGCTGGTATCCTTCGTATTGCTATCCGTGGGATTCCTCACGGAGCCGATGGGGCTTACACTGGCGATGGGCGGGATCTATTGTCTATTGCTTTTCCACAAAGAGAAAGGTGACCGGTGGCGGCTACTCCTGCCCGTCGCAACCGCGCTACTTTTCGGATTTGCTGGCGCAACGAGAGAACCCTACGACGCGTTTCTTCTGGCTGGCTTCCTGCTCATCCTCGTTGGAGTAGTGAAACACATGGGTGAAATGGAAGGCAGTCGGCTTGGGAAAAAAACATTGGCCGGGCTCTCCATTCTGCTTTTCGTCCTCCCTGCTGGTGTTCTTGTTGTCGCCAATGGTGGCTCTACCTCGCAAGTTCCCTCACTCGGCCAACAGCTCGCCGTGAGCATTGCAACTAACCCTGGTAATGCAATCGGAAGTACAACGACAACAATCACGTCTGTAACCACGTCGGTAGTCACATCCACTGTAACGGTGGCGAGCACAATTGTGTCTGGCGGCCATACTATAGTAGAGAACGTTACTACAACCAACACAGTAACAAACACGCTAACTAACACCTCGACCTCGGTCGCGGCGAATAACTATCCATTCTACGCCCAGTCGCTCATTCTAAACACACTCGTGATTTTCGTCGGCGGCATTGCGCTTGGATGGGGGCCTCTGGCTTTCATCTTTGGACTCGCTGGACTTGGGATTCTTCTATCGAGGGCGATTCGATCTCGTGATGGATTCAACCTGTTGATTCTACTCGTGGCACTGATTGCCATAGGCTCATACCTTGTGGTTTCATTCATCTTTGCACCAGATCCGACCTACTTTTCTTTCCAGAACTATTCAACAATAATTCGCTTTTCTGACACGGCTCTTCCCGCCTTCTTTCTCATAGTCCCGTTCGCCATGTTGGCCTTCTCAAGGAGCCGTAAGCGGATGGGGCTTTTGCTAGCCATAATCGTCGGCTTCCTGATAATAGCAGTCCCCACCTACGAGGTTCTGGCCGCTTCGAATCTCCCATCTGTGGGCTCGGGAAGTCCCTTTAGTTTGGGATACCAAACTCCTGGGGTGTCGGTCAGAGACTACATAGCTTCCCATCCGGATGGCGCGCCGTACAACATCGCAGGTCTCCCATACGGGTGGGTGTTCACGCCTGGAGTCCAAGACCTGAAGTCAGTTGAAGTGTATAGTTTCGATCCAAACAGCGTGGTCCCACTGATGAACTACACTGTTTTCACCGGATTGCATTGGACAACTTTCTACATCTTCTCTGATGCCCCTTCTTCGCCCAACATGGATATTCCCGACTATCTGCTATCGATCCTCCATCCCTTGAACAATCAGACGTATCCGTATTCTCCCGTTGCTACGAAAGAGACTACGAGTGGCTATGGATACGCGCTATATCAGGTCACCATTTCTTGGAACTGACTTCAGAGACCCTGACTTCGAATCCTAGGATTCGGATTTTTTGTAAAGCTTAACTCGCGTGGCTCGCAGGTGGTCTCCCAAAGCATCATGCAGAGGAGATGACCACAGACGAGATGTCGCAAGTCGATATAGCGAAGGAATCAGCGAGGGGTGCTTTTCTGCTATTGGTCGGCAACTTGCTTTCGACAGCTATACTTGCGGTAGCAGTCATAGTCGTGGCACGGCTACTTGGCCCGGCAGGATACGGGGCATATTCCTTGGTTCTCGTGCTTCCCGCGCTCCTAATCACCATGATTGACCTGGGCATAACCACCTCGATAACTAGGTCCTCGGCCAACTATCTGGCGAGAGGGGAAATCGCTGTTGCGAGGAGGGTTACTAGAAACGGAATAATCTTCGTTCTGATCCTCGGGGGGATAGCAACGATCGTGTGTTATGGAGGGGCAGGGCTCTTCGCGAATCTAGTCTTCCATCGACCGGAACTAACCCCTTACATCCAAATCGGTTCCTTTTTTGTCCTAGCGCAGACCCTCTTCAATTCGGTTCACTCGGCTTTGCTGGGTTGGAAGTCCCTCGGCGTAGTGGGTGCTTCATCAATTCTGCAGTCGGTCCTCAAACTCGCAATCTCTGCATCTCTGATTGTCGGAGGTTTCGCTATCTATGGCGCGGTTGTAGGACAGGCTGCCTCCTATCTTGTCACTGCAGTGGTTATTGGATTGTTCCTGGCAATCAAGAAATTGTCTGGACCTTCAACTGGTCCATCGCAGTTCTTCGCCGACGCGAAAGGCCTTCTAACCTACGGCTTCCCAATCTATATCGGTTCGCTGGCCTCAACCATCTCGACTCAGTACCTGACCATCTTGGTTGCGCTCGTTGCGACGAACGCGGTGATAGGATTCTATCAAACCGCTCTCAACATGACTGCCTCCTTCACCGTCGTGGCTTCAGCTGTGACTACTGCCCTTCTCCCAGCCTTCGCGAGCCTTCACGGAGCGAAAGGGGACCTCAAACTAGCCTTCAGCTACTCAACGAAATACGTTGCCTATTCAATCGTTCCAATCATATTGTTCGTCGCGGTGGCATCTAACTCAATGGTCGAAGTGTTATTCGGCCCTGCCTACTCCGCGAGTGGCCCGTTCCTTACGTACCTTGCCATAGCATTCCTCCCAATAGCTCTGGGTTACAGTCTAGTTCCAAACTTCTTCAACGGGATTGGAAGAAGCAGGCTTGGGATGTCCGTTCTGCTAGTCAGCGCCCTGACCTTGATAGTCACCGCCCCAATCATGGTAGAAGTGCTTGACCTCGGGGTTCCGGGTCTGATTCTCGCGCAGTTGCTGTCTAATCTGGCGGGCGCGTTATGCGGCTTGTATCTTGCCTCTCACTATCTCAAATTTGGGGTCGACCTTCGCGCCGTCGGTAGCATTCTTTTGTCGTCAATCGTTGCGGCTATTGCCGCATACTCAATCTCACATCTGGGGCTGCCAACACTTCTGGCGCTCATCTCTGAATTGCTCGCGTTCCTTGTGGTCTATCTAACAGCTGTTCCTATTCTCAAAGGACTAAAAGGCGACGATATTACCAGGCTCGAGATTGTAGCTGAGGGGTTGGGAATCGCTCGAAGAGTGTTTGGGCCGATCCTTCGGTATGAAAGGTGGCTAGTGCGCAGGATTGACGGCTCTTAGGAGTAGTAGATTGCCTCGTGGCTAACCTCTCGGTTGCTATTGCGTTTGCAAAGGATTACCTTACTACAGGACACGAGGGTGAGCGCTATTACTTTCAGCGGTATCTTCAGGAAGTAGGGCCACGCGAACAGGACAAGGCGTTCGCCGGGAAGACCCCCGTTCGCCAAAACTCCTATCTTGGGAAGCTGGCCGAGCTGCGGTCCGAGATTCTGGTCGAGCAGCCGTCAAGGGTCTTGGAAATTGGAGTGAAGCACGGGTTCTCGACTTTCACGATTCTCTCCGCTCTGAAGCGTGACGGTGTTCTGGTCTCAATCGACAGGAACCGTTCTACACCTCTTGGACAACCCGTGGGGCATGTTGTCCCAACCAAGGCGAGGGCACCGTGGACCCTAATGATAGGAGACGCGCTGGAATTGCTAGGATCCATGGGTGATTTCGACTTCATCTACGAGGACAGGGGAAAGTGCCCAAAGTCGAACCTGTTGGAAGTCCTGTGGTCACATCTGAATCCGGGCGGAACGCTCTTCATCGGTTCCCGGGTAGTGAATGAAGAATTCGATTCATTCGCCATTTCGAAAGGAGATTGGACAAAAAAGAATCCTTCAGACGATCCGGCAATCTCCGCTTGGGCGACTCTCAAAAAGTCCCAAGCCTGATTGTTTTAGAAAAAAGGGGTCAATACTGCGCTAGTCGGTTCTGTCAGGTCTACACGGGCCACGCTTCAAGTCTTCTCCCTGTCAATCTTCGCGACATGGGAACCGTTCTGGCTCATTTTTAGGTTGGTATTGGGAGAATACTTCAACGCAAAGCGCAATAAAGACGCGAATCACTACGACGCCCACGCACATTCCAACCAACAGGCCCACCAGGAAACCGACTAACAAGCCAATCACGAAATCCCAATCCTCAAGGGGGTCTGACCCTGAACTCATCTAACGACGAGTCTCGGATACTCGTTGCGCTCGGAGTCACGGCGGGAATCTTCGCCTACTTCCAGCTTGAGCAAGCAGGAAAGGGAGCGAGCTTGCTTCCGTTCAGGTGCGTAACAAACGCGAGTCCCGTCGTTCCTTTCCTCAGTTATGCTATAGATGCACTTCTGATTTTCTTCAGCCTGTATCTCTTCTACATTGTCCTGTCTCTCGGCCTCGACGCATTCTCCAATCCTCGCGCCAAAACTGGTGCCAGGATGACTCGGAGAATCGCAAACGTCCACTTTGGTTTAGGGGTCATCGGACTCATGGCAACGGTCATCCTCGGTGCGGCATACCTCCTTGACCAATGGAGCATTTCCTACTACTACTGCGGTGGCGACCTTGCCTTTCCAGCCGCAATCGTCTTTACCTTGACCATGGCTGAAATCGTGACAATCGATGTCATGTTGCTCCGGCACTTTTGGCGAAAGCCGCAACCCGAACCCGAACCAGACGAGGATTGCCCCTGACGCCATGTCCGGTCTCTTAACGACCTGCTTTGACTCGTCCGGAACAGCACATTCATAAGGGAAAGCGGCCCGAAAGAGGCCGAATTGGACTGCGGAATCTGTGGTTTCGCGGGTCTGTCTGACAAGGACCTCTTGAAAAGGATGTGCGAGACGATAACGCACCGGGGACCCGACAGCATGGGTTTCTTCGTGGACCGGGGGGTTGGCTTGGGAATCGATAGGCTGAGGATCATCGACCTCGTGACGGGAGACCAACCCATCCACAACGAGGATGAGACGATCTGGGTCGTACTAAACGGTGAGATCTACAACTACGTGGAGCTTAGAAGCGAGCTCGAATCTCTTGGCCACAAGTTCTACACGACCTCTGATACCGAGACAATTGTTCACGCTTACGAAGTGTGGGGGGTGGACTGTGTGACCCATCTGCGTGGGATGTTCGCCTTCGCACTCTGGGACTCGAGGTCCAAACGATTGTATCTAGCGAGGGATCGTTTCGGAAAAAAACCGCTATACTACGCAGCGGTGGACGGGGTCTTCCTGTTCGGCTCTGAAATCAAGGCCATACTAAAGTATGAAGCAGTGAAGCGGCGAATTGACTACGTCGCCATGGATTACTTTTTCTCATACATGTACATCCCTTCTCCCTTCACAATATTCACGGACGTAAGGAAGCTACCGCCGGGGCATTATGGACTCTATGAAAATGGAGAGTTCAAGGTCTCCCGATACTGGGACATACATTTCGAGCCAGATAATTCAATGACTGAAGACGCGGCCATTGAGTTGCTCTACGCGAAGATGATGGAAGCTGTGAAAATCAGGTTGAGAAGCGACGTTCCCGTGGGGGCGTTCCTCAGCGGTGGGGTGGATTCGAGCGCCGTGGTCGCGATGATGTGTCGCGTCTCTAGTGCTCCGGTGAGAACAGTTTCGATAGGTTTCACCGAAGGGACCAGCGAGACCAAATATTCGCGACAAGTCGCAGAATTTCTAGGTACCGAGCACCGTGAACACATAGTCAGCCCCTCGGCCTTCGATATTCTTCCCACACTATTGTCTCATTTTGACGAACCATTCGCAGACCACTCATTCATCCCGACCTACTATCTTTCTAAGGAAACTAGAGAGGATGTTACGGTCGCCCTGAGCGGTGATGGCGGTGATGAAATGTTCATGGGCTATACATTCATGACTGACCCCTCCTCCTTCAGAGTCTATTCGAAGTTGCCATCCTGGCTGAGGCGTCCTTTGATGAGAGCGTTGAGAGGGATGCCTGGCAACACCAGGCTCAGGAGGATGGCGGACCACGCCTATCAGAAGGACTACGGGAACCAGTCGCCTGCTGAGCGGTACGCCATGAGAGTGACCTCGCTGGATAAGGAAGGTCTCCGCGCGCTGTATTCCGAAGAGTTCGGTCGGAACCACACGCCTATTGATCCCTACGCGTACGTCGTCAATCTTGCAACCGAATCGGGCGCTGCCGACCCGCTCGATGCCATAGACTACGCCACAATCAGGAGCTATCTCTCCGAGGGCATATTGACCAAGGTCGACCGCATGAGCATGGCAGTATCGCTTGAGGTAAGATGCCCCTTGTTAGACCAGGAATTAATGGACTTGGTTGGCAGGATTCCTGCCCGATTGAAATTGGGGGGCGGAGAGGCGAAACGAGTTTTCAAGAGAATGGCAGTAAAGAAGGGACTTGTTCCGAAGGAGATTGCATACCGGAAAAAGCATGGTTTCGGGGCGCCCCTCGAAGCCTGGATGCAAAACGACTGGAGAGACTTCACTTCGCAGGCGCTGGATCCTGTAATTTCGAAGAATTACACGGGCTTCTTCGATAGGGAACGCGTAAGACAGCTAGAATCTAATCCCTTTGTCAATTCAAATCGGATCTTTTCTCTGGTAGTCTTCGTGCAGTGGTACAAGATGTACATTGAAGAAGAGCTGTGGGGCGCTCCGCGACCTAGCATTCCCAACTGAAAACCTCGTCGGCCAAGACCACTCGCGCGAAATGAAATCGCTTTTAATGGGGGACAACCGCGTTTTGCCGATTGCCGCGATTCGAAAGCCCACAGGTTGATCACGCATCCTCTTGTGCTGATGGATGGTTGAATATTCCTTGAATAGTTTCATTCCCCTAATCAAGCCAACCGTGGGAAAGGAGGAGCTGAAGGAAATCGAGGAGGTGATATCCTCAGGCTGGCTATCTCAGGGACCTAAGGTAAGAGAGTTCGAAAACAAACTTGCTGATTACTTAGGGGCAAAACATGTCATCGCGACCTCGTCCTGCACTACGGCGATGAGCCTTGCGATTGAAGCCCTCGCCCTCAGGCCGAAAAGTAAGGTAATCGTGCCCGACTTCACTTTCCCTGCCACCGGAAACGTGGTCGTACGGGGTAATTGCACGCCGGTCATCGCAGACGTGAGGCCGGACAATTTCTCGATAGACCCCGCTGAACTCGGCCGCACGGATGCTGGCGACACAAGCGCGGTTTTGCCAGTCCATCCGTTTGGACATCCTTTCGAACTTGATGAGGTGTATGAGTGGGCCGTGAAGAATAACTCACGTGTGATCGAAGATGCCGCCACTGCCATTGGCACCAAATACAAGAAGAGGAAAGTTGGCTCATCGGGAGCGGCAATCTGCTTCAGTTTTCATCCCAGAAAGCTCCTGACGACTGGTGAAGGAGGATGTTTGGTGACCGATGATGACGAAATCGACCAGAGGGCCAGAGCGTTCCGAAGTCATGGCCAGGTAAGCTATGGTGTTGCCCGTTTTGTATACAACGGACTAAACTACAGAATGAGCGACGTTAATGCGGCCATCGGGATTGCGCAATTGGCGAAACTAGATAGGGCGATAGTTTCAAGACGTAGAATGGCCCGAACTTATTCCGAACTTCTGAAGGAAAGTCGACTTGACGTGCAGATTCCCACCGAGGCTCCATGGGGGCACCATGTGTATCAATCATATGTGGTCGTCCTCGGGCGACAATTCCGTGGACACCGGGATGATTGTATCAGACGCATGAAGGATGATTTCAAGGTCGAAACCCAAGTGGGAACATATTCAATGCACATGCTTGAGTCCTTCAGAAACGTTGAACGCCTTTCTGACCTTCGGTCAGGTGAGGCGCTTTTCACACGCTCCCTCACTCTCCCCCTGTTTGAAGGATTGACAGATGAAGATCAAGGGCATATAGTCAGCTCCCTGAAACGAGTCTCTCGTGAAGCGTAGGTCACTGGGACACCTCCACCCGGAGTGGTTACGCAGGTCCTGTTACAGGACTTCGCTGTATATCTCTATGAGCCTGTCCACGACTTTGGGAAGCGCGTATCGTCTAGCTATGTCCGGTCCTTCTCTTCCTTTGCGTTCAAGTCGTGCCGGATCCTCCAAGATTGATTCAAGCTCAGTTGAAGCCCGTCCACGGTCGTCGTCGACCAGAAAGCCTCCTGGCTGGTCGGAAGCTGAGGACTGGGAGCGCTTGAACATCACGACAGGCCGAGCGCACGCAAAACCCTCCATGGTGGCAGTACCTACTCGCAAGTCGAGCGAACTGTATGGATTGATTATCAGATCACTGGCTGAATAGTAGGGGGGAAGTTTCTCGTGCTCTATTATCCCATGAAACGTCGCGCGGTCTTCAATGCGAAGTTCCTTCGCAAGAGCGACTAAGTCTCCGAAGCCAGGGCCGAACCCGACAAAGTGCAAATGCCATCGGCGCCCTCCAGCCGGGACTTTGGAGAATGCCTCCAACACCGCAAAAGGGTTCTTGCTGAGCTGATTTGTGTCTAGCCTTCGCGGAATCGCGCTCACAATCAATATGTGTGTGGAGCTCTCATCGAACCCCAACTCTGCGCGGGCGCTGGCCTTGTCGCGGTCATAAAATAAGGCAGGATTCACTACAATGGGTGGAAAGTCGCGAATTTGTGATTCGTTCAGGTGATAGTGGTCAGTCAGAATCTTTCGCTGAGCTTGTTCCTCTAGGCTGAAGTCGCCCAGAAGGACCCCGTTTGAGCTATGAAGCGCGAGGCCCACAGGGACAAGCCAGCGGAGCTTCTCCACAATCGGCCCCTTAACCGGAGGGGAACCGCCGGAATACTGGGATAACACAGCAGTTCTGCCACGCCACACGAGGGACGCCGCGAAGTATGATGAATAGTAGGTGTTGAAGTGTACGATTCGGGGATGTCCTCCGCAAACTTTCCCGAGTCGGAGATTAAACTTGAGTGCTTGCATGGCGCCTGACGAGGAACTACCACCGACTGGGATTCTCAGAACTTGATGTCCGAGGTCATGAGTGGTCAGACTAGGCTCGGAGGCCCTGATGGATGGCACACATCTCACCGCGTCGAAACCCCTCTGTTTGAGAGAGCTCGCATACATGTCGGCGTTTCCAGACCATCTCGTGAGCATTCGGTTGATTGCTTCTTCCTTCTGCTCGGGAGTCAAAGGAAGCCGAGGGAGGTATCCTTCCCACAAGGTGTAGTTGTCTTCAACTAGAATCACCTCAGGAGGGCTTTCGAAGAGACTCCAGCCGCGTTTGGTATCTCGCGTCAAGCAGTATCCCTTGTCGACGTTGCTCAGGTGGCATCTTTCCGAATTCTTAAGAAGTTTGAGTATGCCCGGATAGAGAGCTTTGGAAACTTTTTGCGCCAGCGCTTTTCAGGGTCTTGGGACGCCAAACATCGTGATCAGAAAACGGGGTTCTCCTAAGGAAGAAGGAATCCATATCGCATCTAGCATTTCCTCTCGCAGAGACTCTCGCCTGGACGCCTGGATACCGGAGGTTGAGCTCGACGGTTAGGCTCCGTTTGGATCTCAAGTACAAATCTGCGATGTTAGATGTGGGAAATGCCGCAATTCCTCTCTATCTTCAAGAGCCTCACCAGTTCATTGGAGCCATTTGTCTGGTCGCATTCGACCTCATGAAGAATCAGAAACTGAGCCTCGAAGAACTCCTTCTCCGACTTGGTTCGGGAGCGGAGCAAGACCGATGGAGAGAAGATCTAGCCAGAAGTGGGCTAGTCGACCAAATTGGAGAGGTACTAAGAAGCAACGGATTGGAGCGGGATATGGAAACTCCTGTGGGACGCAAGCATAAGCTAGCGTACTGCACATTGCTTTACCTTCTTTGCAGATTGGTCAACCCAACAGTAGTCGTGGAGACGGGTGTAGGGGTTGGGACATCTACTGCTTTCATCTTGCAAGCGATGGTCGATAACAACCATGGGGAACTGTATTCGATAGAAAAAGTGAGGGATTGGCGGATTGGCATACTTGTGAGCGAGAGGCTTAGAGAAAGGTGGCATCTTGTTAGCGGGGGGAGTAGGGACAAACTTCCCAAACTAGTCGAAAATAAGACGGTTGATGTCTTCATTCATGACAGCGAGCATAGCTACCGAAACATGCGATTTGAATATCAGACCGTTTGGCCAAAGATAAGGGCTGGAGGGTATCTCCTTTCCGATGACGTCGTGAGCAATTTCAGCTTTTACAAATTCATGAGCGCCGCCTCGATTAGCTTGGCTGCCGTGGTTGATGAGTTCGGTATAATCAAAAAGTCTACGTAGATCAAGTGTGAATCTCAGGATGGGGTTCCCCCACACCAGAATGTTGAAAAGATGAATGGACTTGACTCTCTCTGGACTTGAGCCACGGAACGGATCCTCCAGAAGAGAGAGAATTGTTGGGGCTCCTTCTGAAAGAACGGAATCTGCCCTATTCAGAATACGGCGTCGACAAGAGTGTCCTAGCAAGTTGGCAGTCGAGGAAGCTAATTTCACTTCTTGAGGCCTCCAAGAAGAACTGGGCTGTTTCCGTCAGGCGCGGAGGTAGGCTTCGGGGCGTAGCCATTGCAGAATATTTGCCTTGGGATTCCAAGATCTTCGGTCTTGACATCGCTTCGCTGAGGTATGTCGGGGGCGAGGAGAAAACCAAAGTTCTTGAAGTCTTTCGAGATGAAAGTGCCAAGCGAGGGTTACACAAGGTCTTCGCTAGAGTCAGATCAGAGGAAGTCGAAACCGGTCAGTCCCTCGAATCAATCGGTTTCAGACTGATGGACGCAATTGTGACTGCGACGATTGACGTGGAGAACGAGAAATTGAAAGCACCACGAAATCCAAGAGTGAAAGTCAGGCCCTATCGAAAAGGAAATTCAAACGACGAGGGGGCAGTTCTCGCAATAGCCAAAGAGGCATGGAGCAAGGCAAGGGTGGCCACGAATCACTTTCATGCTGACCCAGAGTTGCCTGAAGCTAAAAGTAACCAATTGTATGTTGAATGGGCTAGAAATTCGGTAAATGGCAGAGACGATTTCTGCTTCTTGGCTGAGGCGGATGGTCGAGTCGCAGGCTTTGTAACAGGTAGTAATCTAGTCCATCTCGAAAAAGAGATAGGGCTCCGAATCGGGGCGCTATCTTTGGCGGCGGTTGCGCCTTGGGCACGGGGAAGGGGCGCATTCATGAGTCTCGCGGCGGAAGCGCTCCGCAGAATATCCCAACGTGGTGCTCGGCACGCTGAGATAGGCACCCATATCACCAATTACGCGGTTCAAACGGCTTCCAGCAGGCTAGGCCTTCGCTCCTGCAGCTCGTCGTTCACCTTCCACTGGTCGACTGAACGACCGAACAGCTAGTTTGGACAAGGAACGAGGCCGCAGATGGTTTGCGATCAAACGTAGGACCCACGAGATGCTTAGCTCAGCTCTGGTGACTAGGTCTGAACGTTCTTCT
>Ga0207053_10314_pt1 | contig 11702 bp, 10 predicted proteins | sample Alteio_BWMinCont_59_FD_153290 | JGI IMG/M metagenome (GOLD analysis project Ga0207053, IMG submission 153290) | Enriched cells from forest soil in Barre Woods Harvard Forest LTER site, Petersham, Massachusetts, United States -... | ecosystem: Environmental > Terrestrial > Soil > Temperate forest >...
GCCATCGTGATTGTTGTGATACAGGCGGTTCTTGCCAAAATTGGCAACATAAATGTCCGGCCAGCCGTCGTTGTCATAATCGCCGACAGCGACGCCGAATCCCCAGCGCTCGTTGGCTACTCCGGCTTTTTCGGTCACGTCGGTAAACGTGCCATCATGGTTGTTGTGAAAAAGCATAGCTCGCGGCGCCGGCTCCTGCCCTTTCAGGGCTGCAATGGTAGAGCCGTTCAGCGCATATATATCGAGCCAGCCGTCATTGTCGTAATCGAGCAGCGCCACACCCGACCCGGGAACCTCAATAATCGTGCTCTTCTCGGAAGTTCCAGAGCGATGATGAAATTTATCGATTCCGGATTGATGACTGATGTCTTCAAATACAACCGGCGCTCCCGCGATAAAACCGCCCGCAGTGATGGGGCGATGCTGACTATCAAACACTGGGGGGTGACTTGGTCGGAGCAGCACGCGCAGGTAATTATTTTCCGCGCTGCCCGGGCTCTCCGGTGAGGCGGGGTTTTGTTGGCCAAAGAGGTAGGCTGCAATCGAACCACCGAAAAGCAGCGCCGCCGCCCCGAGCACAAAATATTTGCGAATAAGATTCCCTGACATCGTTCTTGGAAAGCAGCTCCAAACGCTGTCCACGCTTCGCAGCGCGAAGGCCGTCGTCTTGATGTGGTGCGAGCTTCTGCGTGGCTCTGCAGAAATACTGTGCTCTGATGTTACCTTAGAAATAAGCTACAAAGCTGGCATCGAGGTGACAATGTATCGTGGAGCGTTTGCATTCCTGCTGGCGGTCCTCATTTCGTCTTTCTCCTATGCGCAAGCTCCAAAGCCGTCATGGGCCACTCCGCCGCAGGAAGCTGAGTCCGCCACGCGCGCTTTTCCGCCGCAGTTGAGAAGTGAGTTTGCGCGGATACGCGAAATGGCGCTTTCCGACGATTACGCGTATCAGCAGCTCGAACACTTAACGGACAGCATTGGGCCGAGACCGCAAGGCTCACCCCAGGCCGATGCCGCGGCGCATTACGTTGCCGATGAATTGCGAAAACTGGGACTGGATGTTCACCTCGAACCTGTTCCGGTCCGGCGCTTCGAGCGCGGCACGGACACAGCGGAACTGGTCGAGTATCCGGGACAGGTAGAGGGAACGAAACAAAAAATATACGTGACCGCTCTACGTGGGAATTCGCCGACGCCGGAAGCCGGTGTTACAGCCGATGTCGTTGTGGTGAACAGTTTCGACGAATTGACCCAGCTGGGTAGAGATAAAGTCGCGGGCAAAATTGTCTTGTTTAATGTGATCTATGATCACCAGAAAGCTGCTGCCGGCCAGGCGGGAGCGGCATACGGCGAGGTTGTGCGATATCGCGGCGGCGGAGCTCTGGCCGCCTCTCAACTGGGTGCCGTGGGTTCGCTGGTGCGCTCAGCTGGCGACGGAGCATACCGCCTTTCCCACACCGGATCGAGTACAGACGCTCCGATTCCCGCAGGCGCAGTCAGCGCGGAGGACGCAGGATTGATTGCGCGCCTGGCTTCGCGCGGCCGGGTACGCATCCATCTGACCCTAACCACGAAAGTCGGTCCCGAGGCGCAGGGCTACAACGTTGTGGCTGATTTGAAAGGTAGCGAGCATCCCGAACAAATCGTCATCGCATCCGGACACCTGGATTCGTGGGACCTCGGCACCGGCGCGATTGACGATGGGGCCGGAGTTGTTGTAGCGATGGAGACCGCAGAAATCATTCACAAACTCAACTTACATCCCACGCGCACGTTGCGCGTGATTGCATGGATGAATGAAGAGATGGGCGAGACCGGAGCCTTAACGTATGCGAAGGACAATGCCGCGGACATAGCCAACCATATCGCCGCTATCGAGAGCGACATGGGTGCCGAGCATCCGTTGGGTTTCCACGCAAAGATTAGTGAAGGTGCGGCGAAGCAGCTTTCACCCGCTCTCGATGCGCTAAAGTCGTTCGGCGCCAATCTGCTTCAGACTGTACCGCAGTCACCGGAAACTGATATTGGGCCGCTGGCCGAAAAGGGTGTGCCGGCGTTTGGAATTTGGCAGAACGGACTGAAATATTTCACATATCACCACAGCGCTGCGGACACGCTGGATAAAATCGTTCCGCAGGAACTCAGAGAGAACGCAGCCTGCATGGCGGTGATGGGCTATGCCTTGGCGGATATGGCGGAGCCACTGGAACGATAGTGCCTATTTTCGTTCGGACTTTCGCGTAAGAAACCAGCTACAAACCTCTATGCGTTCCAGCATTCCTATGCTTTAATGCCGGGAACATGAATGCTGCCGCCATTCTCGGGCCCGGGAATGTTGCCAAACCACTTGCGGCATTTCAGCGCGCGGCGCACACCCAGTGGACATCTCTGATCGAGCAAGCTGATGCCATCGTGATCTTTGGTGGCGACGGCACTATTCATCACCATCTTCGTACCCTGGTCGAACTCGGCGTTCCGTTGATGGTTGTGCCTTGCGGCAGTGGAAATGATTTCGCGCGCGCCCTGGGGTTTCAGAGTCCACATGATTCGCTCGCCGCCTGGCAGAAATTCGCTTCCGGCGGCGGCAATGTCCGCACCATTGATCTCGGCGTGATTCAGCCGTTTCCGAAACCCGGTTCGGCTTTTGTCGACCCCATGGACGACCGAACCCACTATTTTTGTTGCGCTGCCGGAGTGGGCCTGGATGCGGAGATCACCCGCCGTGCCAATGCGCTTCCCCGGTGGATTCGTGCGCACGGCGGATATGGTCTGTCCGCGCCGCGGGAATTGCTTCGCTTCCAGCCTTTTCCCATGAAGGTTTGTTCGAATGGCAGCGCATCAGGTCAGTTTCAGCCGACCTTGCTTGCCGCCGTGGCCAATACTTCGACCTACGGAGGTGGCATGAAGATCGCGCCTCAAGCCCGGCTCGCCGATGGCAAGCTGGATCTTTGCATCGTACGCGACATGAATAAGTTCAACCGGTTTTGCCTGTTCCCGACCGTTTATTTCGGCCGCCATCTAATGTCGCAAAAGGTCGAATATGAACAGAGTGACCACGTCAGCATCGAAACTGAGTCGCCTTTTGATGTTTACGCCGACGGCGAATATGTCTGCCAGACTCCGGTTAGATTTCGGGTTGCGCGCGAGGCCCTGCAGGTAGTCGTCCCGGAATAGACACGTCCTTGTCACGACGGTGCTAAACTACAAGCTTTATGGCGGAAGACGGACGCTCGCGAGTTTGGTTGTGGGTACTGATCGGAGGAGGGGCCTTCTTCCTCTTTGTTCTGGCCGTATTCACCTTGGTTTTCATTGCGCTGCACGCAAGCGGGCGCGAGGCTGGGATTCACGCTTTTGGCGACAAGATCGGCGTGGTCGATCTCGATGGTGTGATTGTTGATCCCAGCGAAGTTGTGGAAGATCTTCGCAGGTTCGCTGATGATGATTCCATCAAGGCCATCGTCATTCATGTGAATTCGCCCGGTGGCGGAGTTGCGGCCTCAGAGGAAATTTACCGTGAGGTCAAACGCGTCCGAGACGAGAAGCACAAACGTATTGTGGCTTCGATCCAGACCGTCGGCGCTAGCGGCGCGTATTACGTTTCTTCCGCGACGAATAAGATTTATGCCGATAGCGGTAGCGTTGTCGGTTCGATTGGCGTGATCGCCGAGTGGGTAAACTACGGCGACCTCATGCGTTGGGCCAAGCTGAAACCGGAAGTGCTGAAAGTGGGCGCATTCAAGGACACCGGCGATCCCACCCGCGAGCTGACACCTGCCGAGCGTCAGTACATGCAGGGGCTTATCGACAACATGTATGGGCAGTTTGTGCAAGCCGTGGCCGACGGACGGCACGCGAAGGCTTCTGATATTAAATCGATTGCCGATGGCCGCGTCTGGACTGGCGAGCAGGCGATGAACCTGCATCTGATCGATCAGATTGGCGATTTTCGCTCCGCCATACTCGATACCGCCAAGTCCGTGAATATAAGCGGCGAGCCGGTGTTGGTGCACCCGGAAAGAGACCGCAAATCCTTGCTTGACTTACTATTCGGCGACGCGTCCCAGTGGCTGCCGACAAAAGAAAAGTTGCTGGATCAGCACGTCGGATTTTACTATCTGTGGAAGTAGCAGGCGGCGATTGCATCTTCCCCTTGCCAACAAGCCCTGAAATTTGAGAAGGTTATGCGAACGGGTTTCCATCCGCAGGCGGATTGCGGGTAGCAGTCGCCGGGCTAGGCCCCGACTGCAGCATTCTTAGCACATTGGGGAGCATAACAGCCATGACTAAAGCCGATCTGATCGATGAAGTGTCCGGTCTAGTGGAGTTAACCCGCAAAGACAGCGAGGTGGTGGTCGAGACCATCTTTGACAGCATCGTTCGCTCTCTGCGTGCGGGCGACAAGATCGAGATCCGCGGCTTTGGCAGCTTTCGCACTCGCCAACGCAAGCCCCGCGTGGGACGCAACCCCAAGACTGGCGACCGCGTGGATGTTCCCGCCAAGAAGATTCCATTCTTCAAACCGAGCAAGGAATTGAAAGACCTGGTGAATGGCGAAACCAGCTCCCACGCTCCTGCGGCTTCCTCGCCTGTAATGTAGCGCTTCTTTTTGGAATGGAGCGTCTTCTTGTTTAAGTTATTTAGAATTCTCGCAGGATGTTCTCTCGCAAAATTCGCGTCGAATACGAGCTCGATGGCAAGCGCGCGCCTTGTCCGCTGAAATGGCTGGACAATTTTTCCATGCGCAATTTCACCAATGCCAGCATGTTCGACGATACGCTTCCCGCCGGCGAGGGCATTATGGAAATCGGGGAACGCGTGCCGCTGGATAAATTGAAAGATGCAATGGAAGACTGGTTCCATCGGAAAGGATACCTGCCGAAGGGCACAGGCCTGATCGTCGAGGTGGCTTAGCAGACCCCAGTCTGCTCTGCGGAAGAATGCTTATTATTTCGGGGTTACTTCCTACTGCGCTCCAGTAGCATGGCGTTTCTCTAGAGTCCCCGAGTGGAGGTTCGCCATTTGTGTTCGTAATCGCAGCACTGCCGCTGCGTGGATTTGCGATACACGCGATTCGCCAACGCCCAGTGTCGCTCCGATTTCTTTCATTGTGCGCTCTTCAAAGTAATACAAGGTCAATACCTGACGTTCCTTTTCAGCCAATTCAGAGACGGCGCGGAACAGCAGGTTCTTCATTTCCGCGCGCAGGCATTCCGTCAATGGGTCATCGCCATTGCCGCCGGACAAGCATTCGCATAGATCGAGTTCTCTGCCGTTATCCGAGACGATTCGCAGGCTGCCGATTTCAAGCGCATCGATGTCGCCAAATAGCTTCTGCAGCTGCGGCAGATTCAGTTCCAGTTCGTGGGCGAGTTCGGGTTCTGTGGGATTGCGGCCCAAAACCGCTCGTAGCTTTTGGCTTGCTTCCTCTATCCGGCGCGCTTGGCGGCGCAAATCACGAGGACCCCAGTCCATTTCGCGAAGACTGTCGAGGATCGCGCCGCGAATGCGAAATTTTGCGTAAGACCCGAATTGCACGTGCTTACGGCAGTCGAATTTCTTTAGTGCGTCAATCAGCCCCACCACCCCCGCGTGTACCAGGTCGTCAAGCAGAACATGCCGTGGCAGCCGTTCACGAATCTGCTGGGCGATATAACGGACCTGCGGCAATTGCTCGATGAGCAGTTGCTCGCGTATTTCTTCGTGTTGCCACGCGGTAGAAGCTTGTTTGCTGTCGTTTGTCATTCGAGTGGCCGATTGCTTTACCTGGGCTCGTCGCATAGGCCAGAGCCCGTACGACTACCAGCGGAGTCTGATGGGACATTTCCGATTTAATGGGCAGAAGGTGAGAACGCGATTAAGAAAGGGTTAAGAGATTCTGGGACTCGTAAATTCGTTGCCGATTCGGAACCGAGGCAAAAAGTGGGAATTATCTGTGAAAATTGGTTCACTCGCCGCAGAGGCCAACGGTGAACTATTGGCTTGGACTAAGGTCTTAAATTTGAACTGTCGGTGGCGCTCAGCTCGTAACCCACGCCGCGTACGGTACGGATCAGGCGCGGCCCGAATCCGTTGTCAACCTTACGGCGCAAGTAGTTCACATACACATCAACCACGTTGGTTCCGGTGTCGAACGAAAGATTCCAGACGTGCTCGATGATCATTGCCCGTGAGACTCGTCGTCCGGCATTCAACATCAAGTATTCGAGGAGGCCGAATTCCTTAGATGTAAGTTCAATTCGTTTGCTGGCTCGCTCCACCTTGCGTTCCACTCGGTCAAGCTTCAGGTCTGCGATCGTGAGCACCGAGGCGGCCGGCAAGTGGCTCCTACGCAACAGGGCGCGGATCCTTGCCGAAAGCTCTGAAAACGAGAAGGGCTTCCCCATGTAATCATCGGCCCCAAGGTCGAGGCATTGCACTCGATCTTCGACCCGGTTTCTGCTGGTCAGGACGAGAATCGGCAGGCTGGGTTTGCGCGGCCGCAGCTGCCGCAGAATCGCCACACCATCCATTCGCGGCAGATTCAAATCCAGCATGAATAGGTCATAGTCCAGTTCGGTGGCCATGGCCTTGGCCTGTTCGCCATCGTGGGTCACATCTACCGCATAGTGTTCGGCTTCAAGCCCTTTCCTTACAAAACTCGCTAAGGCAGGGTCGTCTTCAGCAATCAATACGCGCATGGCAGTAATCAGAGTCAATTCATTGTTAGGGGCGGCTGGGTTGTGAGGCAAGGCACGAAGGGCGCGGCAACAGAAAGCGGTGCTTCGTGGCAGGCACGTCCCGGTAAGAACAGTCTTCTTCAGGCGGCAAGCGGAACCTCGCATGCCACTCGCCATTTACCTGTCCTACGCCGGAGGATAAGGAAATCGCTCATGGAGCCTTGGAACAAGAGATTTCTCCAATCCGTCTTTCTTCCTGGCGGCGCCATTCTGCTTGCAGCGTTTCTGCTGCTCGGCCCCGGATCGATTAATCCCTCGGTTTACGGAGTAAAGTTTTTCTATTTCGCGGTATTCCTCGCCGCCTTACTGCTCTCTTGGAGATTCCACACCACACGCGTTCTTCTTGCCGCCATCGTGCTGTTGCTGGCGAACCGCGCACTCGAGTTTTTTGCGCAAGGCCACATTACTTCTTCCGGCCCCGGCCGGGTCGCGTTCGAGGCTATTGCTCTCTTGCTCCCTCTAAACTTCATTCTTCTCACTTTCTTTCCGGAGAGAGGTTATCAAGGCCGCAGCTTGTTCTGGTTTTTGGCGCTATTGTTCTTTGAATCCGTCTTCGTCGCCGCCATCGCCCGCCCCGATCAGCCTGTGCTCACGCTCCTGCATTTTTCACCTCTGGGCTCGATTCATTCCCGGCTTCCCCAACCCACGCTGCTGCTCTTTGTCGTTGCCCTCATTTACTTGCTGGTCCGACTGGTGCGCTTTCAGAAGCCAACTATCATTGGGATGTTTTGGTCTTTGATTGCAACCTGGCTGGCGCTCAATGCCGGGGGAGTGGGGAAAGTCGGAAGCGCATATTTCGGCGTCGCTGCATTAATTCTCGCCAGCTCCATAGTCGAAAATTCCTATGCTCTGGCTTACCGCGATGAACTCACCGGTTTGTATTCGCGCCGCGCTTACAACGACGCGCTACTGCGCCTCAAGCCGCCTTACGCGGTCGCCGCAGTTGACATCGATCACTTCAAAAGCATCAATGACACCTACGGCCACGACATCGGTGACCAGGTGTTGCGTATGGTCGCATCCAATCTTACGCGTGTGGGCGGCGGGGGCGATCCCTATCGGGTTGGCGGCGAGGAATTCACCATCCTCTTTCCAGGAAGAACTGGGAAAGAAATCGTGGATACGCTCGAACTGCTGCGGCTTAATATCGAAAGCTCCACCTTCCGTGTCCGCAGCGGCGATGAACGCCGCAAAGTGCAGCGCTCTGCTGACCGAAGGTCAAAAGGTAAGAAAGCTGAAACTCCTCGCCTGAATCCCAGTTCCGCCGTGTCATTGTCAGTAACGGTTAGCATCGGAATCGGCGAATCCCAGCCCAAGCTCAGCTCCGATGAAATTATCAATCAGGCAGACAAAGCGCTTTACCGGGCCAAGCGCAGCGGAAGAAATCGAATCGAAACTGGTGTGCCCGAGAAAAAGATATTGGGATTCGGCAGGAAAAAGCCAAAAGACACCTAAGTCCCCGAGGTCTTGCTTCGCCGGGTACGTTCCACCGCCAGCTCTACGATCTCACCAATGAGTTGTGTGTAAGACCGTCCCGACTTTTTCGCGGCCATGGCAAACTCATGTTTGCTGGAGAGCCACGGGTTCGGGTTGGCTTCGATCACGTAAACTTCGCCCTCTGGAGTGAGCCGCATGTCGATGCGTCCGTAATCCCGGAGCTTCACCGCGCGATATGCAGCTATTGCGGTTTCTCGCAATTTCTGCGCAGTGGCTTCGTCCAGATCTTCCACCACCTTCGACTTTGTCAGCTTATAAGCTTTGGAATCGGTTTCAAACTTGACATCGCGGCTCGCGATCTTCGGGGTTCCCTCCGGCAACTTGGAGAGATCGAGTTCGACCAGCGGCAAAACTTCTGTCTTCTCATAGCTCCCTAGAATCGCCGCATAAATTTCCCGCCCCTCGATGTATTCCTCGATCAGCGCCGGAGAATCAAACTCGTTCTGCACATACTCCACGCGCTCCATCAATTCCTTCACGCCGGTTACCACCGCCTCAGCATCGATTCCGATCGACCCGTCTTCCGATTGCGGCTTCACAATCAGCGGAAATTTCACGTCGTGCGCGTGATCGATGTTTCCACGATAAGCGGTCGCGAAAAACGGAGTGCGAATCTCATGAAAAGCAAACATCTTTTTCGCTGTTGCTTTGTCCTGCGCTAGAAAATGTGCGTGGGGGCCGGCACCGGTGTAGGGAAGTCCGAGCAAGTCCATGTACGCGGCCACGTTCATCTCTTTGGTATCGTCGCCCGCGTAAGACTCGGTGAGGTTGAAAACCAGATCGGCGCCGCATTTCCCCAACGCATAGAGAGACTGCGGCCGTCCATCCAGGACGTAATAAGAAGGTTCATGCCCAAGCTTTCCCAGTGCGTCGAAGATTTCTTCCCGGTCCTCTTTTACTTTGCGCTTGCGTCCAGCTTGTGTGGCCTCTGGTTCGGAGGTGTCTTCCTCGCCCCACACGTCATACAGCACCGCGACTTTTAATGTATCGCCCATCCACCCACTCCTAAGCTTGAAAAGCCTTGCACCGCGCCAGATGGGTCATCACCAGCGTGGTCGCGAACACGGTAATTTCCGAAAGATATTCTGCTTCTTTTTTCTTGTCGATCATCAAACGCAACTCTACGCTCCTCTTCTCAATTGACTCCATCAACTTCTTCACCGCTGGCCGCTGCAGGGCCGTCCACCTCGCGATGTGGTCCACGATCGTCTTTCTGTGCTCTCGCAGAAAGACATCCGCCGGCTGCGCGGTCTTGCTCTTCTTAGACGCATTAAACATGGCCGTGAGATCGGCGTCCTGTGTCACATCCAGCAGCGGAATCCGGTCGGTTGTGTTGCGGTAGAACTCCCCAACCGTCATTTCCATTTCCGCAGCGGTAATGTCCGGCGAGCCGCGTTTTCGCAGCGGATCAGCGTTCCCCAATTCGCGCGCAATCCGTTCCATATATTTCAGCTTCGCCATTGCGCCCCAGTCGCGGTACTTCGTGCGCCAGCCCGAGCGCGGCGTCAGCCACACCGCAAACGTTTCCGCAAAATCCTCGTCCGGATGTTTTTGTGCGTACCAGCCCGGCAGGTAGCGCACGTAATCTTTCGAAAACAGCACCGGACGGTAGTTCTCGCGATACGGCCGCCGGTAAGGTCCGAACAACTGCTTCCACTCCGGCGTGCGGTGCAGCTTGTACGCGTAATTGAATGCGTGGCCAGCTTCGTGCCGGAGGTACATCATGATCTCGCGATCGCTCTCGAGATCATTATTCTCTTTTTCAATCTGTGCTACATCAGCCCGCGCCAGATAAAACGGAATTCCAATCACCGGCTCACCTGACGGGCATCCCCACTCATCCGTCAAATAACATGCCGGCCGGAACTTCAAAATCTTTTTCTGCTCCAGCTCGCGATAGAGCTGTTTCACGAATTTCTCGACTGAGGATCCTTCGATTACCAGCCCAAGATCACAAACCCGCGTGTCCACCAGCGATTGCGGCTTGGGGCCATCCGCAGGTTCGTTCAAGTCTGTCAGCGATTGTGCTCGCTCAGCACCTGCTTGTTGGTCCGATTCCGTCACGTGTAATCAGTGTATTAAAAGGCTCGCGGACGCGACAGTAAGGAGAGAAGTGCGCCCTGCCGCCATGATCAGAGTATTGGAAAATGTTCACTCAGCAGAAGATGACTATGGGCCGAAAACGCGCGTCATCTTCTGTGCTGGGTGCTTGTAGCGCGTTTGCGCAGCGAACAGCCAGCGCGCGCAGATCGAAAATAACCACCGGCTCAGATCGCGGACCTTTCCTGCCAGCCTATTCACGGTCGAGCAGCAACCGGAGTTCGCTGGAGCGTGATGGATGCCGCAGCTTGCGCAACGCCTTAGCTTCGATCTGCCGAATGCGCTCGCGCGTTACCGCGAAGCAGCGGCCCACTTCTTCCAGCGTGTGCTCTGAACCATCATCCATGCCGAATCTCATCCGGAGTACCTTCTCTTCGCGCGGACTGAGAGTGCGCAGCACCAGTTCGGCACGTTCTTTCAGATTGACGCCTATTACCGCATCTGCGGGTGAGACCGCAGTGCGATCTTCGATTAGATCTCCGAGATGTGAATCGCCTTCTTCGCCAATCGGCGTCTCCAGCGAGACCGGCACCCGCATGATCTTCAGCGCCTTGCGAACTTTCCACTCCGGAATGTCCATCTGCTTGGCAATCTCGTCTGAGGTAGGTTCGCGCCCCAACGATTGCACCAGGCGCCGCGACGTGCGAATCATTTTGTTGACCACTTCAGTCATGTGCACCGGTAGCCGGATGGTACGCCCTTGATCGGCAATCGCCCGGCTGATTGCCTGGCGAATCCACCACGTCGCATACGTAGAAAATTTGTAGCCCCGCCGATACTCAAATTTATCCACTGCCTTCATCAGGCCTACGTTGCCTTCCTGGATGAGGTCAAGAAAATGAAGCCCTCGATTGGCATATTTCTTTGCGATCGAAACCACCAGTCGAAGATTGGCCTCAATCATCTCGTGCTTTGCCTTGTCGGCATTCATCTGGCCCTGGATGATTGCGCGCTGCACGTTGCGCAGTTCGGTGAAACTCATTCCCGCATCACTTTCGAGCTTTCTTATGTCGGTGCGGTGTTGCCGCTGGGTTGCATGGTAAGTTTTCCTGAGGTCCTCGCTCGCGGTCTTGGCGATTTTCTTCTCCAGATAAGTGAGTTGCCGATCCAGCGAGCGCATCGCCTCCGCGGTTTTACTTACCTTGTCAATCAGGCGTTTATGTTCTGAGTGAGTAAGTCCCAGCGTTCGGATTGTGAGCGAAATTCGGACCATTTCGCGGCCCAGTTGCGACCTGCAGCGGCGGTACTGCTTTGCCTTCTTTTTCGGCGGGATGGTTCCGAGACGTTCGGCCAGCCGGCAGGCGACGTTGTAATGCTTGCGCAACTGCTCGATGCCGCGAATGAGTTCGTCACCTCGCTTCCGCAATCTTTCGTCAGTAAGCTCCTCCT
>Ga0207053_10315_pt1 | contig 11686 bp, 14 predicted proteins | sample Alteio_BWMinCont_59_FD_153290 | JGI IMG/M metagenome (GOLD analysis project Ga0207053, IMG submission 153290) | Enriched cells from forest soil in Barre Woods Harvard Forest LTER site, Petersham, Massachusetts, United States -... | ecosystem: Environmental > Terrestrial > Soil > Temperate forest >...
CATTTCATCGCAGGCCTGAATGATCGCCTTTCCTTTTTTCGAATCGATTTGTTTAAGTGCGAGATTCGCTTTGGCCGCGGCTTTCTTAATATGGACGGTGGCCAAGATCAGTTCGCGGTGGGTCCTCCAGCCGCTGATGGAAAAATTGTTGACGGTCCGTTGGGTTTGGATGCCGTAATAAGCATCGGCCGGAACTTCCAGCTTCCCCATGCTGTCTTTTTCAATGCGCGTTGCCATCGGGAGGCATCATAAATGGTGCAACCTCGACATGTCAAAAGCGGAAATGGGCGTATCTATGCCACCTCGCCTAGTCAGTCTGAACTCGTTTAGCGGGCTTAAATAAGATCAAGGACGCGTTGAAGCTTCAAGTCGACTTCCGTCATGATCGCATGCGGGAGCGTGCCGGAGGCGTTGCGAAAGCGGCGATGGTCGCGCGCGGTGATTTGATCGATCAGGATGTCGGCTGGTTTGGTCAGGCCAGCGGCGCCTTTCGGGATGTGGACACGATAGGGATGCGGTTGAGGCTTCAACTGGCTTGTGATCGGCAGAACGATGATGGAGCTATGGCCGATACCAGTCAAGCCGTCAGTTTGGACGACAAGGACCGGCCGGACTTTGCCCGCCTCGCTGCCGAAAGGCGGGTTGAGGTCGGCCCAAAAAACCTCACCACGTTTCATTGGCGGCCGGGTACTGGCGTTCGAAGTCCTCGGCTGAAGCCCGATCGAGTTCGCGGAGATCCGCCTGCAGTTTGGGGTCTTTACGGTCGGCCATGGAGGCACGGCGGAATTCCTCAGCTAGATGGCGGCGTTCCTTCAGGCGCGCGAAGAACGCGAGCGCTTCGTTGATGAAGGCATTGCGGTTGATCTTGCCGCGGCCCTTCCCGAAGTAGGGAGAGATCCTGCGGTAGATGTCGTCCTGAATTTTGACGTTGATTGACATGGACATGGTTGCACCTCCGGTGTCGCCGTAAGTATAGCTGAAAAACGGGTGAAATGCCACAGGCAGGCTCCACCCTTTACGGCACACACAATAGGCCCAATCTCGTATGAGCTGTTCGGGCAATGATCTTTTGGTCTGTTTCGGTCCGCCTATCCGACGTAAAATAGATAATCCTCAGCCTGTGTCAAAGTTCCTCATTCTCCTCGTAACTTTCCTGCTGGTTCCGTGTCTCCTGGTAGAGGAAGTTTCGAGTTGCAATTTACGAGTGTCGAGTTCTGAAATATCAATAACAGCCCGCATCTCGCAACTCGCAACCCGAAACATCGCCTCTCAGTTCAGCTCCGAGGCCGTCGTGGAGGAGTTGATCGCTTCTATGAAACGGCCCGGCGACCGGCTCTCTGCTCGGCTTCAAAGGACGGCGCGAGCGTCCGCCTGGTCCACCTCGAATTACGAGAAATTACAGATTGAGGCTTACCGTAATGCACGGCAAAAAACGGCAGAGATGGTCGCGCAAGGACAAGTTCCGCAAGCAGTGCCTCGAGACTTTCCTGCGCTGGATATCAGCTTGGTGGCGGGGCATCGAAGTTCTCGTGGCGCACAGTCTGATTTTTCGCAGACATTTCTGGCTCCACTAACGGTTCTAGGACAGGCTCTTGAGTCCGTCAGTGATGCCTATCGAGCGGAATCGACTGGCCACCTTCACCTGACTCTATTTGAGCTGCTCCATCGGGATCATGACCCGGATTTTCTCGATCATCTTGCTTCAGACCAGCTCACTGAATGGTGGGAGAAATGCAACGCGGCGGCAAGGGTTGTGAGAGATTTTCAATCTTTCATTGCATGGTTTAAGGGGCCCACGCTTATGCCTAACGGGACAGTCATCATTGAAGGATATGCGGACAATCCTGTGCTCGAGGAACTGCGCAACCGTCTGAGTGCCCTTTTCCTTGAAGAAGATTGGACGAACCGATATTTCTTTCAGATCACGCTTTCGCGTCCTTCGCGTCTTTTGACCTTGGGAGAGTGGAAAAAAGTGTATCGATGGACGCTCAAGCAAGAGCAATCCCTTGGAAAGATCCAGATTCGTCATCCCTTGTTACTTGCCACGCGGAACCAATTTGCAACCCAATTCAATGAGCCGTTAAATAATCGATTAAACGCCATTTTGCAGGCCGTCCCGGCCGTCCGTAAAAATCTGTCCAAAGAAGCTGCATAATCCATCCACCGTTCCAAAAGGTAGTTTCGATATGCGCATAGGGAATTGTGAAATTTAAATCGTCTTTTGGAAGTCGGTGACGAGGCGGTATCCCAGCCTACTGAGTTGTATAATCACGCCATGTCTAATATATCTTCCTCTAAAACTCGTGCCGAATCCGACAGCATGGGGACAATCCAGGTTCCGGCCGACCGTTATTGGGGTGCGCAGACGCAGCGTTCACTCGTCCATTTTGATATCGGGCTCGATACGATGCCCGCTGAACTCATCAAGGCGTTTGCTATTTTGAAGAAAGCGTGCGCCCTGGTCAATAAAGATCTCGAGAAACTAAAGCCTGAGCTGGCCAAGCTGATCGTTCAAGCGGCCGATGAAGTGATCGCGGGCAAGCATTCCGGCCATTTTCCGCTGCGCATCTGGCAGACCGGTTCAGGGACCCAGACCAATATGAACGTGAACGAGGTGATCTCCAATCGCGCCATTGAAATCGGGGGGGGGAAGATGGGGTCTAAAGTGCCTGTCCACCCCAACGATCACGTGAATATGTCGCAGTCCTCCAATGACACATTCCCGGCGGCGATGTACATCGCGTCGGCGGCGGAAGTTGAGAAATCTCTTATCCCCGCGGTTCAAAATCTACACGATGCCCTAGCGAAGAAACAAAAGGAATTCGATCAGGTTGTTAAAATCGGGCGCACACATTTGATGGATGCTGTACCGATGACCGTCGGCCAGGAATTTTCCGGTTGGGTATCGCTTTTATCACGGGATATAGAACGGTTAAAGCAGGTCCTTCCGGGGCTCTACGAGCTGGCCATCGGTGGAACCGCGGTAGGGACTGGTTTACATACGCATCCCGAATTCGCCGAGCGGGCCGCGAAAAAAATCGCCGATCTGACCGGGCTGCCTTTCAAGTCGCATCCCAATAAGTTTGCGGCGCTTTCCGCCCATGATGAGGTCGTTTTTGCCAGTGGAGCGTTGAAAACGCTGGCCGCTTCCTTGATGAAAATCGCCAACGACATCCGCTGGCTGGCATCGGGCCCGCGCTGCGGTTTGGGCGAGCTGTCCCTGCCGGAAAACGAGCCGGGCTCTTCCATCATGCCGGGCAAAGTGAATCCCACGCAAAACGAGGCGGTCACGATGGTGGCGGTCCAAGTGTTCGGCAATGATGCGGCGATTGGATTGGCCGGTTCTCAGGGAAATTTTGAGCTGAATGTGTTTAAACCGGTCATGATCCATAATTTTTTGCATTCGGTACGCCTGCTGAAGGATGCCTGCCGGATGTTTGTCGAGCATTGCGTGGATGGCATTGAGCTCAACCCGAAAAAAATCGATTGGTATGTGAACAATTCACTTATGCTCGTCACGGCGCTCAGTCCCACGATCGGCTATGACAAGGCCGCCAAAGTTGCGCATGCCGCGCATCATGATCGCCTCAGTCTCAAGGAAGCCTGCCTGAAGCTGGGTTATCTGACAGCCGACGAATTCGACCGTCTCGTCAAACCCGCCAACATGACGCATCCGTGAAAAAACAGAAGCGTTTTTGCATGGCCGTTCTTCTTTTGCCGGCCTGCTACGGCGTGACCATCGGAGTCTGGAAAATCCTCCGCCAATTTAAGAACGTTCCGGAAGGGTCCTTTTATTTTTTCGCAGGGGTGGCGGGCTATTTCGCTTTTCAGTGGGTGTTTTTCCGCCCGATCCGCACCTATGTCTTCGGCCATGAGCTGACGCACGCGATCGCCACCTGGATGTCCGGAGGCAAGGTCAAACATTTTCACGTCAGTAAAAAGGGCGGCCATGTGAAGGTATCGAAATCCAATATCTTTATCGCGCTCGCGCCGTACGTGGTCCCGCTCTACGCGCTGCTTCTTCTTGCGGCGATCTTTGGGGTGAATTATTTTTACCCGCTCGAGGCCTATTGGCAGTGGGTGCTGTGGTTTTTGGGCGCAAGTTTTGGATTTCACATGGCACTCACCACCTATGCCCTTAAGATGGATCAGCCTGACCTTAAAACATCAGGCACGTTTCTCTCTGCGGTCGTCATTTATCTCGGCAACGCGCTGACGATCATCTTTATTCTTGGCGTGCTTTTCCCGCGAACGGTTTCCTGGGGGCATTTCGTCCGTGTGAGCGGTTCTGAGACTCTGGAAGCCGTCAAGCAGGTCACGAAAGGAACCCAAATCGTTTGGAAAGAAACCATCCATGTCGCTCAGAAATGAATTAAAGCGCAAACTGTTTCATAATTTGTCTCTTTTTTATATGGGGATCTACTGGGTGTTCCCGCGCGCGGTGTCGCTGTCCCTCTTTGGGATCGTCCTCTTGCTTTTGGGGGCCATCGAGTTCATTCGCCTGCGCCGCCCCGAGATTAACGCTTGGCTTCTGCAAAAATTTGGAGGGATCCATCGCGAGAACGAAGTGATGACCCTCTCGGGAATTTTTTGGACGCTTCTCGGATGCTGGCTGACCATGGTGGTGTTCACGAACAAAAACATCGTCATGCCGGCATTGGGGTTTCTCGTGTTCGGAGATACCTTCGCCGCGCTCGGAGGAAAAAAATGGGGAAAACATTTTTGGGAAAACAATCCTGTTAAAACATGGGAGGGAAGCGGCTGTTTCGCGGCCATCTCCGCCGCCTGGGCGATATTTTTTGTGCGTTGGCCGGTGGCGATCCTAGGAGGTTTGAGCGGCGCCTGGATTGAATCGCAGACGTTGCCCTGGAATGACAACTTTTGGATACCGCTCTTAAGCGGCGCGGCGCTGAGTGTGCTGAACTTGGTGTTGGGACGGTAAAAGATATGGCAAATCTCAAATGGCAAATCTCAAATGGCAAAAAGCGACAAATATCCATTTCCCTTTTGACATTTGCCTTTTGCCATTTGTCATGCCGTTCCTGGGCGTACGTCCCCGGCCACTTCTATCACACGGGGCATACCCAGGAAAAAGTCATCGCTCTTACTTTCGATGACGGGCCGGGGAAATTTACGATTCCCATTCTCGAATTGCTCAAGAAGCACAACATTCATGCCACCTTTTTCATGCTCGGTGATCAAATAGAAGAATATCCTGCCATCGCCCGGCAAGTCCTGGAGGAGGGACACGAGATCGGCAATCACACGTACACGCATTTCGATTACCATAAACAGAAAAACGCGGCTCCTCAAAGGCTCGCTCATGAACTGGCGCAAACCGAGGCCACGCTGCGTCGCGCTCTGCGTGATCCCGGCTTCAAAACCAAACTTGTTCGTATGCCCTACGGCTATTTCAATCGGACTTGGCTCCTGCCTACGCTCAAAGAGAACGGCTATGCCTTGGTCCATTGGAGCTTTGGAGAGGATTGGATGCTCAAACGGCATTCAGCTCATGAAAGCAAGACCGATTCATCGGTCATGCTGACTCCTGAGGTATTGGCAGCGGATTACATTAAGAATGCGCGACCCGGAGCGGTCTTTCTTTTTCATGACGGCGGTCGTCATCGTGAAAGGACTCTGGGGGCATTGCAAATCGTGGTCCCCGAGCTTGAGAAAAGAGGCTATCACTTCATCCCTGCCCGAGAGATGTTCCCTGACCCTGCTCCATGAGTCGCGACGTCAAAGCGCTTCTCTTACTGGCCGGTGTTGTTTTAGCCACCGCACTTCCTTTTGTCCATCGGGCTTATTTTGTTGACGATTATTATTTCGTCACGATGGCCAAGGGCATTCTTCAAAATCCATGGCGGCCCTATGACTTTAAATCCGATGACGCCGGCATCGCAAACGTAGCCTGGGAGCGCGGGCATCAGCCGCGAATGGTGAACCCTCCTCTCTTCCATTATGGCCTGGCCGGGCTCATTGCCGTGGTCGGTGACACGCCCTGGAAACTCCGTGCCGCCTCCCTCCTTTTTTCCCTGGGGGCCCTGTTTTCGATGTATTTTCTGGGCAAGCGCTTCGTGCGCGATCCTCTTCTGCCGGCCATCCTGATGGCCTTTTGCCCCGCGTACTGGCTCACGTCCTATTCTCTTTTGATCGACAGCGCGCTCGTCGCGTTTCTTATCGTATCGCTGCTAGCTTTTTTCATCGGTCACGAAAAAAGAAGCCTGGGATGGATTTTTTTGAGCGGCTTTCTCATGGGACTCACCATGCTCGTGAAATACTTTGGGGTGATTGTGGTGGTGCTGGCCTTCGTTTGGCAGATGCTCGACACGAAGCGCAGGGCCTGGCGGCTTGGGTACGCCGCCTTTGCCGTGTTTCTTCTCGTGCAGTCTCTCTGGGGAGCCTGGAACGTCGTCACGTATGGCCAGTCGCATTTTCTGGCCGCGCTGCCCAGGGGCATGGGATCTCCGTCGTTTGTCGCCTGGGCGCAAAAGAGCCTCGTTCTGAGCAGCTTCATTGGAGGGGCTGTTTTTTTTGTCATGGTTTCTCCCGCGATGCTCTGGCGTTTGTCCAAAAAATGGCTCATCGGGCTTGCTGGGATTTGTGGATTTCTCTATCTGCTGTTTTCCTCGAGAGCGGGCGGCTTCGACAGCTTGTCGTCTTTGTTGTTATCCCTCTTTATTGGCGGGACCATCGCCTTCTTGGTCGTCATCAGCCGCGTCATCGAGCCTGCCCGGAGCACGAACGGTCTTTTCCTCACTCTGTGGGTTTGGATCGGGATCGCGGAACTCGTGGTGGTGATGCCCTGGACTGCGGGCCGTTATCTGCTGTGTATCCTGCCGGCCCTGTGCTGGGTTTTCGCGCTCGCGATTGAGGAATTGAAGTGGCCGAAGCTCTGGAACTTCACCCTCGGCATGACGGCTCTCATGGGGCTCTCTCTAGCGCACGCCGACTACGTCCAGGCCAATACGATTGTGTCCTTGGCCGAACGTCTGCGGGGGACGGCAGGGCAGTTCCAAGCGATATCGCCGAAACCCGAGCATCATTGGTATTACTTGGCCGATACGTTTGATGGCTCGCAGCCGTACATGGTACCGTTGGGGTGGGAAAATGTGCTGCCGCATCAGAAGCTGAATAAAGGTGATCTGTTTTTACGCGCGTACTACAGGAAGTCTTCGTACTGGAACGTTGATGATCAGCTAAAAAATTACCGCCCGGTCATGTCGATTGACATCCGCAGCCGCAACCCGCTGCGCGTCATGGATGTTCCGGCCTCCGCCGGCTTTTATGCCTCCTGCTGGGGCGCACTCCCGTGGACTGTCACGAACCATCCGCTCGAACGCTTTGAGCTCTATCAAGTAGTTTCCGAATAACCGGCTGGTTGGCGGCCGGGAAGGCGAATTTCCTGAGCTCCTGCGGCTTCACCCAGCGCCAATTCATCACGCCGAGAGATTGCACTTTGCCTGATTCATACGCGCAGTCGTGCGCATGGAGCGTAATCTTAAAGTGGCTGTAGGCATGATCCACTTCCGCCAATTTCCGTCCAACATTCACCCGAATTCCGAGTTCTTCCTCTATCTCCCGCCGCACGGTTTCGCGCAGGGATTCGCCCCTTTCCTGCTTGCCGCCGGGAAATTCCCACAGGCCCCCCAGCAGGCCTTTTAATGGCCTTTGGCTGATCAAGATTTTCCCTTGATGCCAAATGACTCCGGCTCCGATATGGAAGTGCGGAACGGGCTGTTTCTTTTTTTTGACAGGCAGATCATTCTGTAGTCCCTTTTGAAGGGCCTTGCAGCTTTGTCGCACGGGGCACTTTGGACACAGGGGGGAACGAGACGTGCAGATCGTGGCCCCCAGCTCCATGAGCGCCTGGTTGTAATCGCCCGCTTTCCCGTGCGGAACAAGTCGTTCTGCCAAGCCCCATACATGTTTCTGTGTGGCGGCGAGCGTGATGTCTTCGCGGATGCCAAAGTACCGTGCGAGTACGCGCATAACGTTGCCATCCACGACAGAGTAATCCTGGCCGAACGCGATACTGAGCACTGCTCCGGCGGTGTAGCGTCCGATGCCGGGGAGCGCCTTCAATTCATCGAAGGTGGCAGGGAGCTGCCCTCGATATTGCGCCATAACGGTTTGAGCCAGCTTATGAAGGTTGCGCGCGCGGGAGTAATAGCCCAGGCCTTCCCATTGTTTGAGTACTGGATTCAGAGGCGCTTTGGCCAGAGCGGCAAAGCTGGGAAATGGTTTTAGCCATCGCTGGTAATAGGGAATAACAGTCTGAACTTGCGTTTGCTGCAGCATGATTTCGGATACCAAAATCCGGTAGGGATCTTTGGATTGACGCCAGGGAAGATCTCTTTGGTGAGTGTCATACCAACGGAGAAGGAGGGTTTGAAATGCGGGCATCGGTCTCAGGCTATTTTAGTAAAATACGCGCTCGGCCTCGTGGTGGAATGGTAGACGCGCGGGACTCAAAATCCCGTGTCCGCAAGGGCATGTCGGTTCGAGTCCGACCGAGGCCACCAATTTAATGTTTAGCTGGATTGAAACGTTATGGGAAAAGATGAGCGGGCCGGGGATGCTGACGCCGGAGGAAATCGAAGGCGCGCTTCATCTTCCGGTTCTGGCGATCATTCCGCACCTCGAGCGCCGGCGGGGCCTTGCGCCCGCGCAGGGCTCCATGATGCGTCGGGTCGATCTCGAAGGCCGATGGCGCTCGCGCCTTCTGGTCCATTTTCCGGAAGAATCGCCCGCCGCGCAGGCCTACCTGTCTCTGGTCAAGGAACTTCACGATCGATCCCAAAATCGCCGCCAAAAAGTATGGCTTTTCGCCTCCAGCGTATCGGGAGAGGGCACTTCCCTTTCCTGTATGAATTTGGCCATTGTCGCGCGGCGTCAGGGAATTAAGACGCTTATTATCGAGGGCCATACGCGCGCGCCGCGCATCTCAAGCGTTTTCCGCCTGGATCTTGAGCCGGGGCTTACCGGGTGTCTCAACCGCTCGCTGACCGTCTCCCAATCGATTCGCCGCTCGAGCTTCACCGATGTGGACGTTTTGCCCGCTGGCCGTTCCGTGGCCTATCCCGAAACCCTTTGGGGGACGCCCGCTTTCCATCGTTTGTTGGCCGAGGTTCGCTCCCTGTATGACGTGATTTTCTTTGAGGCGCCGCCGGTTTTACTCTATACGGACACCTCGGTCTTGGCCGACAAAATGGACGGCATGGTCCTCATTCATCAATTCGGCCGGACCTCTCCGGAACGCGTCGAAAAGGTTCTTCAAAAACTGGGAGGACGTCAGGATCATTTGCTCGGCGTTCTTCTGAACGACGTTCCCGTGCACTGACGTTGAATAGGACCTTCTAATATGGTAAAAAACGCTGCATGAAACTTTTTCTCGCCGACCCGGTTGTTCTCATCTGCAGTGGAATCATTATTGTCGGAATGGCGACTTTGTTTTGGGCGATCGGAAAATTCCGCCGCTTGAAGTCTTTTTCACAGGCGGCCAACGCAGCAGATGACCTTCTTCCCGCGACTCCGGATTTGCGTGATATCGATTTTAGAGCGCCCGCGATAGCGCTCCATGTTCCCGCTCCAGCTGTCGGCAAGGATGTCGCTGACCGCTTGGAAAGCATGACGCAGCGTTTGGCGGAAATGCAGGCGGTTTTGACGAAGCAATCGGGTAATGCGTCCGCGCCGGGACAGGGGGGCGCGGCGAGTGGAGTCGGGCAGGGTTTTTCTCCGGAAACGATTGATAAGCTCTTAAAAATTATCGGCAATGTCATTCAGCAGGTCGACATTCTGCAGAAAAGCCTGAACACCTCCAAGGACGGGCCGGCGCCAAAAGCGGATGCCTCGGCATCTCCCTTCACGAAAATATGAAAAAAGCACTTTTGGGAGCTTTTATTCTGTTCGATATGGCGCTCATCGGGGCAAGCGCTTTCGTGCTGTACGGCTATCTCGGCTATAAAACGCCGGTGCGTTTATTGTCTTATGCGGGCATGTCGAACCCCGCAATCGCGGTATCCAACGTCATGCACGCCGTCTCTTCTACGACCGTGAAAGCGGTTGGGAATGGGTTCTTGACGCCTCCCGCTTCCGCGGAGTCGTCCACGCGTAAAATTTTATTTACCTATCGCAACCCGCATGCGAAGACCGTGTTGATCCGAGCTGATTTTACAGGCTGGAAACCCGATATGATGCGAAAAAACGCCAATGGCTTATGGAACTATCAGGCCAATCTGACACCGGGCGAATATGCATATTGCTATTCTGTGGATAATAAAGATCCGCAAAAAGATCCCGCTAATAAACGCACCAAAGTGATCGGCAAGGCCGTTGTCAGCGCGATCGTTGTAGAGCCTCTTCCCGCCAAACCTCCAAAGTAATGCACATCCCTGATGGGTTTCTGACGCCTCCTGTATGGGGGACGTTTGATATCGTAAGCGGTTCTTTTCTGGCGTTCGGCCTCCGACAGGTCGGGCGCTATGTCGAGGAGAAAGCCATCCCGCTCATGGGAGTATTGTCCGCCTTTGTGTTCGCCGCCCAAATGATTAATTTGCCGATCGCCGGAGGAACGTCCGCCCACTTTTTAGGCGCCGCTTTGGTGGGCATTCTTTTGGGACCTTGGGCGGGTCTCGTGGTCATCGCGGTGGTTCTCGTCGTGCAGTGTTTTCTTTTTCAAGATGGAGGCCTGGCGGCGCTCGGAGCTAATATTTTTGACATGGGGATTATCGGCAGCCTAGGAAGTTACTGGGTCTATCGGCTTTTCGTCAGGCTGAAAAGTGGTCCTGGCGCCGTTTTCTGGTCAGGGTTCTGGGCGGCTTGGATCACAGTCTTTGTTTCTTCGGTGTGCTGTGCCATGATGCTCGCCATTTCGGGAGTGGTATCTTGGCGTGTGGGGCTGACGGTTATCAGTGGAGTCCATGCTCTCCTAGGCTTGCTGGAGGGGATTGTCACCGGGACCGTTCTGCAGGCGATCTCGCGCAGCCGCCCCGATTTGTTTAACCGGCCAAAAATATGAAACGCTGGTTAATCCTTTTGGCGATTTTTGTCCTCATGGTCATCCTCGGGCATTTCTCTTCTAAGAAACCCGATGCCGTTCAGCGCGTTCTTGGACTGCCTGGAGCCAAACCATAACCCACGAGTGGCACGACACGTATCGGCATGCGCGTACGCCGGCGCATCATTTAGATCCGCGAAGCAAACTCTTCGTAGGGGCTGCCTTTGTGATTGCTGTTCTTTTTACGCGGCGGTGGGGAACTCAGCAGATGATCGGGTATCCCATGCTTCTTCTCGCGGTCGTCATCTTGACGAAGCTTCCGCTCTGGGCTGTTTTGAAGCGGGCGCTTTCCATCCTGCCCTTCGCGCTCTTGATGCTTTTTTCGGTTGCGGTGTCCAAGCTCTCGCTCGCGCGTCTTGCAGAGGCGCTCGTTAAATCCATTCTCTCTGTCACTGCCATGGCGCTTGTCACCATGACGACGCCCTTCCCTGATTTCTTGCGGGCGCTTGAACAATGCCGGATTCCGCGCCTCTTCGTAATGTTTCTTGCCTTCCTCTACCGCTATGCCGCGGTCCTTGGAAAAGAGATTGCGCGCGTTGAGCGCGGGTGGTCAAGCCGCACCTTCGGCCGCTTCTGGTGGCGTGAAGGGGCGCGGCTTGGGCATGTGCTCGCGACGCTGCTCATGCG
>Ga0207053_10316_pt1 | contig 11665 bp, 6 predicted proteins | sample Alteio_BWMinCont_59_FD_153290 | JGI IMG/M metagenome (GOLD analysis project Ga0207053, IMG submission 153290) | Enriched cells from forest soil in Barre Woods Harvard Forest LTER site, Petersham, Massachusetts, United States -... | ecosystem: Environmental > Terrestrial > Soil > Temperate forest >...
GTTGGCCGCAAAGAGGGCGACCGGCTTGGCGGCCCTTTTTAGATTGGCGATCAGCCATTTGCGGTGGCGGCGGGACTGCTTTTTGTCGGCGTCATAGTCCGGCCGTTCCACTTGGTAATCGGCCGATTCATGCCAGCGGATCCAGGCGCAGGTGTGGCCCGCCTTATTCAGCGCTGCGACAAATCCATGGCCGCGTTCTTCGTATGCCCAGTTGTTTTCGTCGCTGTAAAAAATGAAATTGGCGAAGCCGCGAGAGAGAAAATGTTCGGCCACCAGGGCGGCGGCATGCGCGTGATCCTCCAGCGTGCGGGGAAATTTCAATTGCGGCCGTCGAAAGCTGAAATCAACGGTTGGCTTGCCGGCATGAACAACAAATTCTGCCAGGTCATCACCACCCGCGAGCGAAGTAAGAATGCCGTCGCCATGCCATTCCCAGGGAATGACGCGGCCGCGGGTCAGGTTCGCATTAAGGTGCCAGTTATGTTCCAGCGCATATTTTTCCAGGCCGCGGTGCAGCCGGTAATCATACCAGCCGGTGGCAATCAAAACACGCCTTCGTTCTTTGCGCATCGTGCCTGAAGGTAAGTTGCGCGTGCATTTATTTCAATTCCTGAATTCTCGAGCCATTGCCATGCCCATGCTTGGGTTTTTTGAACAAATGCTTTGTTTTAAGGCTCAAAAGTCCGGCGGTGGCGCTTTGGGTTCACGAAATCATCGCCGCCTTCACCGGATATCAAAAGTGGGTTGAGTGCATTATTTTTAGTGAGATTTGCATTTGGCTATGTGGACTGGCTGGGCGGGACGATTTATGCTTTCAACCATCAAGCCCGAATGAAATCGATTGCCAATGCGCATCCCTCCTGCCGACGTGAAAAACGCGCCTCCTACGGGTTCACCTTGATTGAATTGCTCGTGGTCATCGCCATCATCGCCATTTTGGCTGGCCTGTTGCTGCCTGCGCTGGCCAGGGCCAAAGCCAGGGCGCAGGCGATTTACTGCATGAATAATCTCAAGCAGGTTGAGATTGCGATTGTAATGTATACCGGCGACAACGGTGAAAAATTTCCTGAGAATCCCGGCGCGACCATTACGAGCAACTCTTGGGTTACCGGCAAATTGAGTTGGGACATGCCGCCGGCCATGTCAAATCCAGACAACACCAACACTGCACTTTTGACGGCGGGAGAAATTGGCCCTTATGTGTCCAAAAGCCTGGGTGTTTTCAAGTGTCCCGCCGATGTATATCCCGGGGCCAAAGGGCCGCGTGTCCGCAGCATTTCCATGAACGGTTTCGTGGGCGATGTCCTGAATATTAATGGGGGATTGAATTCCGGCTGGAAACGATTTTTGAAAACAACCGATTGCACAGTGCCCGGCCCTTCGATGGTCTGGGTGTTGCTGGATGAATGTCCCGACAGCATGAATGATGATTTCTTTTCCGTCAAAATGCAGTCCGGTTCCGCGGCCACCTGGTCGGACGTGCCGGCTTCCACCCACAACGGCGCTGGCGGATTTTCCTTTGCCGACGGCCATGCGGAGATCAAGAAGTGGAACGATGGAAATACCAAGGCGCCCGTGCAACGTGTCAATCCCTGCCCTGATAACAGCTTGAATTCGCCCAATGACGTTGTCTGGCTCCAGCAACGGACCAGCAGCCAGTGATTTAAATGCAACCCGGTGAGAATTATTCAGCAACCAAAACCCCCAGCAACCAAAAGTATGAAATCATTCAAATCCCTTCTTTCGGGTTTGACCGGCGCCGTCGCGGCAATCCTGGCCGCCAGCGTTGTCCAGGCTCAGACCAATGCCAGTGATGACGCCTTTCATTACATCAAGGCAAACTGGAATCTAAGTAATTCCGTTCCGGAATTGAACGGCGGCTTTGGCTTTACTCCCTGGGTGCTTACGACCAACGGGCCAAATTCTCATGGCTACTTTACCACGCGGGACGCCACCCCGTTGCCACCCATCTCTTCACCGACCAACACCAGTTCGGCTCCCGGTAATGATAATAATGCCCATGTGTGGGGACTTTTTGCGAATGGCGGCAGTGCGCCAAACTTCAACGCGACCGTGGCATATCGTGGGTTCAGTAATTCGCTGGATACGACCGTGGTGTTTAAACTGCAATGGGAAAACCTTGGCATTGGCAATACCGCCAATAATCTGGCCGGCTTTGTTTTGCGCAACGGATTCGCCACCAACGGCACGGGCGATTATCTGACGGGCCAGCGATTCGCCTTCTATTATGTCGGCGGCGGCAGCGATTCGTTTGTCTTTTGGGACCTTAACGGTGTCCAGGCAATCGGAATTCCATTTGCCAAGGGACCACTTGCGTGTGAATTCACGCTGGAAACGGGTGACACATACCGGTTCGTCGTCAAGAGCCTCGCCACCGGCGCAATCCTTGCCATTTTGGACAGCCAGCCGCTGCTTGGTTCTGGAACAATCGATAGCGTTGCGCTTTTTTGCAAGCAAACAAGCGCCAACCAGGATTTCAACCGGATGCAAATTGTCTCGGCCTCCCTGACCCCGCCGACGATTGTCAACGTGCAGCCGACCAACAGCTCAATTTATGTGGATCCAACCTCCAGTAACGTTACTTTTGAGGTGGACTCATTGGCCTCCACAGTTTCAAGCAATACCGTTTCCCTGCTGTTGAATGGCGTGGCGCAGACCAACCTGCTTTTCAATACCTTGGGCGCGACCAACCAATTATTGGTGACCAACAATGCCGCGCTTGCCGGAAATACACTTTACAACGCCACCATTATCGCCACCGACAACAACGGAAACCGCGCCACCAATACCTTCAGTTTCAATACCTTTCTCCAGACAGATAATTTCATTGAGGCGGAAGATTACAATTTTGGCGGCGGACAGTTTATTGTTTCCGCATTCCCTGATGCTAATGACGCTTATGCCGGTTTAATCGGTAACGTTGGCATCGATTATGTTGACACGACAGGTACCAACCTCAATGCCTACCGTCCGTCAGATATGACGCAAATTCTGGCGGGCAATGACGCCTTTGACCACGCCGGCTACCTGGGTGGAGGTTACAACGACTACTATCTCGGTTACAACGATACCGGCGAATGGGAAAACTACACCCGTGTGTTTCCGACAAACACTTACACCGTGTATGCGCGCATGGCCGGCTTTGGCGCCGGTCCGATCATGGAGATGGAACGTCTGGCCAGTCCGACCGCGACCACTGCCAGCCAGCCCCTCGCAGCGGTGGGACGCTTTATAGTTCCCGCCACGGGCGGAACCGCCAGTTACGCGCTCGTGCCGTTGACCGATCTTTTTGCCAACACGGTGCTGATCAATTCGCCGCAAACAAATACTTTCCGCTGCACTTCCGTCGGCGGGAGCAGAACGTATAACTTTAACTACCTCATTCTGGTGCCGAGCAGCAGCACCAACACCATCCTGCCCTACATCAGCGCCGGCTCACCCACGCCCGGCGCGACCGGCGCGGGACTGGACAGCCAGATTTCATTCACCATCGCCAACGGCCAGACGTCCGTCAACCCGGCCACCATTCGTTTGTTGCTCAAGACCGCCAGTTCGACGAATGACGTGACTGGCAGTCTGACGTTAAGTAACAACGCGGCCGGTTCCATGGTTACTTATGTGCCGCCCGCTTTGTTATCGCCTAATGTGACCTATACTCTGAATGCCATTTATGCCGACAGCAACAATGTCTCCAAGACAAACATCTGGCAATTCACCACGATCAATGCGACGGTCACCGTCATTCCCGCCAGCGACGCAAAACCGCTGGGTTCCGGAACGACCAATGGCTTCGCTGGGACCATTTACAAAATTGATAACAGCGCGCCCACAACTGCCAGCCTCACCAACGCCGAGCTGGAATTGATTGGCGCGCTCATTGACACCAATACCGGCCTGCCCTATCCCAACCAGGCCTCCAGCGGAACTTTTCTCGAAACGAACACCATCAATTACGACATCCAGGGAATCCCAACCGGCACGCCGACCTTCAACTACAAATCGGCATTTCCTAACCTGGCGGCGGGAACGCCGGACAATAATTTTGCGCTGCAAGCCCTGATGTATCTGCAATTGAACGCCGGCAATTATCATTTTCAAGTTCGCAGTGATGACGGCTTCAAGTTCACCGCCGGGCCGACCCCGGGTGACACCAATCTGGTGCTTGGACTGTTTGACGGCGGCCGCGGCAACGGCTCCCCCAGCGATGCATATTTCACCGTCCTGACGAACGGCCTCTACCCCGCGCGCCTGCTATATTACCAGGCCGGCTCCGGCGGGAACGTTGAATTTTATTCCATCTTTAACGGCGGCACGCCGATTCTGATCAACGACCCCACCAACTCAAATTCCATCAAGGCGTTTGCCGCCATACTATCAGCGGCAACGCCGGTCACCATTCTTAACCCGGCGCACACCGGCAGCACAACCACCTTCAGCTTCCAGACCCAAGCAGGCCACACGCACTATGTGGAATATAAGAATGCGCTGACTGATCCGGGTTGGACATTGCTGCAAACTGTAGGCGGTGACGGCACGGTCGCAAACATAACCGACAATACGGCTGTCAGCGCCACGCGTTTCTACCGTGTGCGGACGCAATAAACGTTGCAGGTAGATAGAGCACGGGAAGGTGCGCACGGCGCAGTTTTGGGAATGCCAGTTCTTGCAGCGTGACTTTGGGACTGCGGGCCGCGTTTTGCAAGGCTTGCTCTTTCCACCGTCGGGCATGGATCGGCTACTTGACCTTCACGCGATAGAATTGCATCGTGCTGGAAATCGAATTTGTCAAAGGCGAAACCGCGCCAGGAACATTCGTGTAAGAACCGTTGACCACGCTGGCCGATTGCAATGTGCCCAGAGGCCGGCTTAGGACCCAATTGCCGCCGGAAGGGTTGGACGTCAGTGATACCGGCCCGTTGGTCCCGGCGCGGTAATGCAATTGCGCCTCGCTGGCGCTCAAGACGTAGTTGTAGATGGCCACCTCGTCAATGGTCCCGACAGAATTCAAGTTGTAAGGATCGCTCTGGGTCAACGTCCGCGAACCGATGCTGGCTGGAAAAAGCGTGCTTTGCAGGCCACCCGAAACAGTGTTGCTGCCATTGAGCACGCCGTCCACGTAAAGCATGATGGAGACGTTGACTTTATCACAGATGTCAACTAAAAGGTCTTGATGCATCGCGGAGGTCATCGCACAGTTTGATGGCCATTACCTTTGCATCAAAGACAAGGACCCGCCGTACTTCGCCCGGCTTTTCCTGGTCGGACTGCCGGATCTGTTCCCGAATCTCGAATCGGACAAGCCTCTCTTGGACCCGGTGATTGAACTACCTGCCCTTGTCCGGTTCATGCCTCGCATGGTTGCCGAACTTCTCCGTTCGCGGCCCGCCAAAATCGAAAAAACCAATCCGTCTGCAGCAGCTTCAAGGAGATGGGAGTGGAGAACTCCGCCGAGGAAACACTGCTGCCCTCGTTCTTCACGGGGCGCATTGTGAAACGAACGGCTTGAAAGTCAACGACCGAGCCGAAGCCGCGTCGATTCGGATAAATGTTACTGCTGCATCCGATCCTTGAGGCTCTGCCCTTTCATTCGTGCAAAGTAAATTTGCCTTTCCAATCAACTCGATCTGCCCGGCAATGCGTCAAAAAGGTGGCGCTGAACTCGATCGTGTCGCCCGCTTTAAATTGCTCTTTGCCGAACAGCTTCGCGGGCAATTCCACGGCGGCAATATTTCGCGTATTCATATACTCTCCGGCCAGATTGGCGATATGCACGGTGGGCTCATCACAAAGCGCCGGCGCGCCAGGTCCAAGACGGGCGTGAATCAGCTTCTTGTTTTCTCCCATGCCAATGTTCCATTCCGCCCGGTCCATCTCGGGCACGATCTTGTGCCGATAATAATTCGCCTCGACGAAGTCCTGGGAGTACACACCAAGATAAACAGACTTCTCGTTCCAACACACGTACAGGTCCGCGACGGGAAAGTCTGAAACCGGTTTTACAAATCCGCGCTCGCGATCCCAATCCTTCAGAGCGAGCCTGATGGTAAATTGACCGAGCGGATTCCGTGGGGCCGGTGGCACCCCGAGTGAAGCGTCAGGGCGTGTGGGTTGCGGCTCGTTTTTGATTGCCGTCAGATCAAGTGCCCGGGCCTCTGCCGTGAGTAATTCGTAAGGCTGGTCGTGAATGTCCACCAGACCGAAGTTATAATCCTCGCCATCGAAGCGCCCTTTTGGCGGTTCGTCGAAGTATTGAAACCACTCAGCGCCGATGACATACGGTATTCGCGCAAGTGCCAGCAAAGTGTTGCGGAATCCGATGGCGCGTTCCGCCTGGGTGGTTGTGGTCGGGAATGTGCTGGCGGCGTTTTTGTCGCCGGTGCGGTTTTGTAACGCAGCGAGATAAAACTCGCTGACAATGATCGGTTTGCCGGTCAGGGCGTGAAGTGTGCCGAGATAGAAACGAGGAAACGTGCCGTCGTCCCACGCGGCGTTAAGATTGCTGGAGGAAACATCCACCGAAGCGGCCGAAGCCCGCGCGACTTCCGGATAGTAAAACGATTGGTAACGGTCGCCCATGACCAAACCGCGTGGATCGTACGAGTGGATGATTTCGCGCACGAGCGAGTAGTAGCGTTCAGCCATAAGGCCGAGGAATCGGCGGTAAGCGCGAATACCGTTGCCGCCGGGACGCAGGTAAAGCATCCCGCCGTGGTCAAGTTCTTCAAAACTCGCCGCGCCTTCGGTCTCAAAGTCCTTAAGCAGCTGCGCCCAACTGTTGTGGTAAATCTCGCGGAGCAGTTTCAGCAGGCGTTGCCGCTGGCCGCTCGTCGGCGCCTGCTCAAGGGCCATCTTGAAAAGCGTCGCGTTCCACCAGCCCATTTCGTTGTCACTGTAATATCCGACCAGGCGCGCATCGTTGCGCAACGGCAATATCTGGTCGCGCGCGATCTGATGCATCCGCTCAATGACGTTCGTGTCCCACATGTCCAACCACGGCGCGCCAGCCGTCATGCCGACGGCGAGTACCGGCATGAAGGTCACATCCGCGTCGCGGCATTGCTGCAAAGCCCGGAAATCGCTCCATCCGCCGGCGGTGGTGAACTTCCAAGACTCGAGCCGTTTCAACGTAGCCTCGGCCCAAAGATTTGAATTTCCATAATGTTGGAACGCTGCATAGCCCGGATTTATTGGGTTGAAGCGTTCGCGCGACACGCCCTGGTCAACCACACAAACGCCAAGCGAAAAGAAACGCTCGCCGTTGGGCTTGGTCAGCCAGGAGACTCCCTCGCGTTGCTGAACGAAAAACGGGTCGTTGTTTGCCGCCCTGCCGCGCAGAAGACTCAACGCCAGCAGGCTTACAGTGATAAAATATTTTTGCACGATCAACGCAGCTTTTTAGCAGTTCCCATAACGCAGGAACATCGCTCGCTGCCGGACCAATGAAGCAGCTTTGAGCACCGCGAACAATAGTCCGAGTGAGCTATCGCAGCCACGCGTTGCGCGCCCGTCCGCCATTGCGCTGTACGCCCGGCTTCCCTTCGATTGCGGCGGGCCGGACGGAAATTGGATCCAGCGCGGCCACCAGGCTTTGCGCGTACCAGCGGGCAAGAGAATCATTCGGATGCAGCGGATCGTTTAGGCAATCCTTCGGCTTTTTCGCGGCATAAATCGCTTCGCTGATGGCGGTCATGTCCACGAATTGCATGCCTTGCCCGGCCTTGGCCTTCAGCTTTGCCGCATATTCGCTGACCGATTTCCAGTATTCAGCGTTCGCCGTATACGCGGGATCGAAACGCAGAGGGGAGACGAGCAGGAATTCCGCGCGCGGATTTTTCAGGCGGACGGTCTGAATAATGTTGGAGGTGTTGATCGCGAACGCGTCCGCCGAAGTGCCCCAGAAATCATTCTGACCGAAGGCGATTATTACAAGATCCGGATTCAGCGACGCCACCATGCGCGAAGCCATCCTCGCGCCCCAGTCTGAAGTCGCGCCACTTTGGGCGGAATTAAACAAGTGGATGGCGTCATCGTGGTAAATTTGTTTCAGCCGGCTGACGAACAACTCGGGATACGGCGGCATGAACGGTGGAATGTTCATCAACCGGCTGACCCCGACGCCGTGCGTGATGCTGTCGCCATAAGCCACGACTCGCAGTGCCGCATGGGCGCGGAGTTTTTTCATCGTATTTGGCAGGCGATCGCCAAGGTAGCCCGGCACCGGGCCGGTCCAATTATCGTCGTGTTCGTAGGTCACCACCACCGGCTTGCCGATCATCTCGTTCCAGTTCAATTCCCCCTTCATCAAGTCTGCGTCCTTAACCCGCGTCATTCGCGACGAATCGGTGCAAGTCAGGTTGCGCCCTTCCACGGTGTAATCCACCCCGTCTGAATAATTTGTGTTCAGCGCATAATTCTTGACCGAGAGGATGCCGGTCGGATTGAACATCAATCGCCCGGTCGCGGGCTGGCCGTTTTCAGAAAGCATAAGCACGGTTTCGTTGTAAACCGTTTTGCCCGCCCAGAACGGCTGCATATATTGGCCGAGGTCACAGGTTGGCTTAAATTCCGGCCCCTTGTCGTGTGATGCCACGAACTCAATTTGATCGGCGAGGATATAGCCGCCTGTATTTTCCTTGGAAAGAATGACTTCGACTTCGGAAGTCAGGGGATGCTCCTTCATATAAAAACTAAGCGTACCCGGCTTCACTTTGTCGCCGGGTTTGATGTCGCCTTTGGAATCCAATCGCATTAACTCACGCCCGTTTTTATCCAGGTAGCGGATGATTAAAATTGCTGTGTTCGTAGGTTGTGATCTAACGGCAACCGAGACCCAGAGATGATTGCCGCTGCCAATTCGCACGCGCTGGGAAACAGAACCGGCGCCCGGACCGATGCGCAGAGAGGCCTTGCCCTCCATCGGCGCGGCTGTCTGGAGCTTGACGTCACCTTTCACCAGCCATCCCTTTAACCCTTCTTCAAAAGAGGCATTGATAAAATTGGTGGCATGATTGGCGGCGAAGGCGCCTTGCGCCGCCAGCAGCAGGCAGGCGAAGGTGATCAAGACGAGATTCGGCACAATGTAACGTTTCATATTTCAATCCCCGCGCCAGTGGCCGCAATGACCGGTAACACCGAAAATGCCATCACTTTTGCGCGAGCAACCGCTCGCGTCGCCCGGCCCGGAAATTGGCGTGCCGCGCAGGATTAAGGAAATTTGAGAACAATGAACACCACGGAGGCGTCTTTTCCGCTGCCCAAAACGGAAACATGATTTAGTCATTGGGTCGCCAACGACCGGAACGCTTTCAAAATTCAAAATTTTATAGACAATTCCACCCTTACCCTCAAGAATCAAGAATCGTCTTTAGAAACATGACCCAGCCACACCAAAATAAGGTGAATCAGGCGATCGAGCGACTCCGCCGGGAAGCCGACGAGGCCTGGGGAAACCAAGATTACCAGAAGAGCATAAGCTTGATTGAGCAAGCGATCCGTAAAGAGCCAAATAATCCGTCTCTCCTTCTCGACCTCGCGCGCGCGTATGGGCGGCGTTATGACTTTCCCGCTGCCGAACGTTGCATCGAGAAAGCGGTGCAAATTTCGCAGGATCGCGCCCATACCCTCGGGGAGGCGGGGAAGATTTGCATGGAGTTCGACGAGCTTGACATGGCCCTCGGCTACCTTGTGCGCGCCAGTGGGAAGAAGGGCGTCTCAATCGGCTCGCTGATGACGCTGGCAGATATTTACATCCGCGACAACCGCATAGAGGAGGCCGCCGAGCTCGTTGCGCGCGCTGCGCAGATTGACCGAAAGGAGCCGCGGGTGCTGTTTGAGCAGGCGATATTGGCGCGGCTGCGTGGCAACACCCATGAGGCCCAGCCGCTCCTGCGCGAGCTCTTGACGAATCCCGCCGCCGGCGTTCACGTGCGCACTCGCGCGGCATACGAGCTGGCCGGCATTCTCGACAGCGCGGCCCAATACGATGAGGCCATGGCCGCACTGTTGGAAGCGAAGGCCATCCCTCATGCGGGGCCGCACGCGGCCACACTCCGGCACATGCAAAGCCGCGCCAAGGAAATGGAACTGACCATCACCTCCGCGGTCCTGGACCGCTGGCGCACTGAGGCCGCCAGGCTTCAGCCACCCCGGCGCATCGCGCTGCTCTGCGGCCATCCCCGATCGGGCACAACCCTTCTCGAGCAAGTACTCGACGCGCACAGCGACGTGATCAGCGCCGAAGAGACGAGGCTCATGCACGACGAGGCGTACCTGCCTCTCATTCGGGATTTTCCGGAGGGAACAAGCATACTTCAGGCGCTGGACTCGGTTCCGCCCAGTCTGCTTTGCCACGCGCGTGAAAACTATTTCCGTTGCGCCGAACTTTTCCTTCGCGATAAAATCGGCGGTCGCCTGCTGCTCGATAAGAACCCGGCCTTGAATTTAATGATTCCCATCGTGGTGCGAGTTTTCCCTGAAACGAAATTTCTCATCGCCCTGCGTGATCCGCGTGACGTGGTCATCAGTTGCTTCATGCAAGCTCTGCCACTCACGCCGATCAGTTCCTCGTATCACAGCATTGAGGGAGCTGTGAATCAGTATGCCAACGTAATGGGATTCTGGCTGGAGATGCTCCCGCGCTTGGGTGATCAATGGATGTATGTTCGCTACGAGGAGATGATAGCAGACCTTCCGGCCGTGGCCCGGTCAGTGCTGGGATTTCTCGGCCTGGGCTTCGAGGATAACGTTCTGAAGTTTTACGAGCACGCGCGCAAGAAACGCGTAAATTCGCCGTCCCATGCAGACGTGCAAAAACCTCTGTACCGAACTGCGGTGGGCCGCTGGCGAAACTACCAGAAGTACCTTGATCCGTACATGACCGGACTCGAACCTTTCCTCAAGGCATTCACTTACCAATGATTTCCGCTTCGCCGCCCTCCAGACAAGGGTGGGGTTGCCCACGGAGTATGACTGTTCTCAATGCAGGAAACATTGCACATTGCTTATAATCAGATGGTTGCATTATATTAGCGTCTTGATCTGGAGGAAATGAATTGGAGTCTCCTTATGGGAGCGTGATGTGGCGTTTGATTCTGGCTGACCATTTACACGCGGGTGAATAGTCCAATTGAGCTATTGCAAAAGCGGCTCGTTCATGATAAACACTTGTTCTACACAGCACCAAAACCCTTAAACAAAAGCACCACAATGAGAAGCCATTTCAGACCCCCCGCTCCGAACGCAGAACAGAAAGCCGCGTCCGCCACGAAGGGGATGTTGAGAAGCCATTTTTTGATGAGTAACGCCGCCATGGCGTGTGCGCTGTCAGCCGCGACGGCCATGATGACGGGTGTCTGCTCGGGGCAGATTGCCGCCGACTCCGCAACCAATCCCACCTACAGCGGTGGCTGGTCCGCAGGGCAAAACGGCGGGACCGGCTTTGGAGCCTGGAGCTTTAATGGGACGGATGCCACGCCAGCCGGGACATATCAAGGGATGACCTCTTCGTCGTCGCTCGGAACGTCATGGACATTGTTCACCCACGACAACCACACTGGCCTTGCCAATGCCGGGCGTTCCATTACGGGCGGGTTACAGTCCGGCCAGACGTTCGAGACTATTATACAGAACCCCACAGCTTACCATT
>Ga0207053_10317_pt1 | contig 11630 bp, 12 predicted proteins | sample Alteio_BWMinCont_59_FD_153290 | JGI IMG/M metagenome (GOLD analysis project Ga0207053, IMG submission 153290) | Enriched cells from forest soil in Barre Woods Harvard Forest LTER site, Petersham, Massachusetts, United States -... | ecosystem: Environmental > Terrestrial > Soil > Temperate forest >...
AGCGTTAAGGTTGTGTGAGTGACGAAGACGGCTGATAATCTCAGCTATTATTGTTTGGGCAGTGATTGCCTGGCGAGGCAGCCCATGTACAATTGGTTTGACCTCAGAAGTAATTTCTTGTCTGGATCTAACCGACGCCGCAGCATTGCCACTGGCTGATTCTCCATGATACGTGATGGGATGACCGCCGGTATCAGTGAGGGCAGTGCCAGGCTTGAAATCCGTCTGCCTTAAATTTTTCTGCCCAGGCTCAGAGACGGCAGGCTTTTGTTGAGAGATTCCAGGCGATAGCTCAGGCAGTTTCGTATCGCTAGTGCCGGGCGCCCCACTTTTTTCACTGCCCGGTTTGACAGCTACGTTTTGTTTGATCGACTGTTGCAAGGCCGGTGTTATCACAAAATTTTGCAGGCCTGGCGATTTAACAATTGGCCATTTGGACTTGAGCCGCTGCGTAAAAGAAACGACACTATCACCATAAGTAAGGCTGGCACGCGCATCTTCCAGTCTGTTGCTTTCCACCGGGTCTGCCAGCTGCAGTTTGGGCAACAGCTTGGGAAAAGACTGTTTAACTAATTCAGTATCCATCGAGCCAGCGCACTGATAACGACTCTTATCAGGACCACATTCCTGCCCATATACCACCAGGCTTAATTTATTGCTTTCAATGAGCACGCACCATTCATCGGCTGATTCGAGATTGCCTTCGGAAAAAATGGAAAGACATTTACTTTCATCAGCAAGCTGCTTTAAGCGCCCGCTATCCGGCAAAAGACTTTCAGCATTGTGTTTTGACCAATAAACAATAATTGGGCATAGCTTAGCGTCTAAGCATAGCTGCTCAGCAGTACGTATAAATGAAAGGAAATTGCTGGCAGGCAAGATACTTAAGGGCAGGGTGCCAAAGCCTCCCTGCCGGACAAGCATCATCTGTAACTGAGTCAGACCTACTTCAGCCATCCCATTTCACCTGAAAATATCTAATGTGCAAATGCCATTGACACAGATTTAATACCCGTGCTGACACAGACTTAACCGCAATATATAGGTCCTGCACTCCTTTCGCTTCACTTCACTAAACACTTTTTTCTATGCCTGCGCTCACTTAGCTAAATTCATGGATTTACAGCCCTGTTTCTCCCTTCGCTCTGTTTCTATCCTTCACCCTGTTTCCATCCTTCGCTCTGTTTCCATCCGTTTCACTCTGTTGTATACCGTTTTAAATGCCTGGGGGAACCGAGGTTAAACAACCCGGCCCTTGTGAACTACAATTAGCTGCATCTAGATTAATTCTTGGAATTTCTTTAACTTTTTTGCTCTTACTAGTTGAGCTTAAGAGCCATTTGAGACAGAATTAATCAACTTCTCTTTTACAATTAAATACCCCTTTGAAGGTAGGCAGCCTCTGCCCTGCCTTCTGCAATAGCTAGAAAGAAAAACCGTTATGAATGAACAAATTCAGGAATTTAATCAGCGATTAATCTGTCTTTTTGAAAGCAAGGCAGAAGAATTCACTAGATACTCCGAAGAGGATGGTGTTAGTGCGCCGGTAGCAGCCCAGATTGCTGGCATGTATACCGAGCTGGCCGAAGTAATGAAACACTAAGCCAGAATCGGTCCACACACTAATATAGATCCATACAAGTTAAAGGGGAATACCGTAAGCGGTATTCCCCTTTGCTCGTAGGGGTCGATTGCATCGACCCATTTATAAATGGGCACAGCGGCCGAATGGCATACAAATTATGCCATTCGGGCTTGCCGCTGCAGTTCGCCCAATCCGCCCCTACAATTTCCGCGGAGACCGTCATTTCATCGCCGACTTTGGGAAACTGACCATAAACCGTGTTGACAAGACATTCTATTACCCTCAAAATTAGCCTTGTTAGCCCAATTCATCGTCTATCTGAGAGGCAAACACAGAAACTGTAATGAATATATTTGTCGGATTAATAATTGCCATAGGGCTTCTTTTAGTAATTGCCTTCCCGGAACGATTTTTGCCGGTGGCAGGCGAAAAGAAAAAAAGGGTGGGTGCTGATTATTGGGGAGCTTATAAAGGCAGTCAAGCCTCCGAATCAACCGACATGCCTACAATCGAGACTGTAGCAATTAAGAAGAAAAGGAATGTTATCGCCGGCAGCACCTCATATGACATGGGCCGGGGTGTTAGCGGCGGTTCCACCAGTTAATTTTGGGACGAGATTGGGTGACCGCATCCGCAAGTCTATACAATCGACCGCAAGTTACCAATAAGATAGAATTGGGATTTTAGCAAACTCGCCAAACAGGGGGCAGATATGGCTTTAACCGCATCAACTATGCTGGCTTTGGGTACAGCAGCACCAGACTTTTCTCTGCCTGATGTCGTTTCCGGTACCACAATCAGGCTTGATACCTTTAAAAATACACCGGCCTTGCTGATTATGTTTATCTGCTGTCACTGCCCTTATGTAAAACACGTACAGCATGAATTAGCTAAGATAGGCCACGACTACAAGGAAAAAGGACTGGCCATTGTTGCCATCAGCTCTAATGACGCAGAAAATTATCCAGACGATGCTCCAGATAAGCTTAAAGCAATGGCCAAATCATTGTCGTTCAACTTTCCTTATTGTTATGATGAAAGCCAGAGTACAGCTAAAGCTTATCAGGCTGCCTGTACGCCGGACTTTTTTCTCTTCGATTCTATGCAAAAGCTTGTCTATCGTGGCCAACTAGATGATAGCCGCCCTGGCAATAATCTGCCGGTTACCGGCAAAGATTTGCGGATAGCTATAGACGCAGTTCTAGCCGGCAATAAGGTTAATACAGAGCAAAAGTCCAGTGTCGGCTGCAACATTAAATGGAAAAGCGGCAACGAACCTAAGCACTGACGGATCCTGCTAAGATCAGACTATTATTATTGCTTGACAGTCATTTGTTTCCAATAAGTTGTTGCTCTTAGGTAAAAATGCTGGCTGGGAAAAAAATTGCGATCTTGGGTGTGGGCACGCTAGGCACAGCGCTCATCTCAGGATTGCTCAAATCAAGCATGGTTAAGTCTGAGCAGATTATCGGCACAGTGCATAATCAAGACACTGTCAAATCAACCCAAGAAAAACTGTCTGTTCGAATTTTGACTGACAATGTCGCAGCCGCCAAAGAGGCAGATATTGTCATTCTCACTGTTAAGCCGCAAAACATGTCTGTTGTTTTGAAAACAATAGCACCCGCCATTGATGGTAATAAACTGGTTATATCAGCGGCAGCTTCGGTGCCTGTGGCTTACATTGAAGAAACACTGGCTTCCACTGCGCCTGTAGTGCGAGCCATGCCCAATACCTGCGTTTTAGTTAGCGCCGGCATGACCGGCTTAGCCGGCGGCAAATATGCCAGTCAAGCCCACAAACAAATGGCAGAGTCTATATTTAAAAGCGTCGGAGAAGTTGTCTTTCTGGAAGAAAAACTTTTTGATGCCTTGACCGCACTATCGGCAAGCGGCCCGGCCTATCTGTATGTAGTCATTGAGTCATTGGCCGAGGCCGGAGTTAAGTTGGGGATGCGGCGAGATGTAGCCACATTGCTTGTTGCCCAGACTATGCTTGGCACCGCCAAAATGATTCTGGAAACCGGCTCCCATCCTGCTCTATTGAAGGACTCAGTGACCACACCAGCCGGTTGCACTATAGACGGCTTGATGGAATTAGAAGAAGGTAAATTGAGAGTGACTCTGATTAAGGCAGTTGTTAAAGCAGCTATGCGAGCCCAAGAACTTTTGCAAATCTAATATTAAGAAGGAGGCTAGTGAAGCACAGCGCGGCGAGGAGCCGTGCACAGCGGGGGTGAGCGGAGCGAGCACAGACAGGGCCAAGGATGGAAAGAAAGACAGTGAGGCACAGCGCGGCGAGGAGCCGTGCGCAGCCGAACGTGGATATGCCCGTCTGGGTGAGCGGAGCGAGCACAGGCAGGGCCAAGGATGGAAAGAAAGACAGTGAGGCACAGCGCGGCGAGGAGCCGTGCGCAGCTGAACGTGGATACGCCCGTCTGGGTGAGCGGAGCGAGCACAGGCAGGGCTTAAAAAAGGTTTGGGACCCAGCACTAATTGGGTATGTGATGAAAGGCGGACTGGGCTCTGAAATTGCGCATGGGTGGAAATAAACGGCAGGTCTGGGTTGCTGGATTCATTATGCTTAAAGGCAAAAAACCATCAGAAGAGACAGGGCAACGCCTTAAATTGCCGCTAGAGGCAGGCATTCGACCTTTGAGCGGCATTAAGGAATTGCTTGCCACAGCAGAAGCATCTCGCGGCCAGCAGGTTGAGCTGGGATGGACCACAGGCACATCTGGCCAGGCTTTTGTTCTGGATGTACAGTGGGATACCAATGCCGATGACCCTGTCTGGTCTCTTTATGAAGAAAACGACAGCGGATCAGTAAAATTATGGAGTCAGCACTTTGCTGTGGCAGACATAGAGCTTCTTTACGATGTTTTAGCCATGTCTTGCAAAGTAGCCGCGCCCAGTAACAAGCTGTCTGATATCCTCAAATCCAAATTACCTAAAGACAAAGAAGATCAATCTAAATCGGCAATTGGCGAAGCTTCACAGGATAATAAAAAATCGCAGCCAGATCCTAAAAACGACTATAGTCTTAATATCAATCCCGACCCCAGTAGCGAACCGCCGGGCGCAACCATTCCGGCAGCATCCCAGCCTCCACAATACAATATGCCGCCGGGTATGGGGGGATTCTCTGTTTCTTACTCCCCGGTTATGGTCCCTGGACAGGGCTATATGATACCGCCAGCAATGCCGCCGCCCGGTTGGACTTTTGCTCCTATACCAGCCGGCAATGCCGGCAATATCTCGCCAATGCTGCCTGCCAATCCTTATGCGCAGCAACCAACTGCACCGGTTAGCCAGCCTGCTGGCGAACCGTTATCTGCTTTGCCCATTGACTCCACCCTGGTCAATAAGCGCTATGATATTTCTTTGGCTGATTTATTAAAGCAGGCAGATTTATTAAGCAAACCCACCATCGCCGCTGCTCTAAAAATGCAGACTATGGTGCAGGCAGGCAAACTGCCTGTTGATGAGGCGGTAAAAATTTTAAAACAGTATCACCAAGAAGGCGAGTCAATAGACACTTATATTGGCTCTGCCGCTTCTGCCTCTGCTCCAGAGCATCGTGCTAAAAACACCAGCACGGCTTCAACTGGCAAAGCTAAGCCACTTAGCAAAGAGAAGGCTGCCGCCTTTGAATTGTTAGAGAACGCAGGATTATTAAGCAAAGACGATATAGCGACAGCTAAAAATGTGAGCCGCAAGCATGGTGGCGACCTGGTCTCAATATTAAAGGCCGCTCACAAGCTTGATGATAAAACTTTGGAAGCCGCTATCATCTGTGCTGGACTTCTAAGCGAAGAGCAAATGAAGCTTGGGGAATGCGTTATTACTCTGAATTATTGCAGTCGCAGCCGGGTTGGTTTTGACGAAGCCATGGTTGACTTGAATTGGCCCAATCCTAGAAAAAAATAAAGTTCTTCTATTATTCAGTGTCCTTCTGAGCTTCGATTTTTTTCTGATACTGCTCATATAATTTTTGCTGGGCCTCATATTGTTGAGCCTTTTGCAGCTGATCTTGATATTTTCCTCCCAGCAAGCAGGCCTTGGTATAGGCGGCAATGGCACCGTTATAGTCTTTGCTATACATCAATGCATTGCCCAGACCAACTTGATATTCTGGAATGGCCGGTTTCAGTTTGGCGGCCAGTTTGAACTGTACCGCAGCCAATTCCGGCTTGTTGTTGCGAGCCAAGAAATTACCATATTCAAAATGCAGGGCTGGATCATTGGGGGTTAGTTTAAGTAATTCCTGGTACTCAACTGTAGCCAGCCCAACATTAGCCTGAGCAACATATATTTTCGCCAAACAAGTATGACAAAGCACTTTCTTAGCCAGAACCTCAGGATCTGCCGCCAAGGCAAGATTTAAATAGACAGAGTAATAAACAGCTACCACTGCTATACAAATTGCTAATTTTACTGGTTGCACGGAACCTTCCTCTCTTGAGAACAATTCTAGCGATTGGCTGAATTTTCCATCAAGGAATAAATCTTGTTCAAATTTTCTTCTGTTGCTGGTTGCCTGCCATATGATCCCTGATAAGTGTCAAAAGCGCCATCTCTAGGAAGAGCATTTTTGATAAAAATAATCCACGAACTGCCCTTTTTAGGCATTTTATCAGGCCCAAATTTCCAGCCTGGTGGCGCTTGCACATCGTTTACGCGATCGCTAAATTCATAACGAACCGGCAAATTCCTGTTGAGGGGAGGTCCCTTAAGAATCTTAGTAATGCTGTAATTAGCAATGGGAGGGTGAGTATAGTACACATCAGCATTTTTGTCATAACCCAGATATTCGGCAATAACAATGCACTCGGAATGGGCAGCATTTTCAAAACTCAGGCCAAATGTATTCACTTCTTTTGCTGACATGATTGTGCGCGGGGGTATGATTGGTTGATCGGGAATAGCAGCAGAAACGGTGCTGCCGACATTGCCTGTCTGCCCCGGCCCAGTTGCTGCCCTAGTATTTTTTTCCGGCTCCGGCAATGGTGCTGGAACAACTAGAGAAATTTTAGGCTGGGGCAAATCGGCTTCCTTAAGAGCTTGCTTTAAAACCGGTATCGCTTCATCATAATGACCTAAATGATAGAGAACCTCGCCATATTGCGCCCTTAGCGGCTGTTTCTTCGTTGGGTCAATCTCAAAAATCCTTTGCAAAGCATAAGCAACTTGATCCCACTCGCCTGAGTGGACACAAACGTCGTAAAGCCCATAGTAAAATTCGAGTCTGTCTGGGCTTAAGCCTATAGCCTTGCGATATTCTTCTTTTGCCTTGCCATAGTCATGAGCAGCAAAAGCCTTAGCAGCCTCATTAGCATGTCTGGTTATGGTAATAGATCCAGTGGGACCAACATCCTCGCCAACTGCTTGGGGCGGTTGAACCAGCAAAAAGAAAAAGAGGCAAAGCAAAAGATATACGAATTGGAGCCAATTATATTCACGCATAGTCATTTGATTATCATTAATACCATAAATTTCATACCACTTTTTAAGCAGTTTTCAAAGTCAATAGCAAAAAGAGCCGATAAATTCAGCAATCTAGCCCATCAGTTTTAGCAAATATCCGCCTAGTTATTATGGACGTATAGGGTCCTGCTTAAGAATTGGCAGGGCGATAATGTAGTAAACAGTGGTCCACAGAGTATTAAGCAACGCGCCGGATTGGTTTCCAATCCACGGCGCAAACCCCGCCAGCACATTTTGTCCTGGTTAACTCAGTCTGATCCAAGCCCAAAAGCCCCTGGTTTGCTTCCCGCCAGCCGCGTTTAATGTTAATTGATTGCTGCCTGCCAGCCGGATTCGGCCTATCTGCCGTTTGTTTGGCTGCAGCTGATAAATCTGCCTGCTCTGTGATTATGCTTTCTGCTTCGGACATTTTTCAATCTCCTGATGTAGTGCAGGCGCTTGCGCCGTGGTTCAAAGTTATCGGCAAGATTGTAATAAACCCACCCGCCGCCGCCAAGTGGGAAATATACGCAAGCTGCTTTTTTAATGCGCTAAATACGCAAATTAAAACAGTCAGCCTCAAAATTGCTTAATTTCTACCGAAGCAACAATCGGACGCTTCGTCTTTACATTTGTGCCGATCAAATAAAAGACATCAAATTTAGAACCTTTGCTTGTATAGCCCTGGCTTTTCACACAATTGCCTGTCACTTCTACTGGCACCAGCCCTCGCGTCGTTGCGCGACTGGGAAATGAAGTTGACTGAATCTGAATCAGACAACGTTGGTTGGTCTGCTCTATCGTCTTAGCTGTTTTAGCTGCTTCACTGGCTGACTTGGCACAAACCCCATGTGTCATCAATTGCGCAAGAGCGTCAGGGGCCAAATCGTTTACCAAGTCAGCCTGATATTCCTGATAAGTATTTGGATTCATAGCCAGTAAATGCACAGTCACCTGTTCAGCAAATTTGCCCAGGGCAAGTAATTCTGGGTCTTTAGCAGTAGGCTTCAGCCTGATATCCGAGCATCCTGACATGATCAGCATGCCAGGCAAAATTAGACATATAAGGAACTTCTTTGCTTTGCATTTGGACAGCATTCCCGGCTCCTAGAATAAATTGGCGTAATCTACTAATTTTATTGGTACATACTATACACCATTTCAATTCTCGATCAAACTGTAGCCATTGCGCTTGTCTGGAGAAAGAAGCAAGGCAAAATTACCGTCAGCGGCAATGATCTTGCAACCGACTGCCTGCAAAAAATCTATATCCTTGCAATTGGTAATTAAATAACATTGCCCTGGCAAACTGAGCCTTACTTTCAATTCTTCTTTATTACTTGCCTGAAAAACACGGGCGCCAAAATAAAAAGGCATAGCCGGTTTCCTTAGTCGGTAGATAATAAGAGGCTGCCTGGCATGATGAGCGAATCGGGCATAGTCAACGACAGATCCTTCCCAAAACTGAGAAACCTGGCTTAAAATTTTTGGTGTGACAATGAGAGCAAAAACTATACTGGCGCCGAATAACACAAATGAGGCTAATGTTCGGCGTTTGCCAACCGCAAAAAACAAAGCCAGCAAAAAAAAGCCGCTTAATATTGAGGCAGACAGGCTCAAAAGCGAAGCTAAGTCTGGAGGCGCATTGCGCAAATATTTAAATGCCGCAGGCGCCGAGAAACCCACCCCTGCAAAGAGACAAAAGATAATGGCGCAATAGGCAGCCATGCCTTGACTGCGATTATTTTGCATAAAAATCTGCCACTGATAGGCAATTATTATTGCCAGAGCCGGAAAAGCCGGCAAAGTATAAGGCAAGAGCTTGGAAACACTGGCGCTAAAAAACAAAATTGTGCTCACAGACCAGAGGAGCATAAATAAAAGCGTTTCATTAGGCAAAGTCAAATGGCGGCAGCTCTCCATTGTCCTTAGCACAATTTTCTTAGACTGCCCTAGCCACGGTTTAAAGTCACGGACAGCAGGTTGAACATTGTCAACAACTGTATTGCCGACAATGGTTCTGACTATTGTCCCCATTGCTTGCGGCAAAATAATAGACCAGGGAAATAAGCCACCAAAAACAGCAGCCAGATGATACCACCAGTGTCCTTTGTGGGCATCAACAACACTGGTAAAGCGAGCCAAATTTTCTCTTAATATAAACTCGCGAAAATAAGCACCATGGGTAATGGCAATCTCGATTACAAACCAGGGTAAAGCAATTGCTGCCACAACTAAACTCCCCAGCCTAATATGCAAAAAGCTCATCACCCCCTTGCCATAAGTGCACAAAATAAAATAGCTGGTCAAAATCAATCCAGGCAAAATCACTCCCACTGGCCCCTTAGTCATTACCGCCAGCCCAGCCAAGACATAACCTGCCCACAACCAAAAGCGCTTTTTTTGCTGCCAGGCATGAAAAAAAGAAAAAAGGCAGCCAGCAATAAAAAATGACAATGGCATATCAGTAATGGCCATATGACCAACACCAACAAACAATGGCGCTGTGATTAATATGCAGGCAGCAATAATGGCGGTGCCCCGCCCTAAATATTTCCAGGCAAAAAGATAAGCGACAAGCGTTAATAAAAAGCCGCTGCTGGCGCAGAAAAAGCGGGCAGCAAATTCATTGACACCAAAAATTTTATAACTTAAAGCCATAGCCCAGATAATCAAAGGCGGCTTTGTAAAACGGACAGTATAATTTAGCAGCGTAGTAATGTACTGACCAGTGTCCAGCATCTCCCTAGCCGGCTCTGCATATAGTCCTTCATCTGGATTAAAAAGAGGGATGTTTCCTAAATGAGAAAAAAATGTCAGCCCCGCCAGCACCGCACAAAGCAAAATCAAACCCAGATCAATCCAGGGACAAAAAACCCTGCTATTAGCCCCTTTCTTGTTTAAGCGACAATGGGTTGCTCGTGGTATTACACCGGACATAAATTACCTTTGCAATCGAAATATTCTTTAACTAAATCATCAAAACCGCTTTTCCTGACTGAGTGGCAGATAAAAACATGGTAATCTATGAAAGCCTTTGCATGCCCGTTATGAAGAGACCGGGGAAGACTTGCTAAGCCCATTGGGACGACAATAGGGGCAACGCTGTAGGGGCGAGGCTCGCTGAGCCCGTTGGGCAACAGTAGGGAGCAATGCGGCAGGGCGAGGTTTACGTAGGGGCGAGGTTTACTGAGCCCTAAGCCTTGAACCATAACCCACCTCTCTGCCCTCAGATAAGCCAACAAGTAAAATTTTACGAGGAAAAATATCATTATGCAAATTGCACAAAGATTGAAATCCATTCCGCCTTATGTGTTCATGGAACTAGACAAAAAGGTGCAAGCTGTCAGTGCACGCGGCATAGACGTCATAAATCTGGGGCGCGGGGATCCTGATCAACCAACACCTCCCCATATTGTCGAAGCTATGCGTGAGGCAGTTTTGGATCCCGTTAACCATCACTATCCGCCTTCAGGTGGCTTGAAAGAGTTCAAAGAAGCAGCCGCACAATGGTGTGAAAAACGTTATGGAGTAAAACTTGATCCGGCCAATGAAATTACTTCGCTAATTGGTGGAAAAGAAGGGCTGCATCACACAATCATGGCTTTTGTCGATCATGATGACTATAACTTGATTCCCGATCCAGCCTATCCCGTCTACCAAACATCAACAATTCTCGCCGGCGGCACGCCCTATTATTTGCCTCTGACGCCGGAAAATAATTTCTTGCCAGACTTGGAATCTATTCCGCCTGCCGTATTAGGCAAAGCCAGATTGCTGATGCTGAATTATCCAAACAATCCAACCGCAGCTGTTGCTGACTTGGGGTTTTTTGAAAAAGTAATTCATTTCGTTAAAAAAAATAATCTCCTTTTTTGCCATGATCTCTCTTATCCGGACATGACCTTTGATGGCTATAAAGCCCATTCAGTGCTAGAGATACCAGCAGCCAAAGAAGTTACTATCGAGCTGCAGACACTGTCCAAAAGCTTCAACATGACCGGTTGGCGCATTGGCTTTGCTACAGGCAATGCTGAGGCTGTCAAAACCCTGGCCAAACTTAAATCCAATGTAGACACAGATGTCTTCCGGTCCATACAAAAAGCAGCAATTGCTGCTTTAAATGGACCATTAGATCATATCGATTATTGCAACAATTTATATATTGAACGAAGAGATCTCGCCATCCGTGCCCTAGCTGAGCTGGGCTGGCTTATCAAACCAATCAAAGCTACTTTTTATTTGTGGCTAAAGGTTCCCCCCGGTTTCACCTCTTGGGAATTTAGTTTCGCCGTCCTAGAAAAAACAGGCGTTTTAGTTACCCCCGGCCCAGCCTACGGACCCGGCGGAGAAGGATTTTTCCGCCTGTCCTTATGTGTACCCAAAGAGCGACTAGAAGAAGCCTTCAAGCGACTAAAACAACACTCCATAACTTTTGACATGGCTAAAGCAAAAGTTTAGCCATTGCAACCATTCAATCATGGATATTGCAGTTACCGACGTCCAAAAATGGAGCCCATTTCAAGTTCTTTGGGCAGATTGTATCCACCCGTGTTGGACTGACGGTCTGCGGAAAATT
>Ga0207053_10319_pt1 | contig 11596 bp, 10 predicted proteins | sample Alteio_BWMinCont_59_FD_153290 | JGI IMG/M metagenome (GOLD analysis project Ga0207053, IMG submission 153290) | Enriched cells from forest soil in Barre Woods Harvard Forest LTER site, Petersham, Massachusetts, United States -... | ecosystem: Environmental > Terrestrial > Soil > Temperate forest >...
AAAGCCGGTAATTCCGGTAGCGCAGCGCGCGCACCATAAATCGCAGCGTTGAGGATTGTCCGGCGGCGATGTCCATTCACACGTATCGTATAAAATAGGAAAAAGCACTTCCTCTTAAGCGGGGGAATGGAACCTATCTCTCTCCGAAGCGTTCTACTGTGTAAGGAGACCGGGGGTTTGACCCTAACGGTGCGTTAAATTAGTCCTTTGGGTCAAACCCCGGACCTCTCTGAAATTCTTGTGCACCAAAAAATTCCGAGTTCCTGACCAGGTATGCCGGATGTTCATTTAGTATTAAGCGCCAGATATTTAAAAGAAACTGTTTCAAGCCTGACTCCTGGCATCTTCCATAATCACAACTTTCCAACCAAAGTCGTTTTACCTTGAGATTGAACATAAGCGTGAGCCGTGTCTTGGGTGCGTTGCAGACGTTTTTCATGGAGCTTGCGGCCGACGAGCGATATTTGTTCTGCGACCCAGGCAGTGGACATAGCCCATACGTGTCGCGTATTCATTAGAAGCCGATTCCAGGCGCCGATGCCTTCAATGGCGCTGGTACCGGCTCGATCGACTTCATTCCTTAAATAATCGGCAAACATGTGCAGTGCAGTATGGTGGTCATTGACGTCGGCACGTTCCTTGTCGGGCCATCGAGCAATGAGATTTGTGTTCGAGACTCGGATGAACGGAATGGTGTTTTGCAAAGGATGGTCGGTTTTGATAGCTCCGCCAATAGTGTTGGCTTGCGCTGTACGATTGCCTAAGGTCCCTAGCCCCCATTTTTCTGTGAGATATTTCAGCAGACTCGTATGATCGAACACCGTCTTCACTACGCCTTTTTTGACCCAAGGTGAAATCAAGAGCGCAGGAACGCGCACGCCGAGGCGATTAAACGGGAAGTCTTGAGTTTTGTCGTCAGGTGGAACTGCAGACGGCGGCGGGACGTGGTCGTAGAATCCGCCATGCTCATCATAGACCACAACGAGAAGAGTTGAATTCCAGAGTTCCGCGTTGGTGCGAATAGCGTTATATACGTCCGCCATCAATTTTTCTGCTTTCATAATGTTATGCGGCGGATGATCGTCGTTCTGTCCGGCCCCGAAGTATTTGGGTTCGATGAATACAAAGTCTGGGAATTCCGCTTCCGGCTTACGAGTCTGTTCGAAATAATTATCAATTAGTTCATACCTCGCCAAATTTTCCGGCTTGCGTTGATTAACGAGAACGAGCGACGACGGGATATCGTAGTAATAGATCTTCCAGGACTTGCCAGCTTCGTTTAGACGGTCAAAGACCGTTGGTTGAGTTTGCGATTCAAAATAGGTTTTAACATGCAGAAAATCCTTGATGCCGTTCGGCATTCGCACTTGTCCCGATGCCGTTCCGGACAAGGCAAAGAAACGATTCGGCCAAGTGGGGCCAGGAAGCGATGAGAACCAGTGATCGCAGACGGCGAACTCCTGCGCAAGGGTGTGAAGAGCGGGCAAGAATCCGTTCGGATAGTATCCCATGATGTCTTGGCGATCTTCAGAAGAACTCCAGCGGTAAGCGTTCACGAAATTTCTGACAAATCCGTCGTTCTTGTCGCCGTTGAGCTGTTCGGCAACGTTTTCAACTTCATGCATGGGATCATAGGACATCTGGGTTTCGGTCGTCGGAGCCTGTTGAATCAAACCACCTGCTCCATCTTCATTCGACTTCGGATGGGTTGGATCAACACCTTCTAGGTTAGGATAGATTTGTTTTAAATCACCCAGCATTTGGTCAAAGGAATGGTTCTCTAAAATTAAATAGACGATATGTTTTATGGGGTCCATGGATTAATAGCCCGATCCTACATTTACGTCGACAGAAAAACAAGGAAACGAGGGGGGGCCGGGGTGTGACCCCCAAATCTGCAAATCTGAAACGTAATGATGAATTTGAGCCATAGCACTCTAGGCCTTTCGCCTGTTGCACAGCAGATGCATTGAGTTTTCCCTTAGGGTCAACCCCCGGTTCTCCCGCACGGGGCTTAGGTTGAGAAAGCTAGCCGAGGCGGGACGTTACGTCGCGGCCGGGCGGGGGCTAGGCATCGATTCGATCCGTTCTTGGGCGATGTCTTCGATCGGCGGGATCAGTGGCAGAGTTTTGCGGCGGTTTCGGAAATTCCCCGTTGAAACCTTTATTTGAAATATTCCCGCAATGGCAGTTGCTGAAGGCCACGAATGTGTTGTTCCGGTTATCGAGATATACGGAGACGTAGAAAATCGGGCATTTGCGACAGGATTGAATATCTTCCACTCGAATCGCGCTGGTGATATCGGCCTCGATGGTTGGACCCATGTCCAACGTGACGCCAAACCAGGTGAAACGAATCTCTGGTTTCTGGGGGCGTTTATTAGTCAGACGTATTTAAATTTTGATTACGGTTTTCTTACGGTAAAGAACCTTAGCGACGATAGGAGGACGGTAACTCGGTAAGCTTGATTTTGGGCGGCAATGGAACCTATCCCTCTCCAAAGCGTTCTGCCATGTATGCCTACTGAGACCCTGACGGCGCCGAGATTAATTGAAGATGATGTTTATTTCTGCGCCTTCAATTCGGCCAAGTCCTATGGGGCCAACAGCTACTTTGTGCGGCATCCGGCCGGCAACTGGCTGATCGATTCTCCGCGTTTTGTGCCTGCGCTCGTCGAGAGTTTTCAAGGGATGGGGGGACTGCGCTACATTTTTCTCACCCACCGCGATGATGTGGGCGATGCCGGCCTTTTTGCCAAACGTTTTGGGGCCGAGCGGATCATTCACGAGGCGGACCAATCGGCATCTCCCGGCGCGGAAATCATTGTTCGCGGGCGGGATCCCATGGCGTTGGCGGCTGAGGTGACGATCATTCCGGTCCCAGGTCACACGGAAGGTCATTGCGTACTCCTTTATAAAAACAAGTTTCTTTTCACGGGAGATCATCTGGCGTGGGATCCGGCCGATGGCGGCGCGCTGGAGGCCTATCGCGACTATTGCTGGTTTGATTGGAAGGAACAGATTCGTTCCATGGAACGTCTGCGCGACCATCGGTTCGAATGGGTCCTTCCAGGCCACGGCCGCCGGATCAACCTTCCCGCCGACGCGATGCAGGTCGAGCTCACCCGCCTCATTGATAAAATGAAAATTTAAATTCTGAAAATAGAGTCCAAGCGAAGCGGCTTTACCTAATTTGCGTTTACTCCAGCTATCGCCTCAAGCGGATAGTGGCGTTCCTTCCAATCCTCAATGCCTCGCGTCAGCGCCCAGGCGTTCACCACGCCCTTTCGCTGCAGGAGCATGGCGGCCTTTGCGCTGGATACCTCGTTGGGACAATCGCAAAAAAGAACGACGTCCCGCCCGCTCGGTAGCACAGCGGCGCCGCTCTCGAAACTTTGAAGGGGTATTTTGAGAGCGCCGGGGATGCTGTAGGGAAAGGCCTTGATCTGCAGCGGCGTGCGAAGATCGACAATGACAGGCGCCAGCCCGGCGTCGATGCGCCGCTTGAGCTCCTCCGCCGCCAGGCGCGTGCTGGGAAGACGCCGAAGGAATTGCCGCCGCCGATATAACTTCACAAAGACGTAAAGCGCCAGGCCGGCCACAAGAATCCCGATGAGCGCACGTCCCACGGAAGCCGCCGTAGCCAGAAGGCCGTCTGCCTGATCGCTGAAAAAGTATCCGAGCCCCATGAAGGCGCCGATGTAGAGAACCGTTCCCAACGCGTCATACCATAGAAACGTACCTGTTCCCACGCCCGCAACGGCGGCTAAAGGACGGATCACGGTGCCGATCCCTGGGAGAAATTTGGCATAAATGAGCGAAGGAGAACCCCATTTGAGAAATCGTTCTTCGGTGTCCCGCGCGCAGGAGTCCGGTTCCAGGGTCATCCGGCAAAGGAGCTTCAGGACTTGATGCCCTCGCCACCGACCGAGCCAATACCAGAACAAATCACCCAGGAGCGATCCGGCCACGGCCAGCCCGAGAATCGTCGGCCCGTGAAGGTCTCCCGCGCCTACCGCCACTCCGGCGGCGACAAAGACGGGCGTGGCCGGAATAGGCAGGCCGCTCTGTTCGAGTAAGGAGGCGCCAAAGACGACGCCGCGCCCGTAATGATGAAGAAAATGTGTGACGCCGTGCATGCTGAATTATTCCACTACACCAGCGTCCTCCTCAAATGCCATGAATACCATGAAGTTCACCGCCTTCTCGAGGCACTCTGATTTGCTCTCGAAATGGGGTAAAATATTGGTTCGTGAATCCACAAATAATCGAGGTGAACTCAAATCGCCCTTAAGTTTCTTATCACTTCCTACGGTTGCCGGATGGAATTTGATCGGGAGGCAATTTTCCGTTGATGATAAGCAGAATGACCACTTTGCCAGCATCTTGCGAACGTTATCTAATGCCGCTGATCGAGCGGCAATTTAGAGAATAATAATCATATGAAAGACTCATATTATGTCAGTTGAACTGGAAGTGCGCATCGGCACGCAACCAAATTGCGCCGGATTTACAGTCATAAAAGTGAAGTTGAATGCAGTAACATCACCTGACGAACTTGCATTTATTAATCGGGCGTCCAACATCCCTGAAGATTACTGGCCTTCCAAAGCTTTTGAAAAAACAATCTGGTACACAGTGATTCCAAAATGAAATATCACATCATTACCTACGGCTGCCAGATGAATACCGCAGACGCTGAAGAGATGGCGCAGCCTCTGGCCGGCCGGGGGTTCGTCTCCACCGAACATCTGTGGGACGCGGATATTGTTCTCATGAACACCTGTACGGTCCGTGATCAGGCGGAGCATCGGGCCGACTCCAACATCGGCCGCCTGCGAAAATGGAAAGACGCGGACCCTCACCGGATCCTGATCATCGCCGGCTGCGCAGCCAGCCGCTGGGGGGATTCCATCCGGCAAAAATATCCCTTTATTGATCTCGTCTCGCCCGCCACTCAGATCGAGCAATTCCCGGAAGCCGTTGCACAAGTCCTGAAAGAGCGGTGGAACTGGGAAGCCGAAACGAGAGCTTCTTTTGAAGAAGGGAAGGAACGAAGGAGGGAAGAAGAGATTTCTTCTTCACTTCCTCCCTACTTCACTTCTTCTCCGTTCGGGAGCGAAACAACCGCCTACGTCACCATCATGCGCGGCTGCAACTACAGCTGTTCCTACTGCATTGTGCCGCAGGTTCGGGGACGCGAGGTGTACCGACCGATGCCGCAAATCCTGGAAGAGATCCGGCAAAAAACCACGCGCGGACATAAGGACGTCATGCTGTTGGGGCAAACAGTGAATTCCTATCACGATCGGGACCATGGCCATCCCCTCGATTTTGCTGATCTGCTTCAGGAGGTCAGCGCGATCGAGAGTGTTGAAGAAGTCCGTTTTATGAGCCCCCACCCTCGGTACATGAAAGAGCGCGTTATCGATGCCATGAAATACAGCGCCAAAGTGGCCCGTCATGTCCACCTTCCCGCCCAATCCGGCTCAAGCCGTGTCCTCGACCGGATGCAGCGGCTTTATACCCGAGAAGACTATCTCGTGGTGATCAAAAATCTACGCGAGGCGATTCCGAACATTCTGATTACGACCGATATCATCGTCGGATTTCCTGGAGAGAATGACGCAGATTTTGAGCAAACGCTTTCCCTGCTTAACGCGGTTCAGTTTAACGGCCTCTTCGCCTTTAAATATTCCCCTCGGCCCGGCACGGCCTCGGCATCGCTGGAAAATGACATCCCCTCCGACGTTAAAGAAGACAGGCTCCAAAAAGTGCTCGCTCTGAACACCGCAATCAAAAAGGCCGAACACATGGCGGCGCACTGAGATGGTCAGCGTCTACGAACGCGAACTGCGGAGAACAACGCCGGCCGAACGCACCAAACGATTGCTCATGGGATGGGGCATCGTCTTTTTCGTCACGTTGGCTCTCCTCCTCATCTACTCGGGAACGGCCTGGGTATGGTTTCGGCCCGTCCTGCATAAACCGATCATCAACAAATATGCCGGAGAATATAAATGCGATCCTCTTTGGGTCATGGCGATTATTAAAGTGGAATCGGGATTTTTGCCGCGCGCGCGGTCTGTCCGCGGGGCCGTGGGCTTGATGCAGCTTTTGCCGTCAACCGCCCGAGACATCGCGCCGGAGATCGGCCTGCAAATTCAGAACGATAACGACCTCCAGGATCCTGACATCAATCTTCACCTGGGCGTTTACTATTTGTCGAAACTGGAGCAGATGTTCCCGGATGATGAAATTGCGGTGTTGGCCGCCTACAACGCCGGTCCCGGGATTACGACTGAATGGCGGCGGGGAAAACCCGTTTTAGAGACCGGGGACATCGCTTATCCTGAGACCAAGCGGTTTGTGAAAAACGCAGAGCGCACCTACGGGTTTTTGAAAATGGTCCAGGGCTGGAAATATCTTTTTGGAATCGCCCATGGCCGTTAGCTCCGCCCCGACACCGCTCATGCAGCAATACCACGACCTCAAATCCCGTTACCCGAATGAAATTTTGCTCTTCAGGCTGGGTGATTTTTATGAGATGTTTCACGAAGATGCCCGAACCGCGGCTCCGATTCTGGAAGTGACGCTCACGCACCGGCAGGACGTCCCAATGTGCGGAGTTCCCGCCCATTCGGTCGAACCCTATATCGCCAAACTCCTGAAAGCGGGACGCCGCGTCGCCATCGCCGACCAACTCGAAGACCCTGCGCTCGCGAAGGGTCTCGTCAAGCGAAATGTCGTTCGGGTCATGACCGCGGGCACGCTTCAAGAAGAAACGCTTTTGCCGTCTAAACGCTGCAACTTTTTGCTCGCCCTCGCAGGCGATCTGGACGGCGTGGGATTGGCGGCGATTGAATGTTCCACAGGAGAATTTATCGCCACCGAACTCGCAGGACCTATGGCCAGAACGAAGGCCTGGGATGAACTGACCCGGCTCGGCCCTTCAGAGGTGATTTTATCGGTCGTCTTTGAAAGTGAGCCCTGGCGCGAACGGTTGAGGAGCCTAGGGATCGCGGTCGCCGATCTTCCTGCTTCTGACTTTTCCGGGCCGTTGGCCGAAGAACGGCTGAAAAAGCTTTTCGGGACCGCTTCGTTGCGAGGATACGGCTTAGAGAATAAACCGTTCGCCCTGGCCGCGGCGGGCGCTGTGGCGCGTTATCTGGAAAATACACAATGCGGCCGGCCGACGTCTGTGCGCCTCTTACGCACCTACGAATTAAACGACACCCTGCAGATGGACTCGAGTACTCTGGATCATCTGGATATTTTGCCGCAGGGAACTTCTTTTTCGAGCAAAGCGAAAAGCCTGCTGGAGGTCATTGATCAGACGCTTACTCCGATGGGAGGCAGGCTTCTGCGGCGTTGGCTGGTGGCTCCGCTTCGGCAAGTCGCCGCCATTCGGGAACGCCAGGATAGGGTAGAGTTTTTTGTCGAAAGAAAAGAGGGCCGCAGGAACCTACGCGCTTCACTGCAGGGCTGGCCCGACATGGAACGGATTTTAACGCGCCTCGCCTCCGGCTCGGCAGGGCCTCGCGATATGGCGGCGCTCGGGAACAGCCTCCGGCGATTGCCAAAAATTAAATCACTCCTCACAACGTCATTTCCCACGGGTTCGTGGGATGGATCCCCGACAGAAGCATTCAGGAATGACACCCTAATTTCAAACTTCCCCGAAGAACCTGCGCTGGCAGATCTTTTGGAGCGGGCGATTGTGGACGCGCCGCCCGCTTCACTGAAAGAAGGGGGTGTAATTCGGCCGGCGTATGACCCGGAACTCGACGAAGTCCGTTCTTGGATTCAAGACGGAAAAACTCGACTGCTTGAACTGGAAAAAAAGGAACGGGAACAGACCGTTATCCCATCGCTTAAAATCGGCTTCAACAATGTGTTCGGTTATTTTATCGAGATTACCAAAACCCACTTGTCAAAAGTGCCGATGCATTACATCCGCAAACAGACCACGGCCAATGGCGAGCGCTATATCACGCCGGAACTGAAGGATTTTGAGACGCGCATCCTTGGCGCGGAAGAACGCGCGCTCCGGATCGAAAACGTCCTGGCCCAGGCGCTCCGCGAAGAAATTCTGAGGAACTCAGACAAGCTGCAGCGCATCGCGCAAACCGTCGCGGAACTCGACGTCTTCATAGGCCTGGCTGAAATCGCCGAACGGCGCCATTATGTGAAACCCACGGTAGATGATTCCGACATCCTTTGGATCCGAGAGGGACGCCACCCCGTTTTGGAAGACGTTTTGCCTTCTGGCACCCTGGTTCCGAACGATGTGGAACTGAATGGGACCGATCATGCGATCCTCATTCTCACCGGGCCCAACATGTCGGGCAAGTCGACCTATCTGCGGCAAACAGCCTTGATCGCCATCCTGGCTCAAATGGGATCTTATGTGCCGGCGGCCGAGGCGCGGGTGGGCGTGCTCGACCAGCTCTTCACGCGTATTGGGGCCTCCGACCGCCTGACCGAAGGCGAGTCCACCTTCATGGTGGAGATGGTCGAGACCGCGCGAATTTTGAACCACGCGACGAAGCGAAGCCTTGTGATTTTGGATGAAGTCGGGCGCGGGACGTCGACTTATGACGGCATCTCCATCGCGTGGGCTTGTTTGGAATATCTGCACAAGCAGGGTCCCAAGGTCCTTTTTGCCACTCATTATTTCGAGATTACGCAGTTAGCCCAAAACCTTGACGGCGTGCGCAACGCGCATGTCACCGCGCGCGACTGGGGAGATCACATCGTTTTTCTGCACAAAGTAGAGCCGGGTCCGGCGGACCGCTCCTTCGGCATTCACGTCGCGAAATTGGCAGGGGTCCCGAAGCCGGTCGTGGATCGGGCGGCAGATATCCTTCGTGAGTTGGAAAAAGGTAATATGAAGCTCAGCCAAAAAGACCGAACACGACAACAGGAGTTATTTTCATGACAACACGCGCCCAAGAGCGACGCAAACATCCCCGGCTTCCGCTGCATTTAAGCGTGGCCAAGCTTGTCGATTTTAAGTGCGACGGGCTGGACCAACCCGCTCCCGCGATTCTGGTCGACCTATCCGCCGGCGGCCTATCGATGATCGCGTTTGCCCTTCCTCACCTTACGAAGAACGTGACCTTCCGGCTTGAGCTTCCTGGGCTCGTGAATGCCCAATTGCACGGGCGCATCGTTCGTGCGCACAAGAAGGGCGAGACGTATCAAGTGGCCATCGCCTTCAATGAGTTTAAAGAAGAATGGTCCAAGCTCGTGACCAAGCTTTATCGGGCCTACAATGAATGCGAAGACCGCTTAAGCCAAGGCGACCGCCGGTTTTGCTTTAAACTATGCGCGTTCTTTGCTCTCTGCCAAAAAGAAGAGAAGGCGCGCGTATTTCCGAAGGCTGTCATCGCATAAATTTTGAGCAAAATTCAAAAACTTCCTGAATCCCTCATTCGTTTGATTGCCGCCGGAGAGGTGATTGAACGCCCGGCCAGCGTCGTCAAAGAACTGGTTGAAAACAGTCTGGACGCCGGCGCGACATCGATCACGATCGATCTGCTTTCAGCCGGCCGTACCCGCATCCGCGTGTCCGATGACGGCCAAGGCATGTCGCGAGAGGATGCTGAACTGGCGCTGGACCGTCACGCCACCTCCAAGCTTCAAACATTCGATGATCTGCAGGAGATCTCCACGTTCGGTTTCCGCGGAGAAGCGCTGCCCTCGATCACCGCGGTATCCAGGCTTTCCCTATCCACGCGGACACGGGAGGCCGAACAGGGCTGGTCTCTTGAGCTCGAAGGGGGAAAACTTCTATCCGCCAGAGCGGCCGGAATCCCACCCGGAACAACCATCAACGTTGAAGATTTATTTTTTAATACTCCTGCACGCTCGAAATTTCTCAAACGCGACTCGACCGAACGCTCTCATGTACTCAAAACCTTACAGGAAATCGCGCTCGCTCACCCGAAAGTGAGTTTTGAGATCACGATGGATGGGAAATCCATTCTATCGCTGGCGCGCGCGCAAGAACTCGGCCAGCGTGTGGCGGACCTGTGGGGACTTTCTGTTACCGAGCAGCTTGTTTCAGTTCAGATCTCACGAGGCCCCTGCGCCATTCGGGGATTTGTGAACGCGATTCCCGCGCACCACCCGACCAAGGCTTATCAAGTTCTCTTCGTGAACCAGCGCCCGGTTCAGCAGCGCATGCTCAATCACGCCGTCTACGAAGCCTACCGCGAATGGCTGCCGGTCGGTCGACACCCGGTATACTGCCTGTTCGTGGATCTTGATCCCATCCTGGTGGATGTGAACGTGCACCCCACCAAACGCGAGGTGCGCATTTCGGATGAACGGGCGGTGTATGACTTGCTTTACACGGCTATCCGACAGCTATTCAAAGAACCTGCAGGTTCCTCTGTATCCTCATTCCCCGCGGCCGCTGGCGGGCAATCCATAAGAACATTTGGCAGTATGGATCCTCGACAAAAGCGCTCGGGGATAACGTCTTCCGTGGATTCTGGCTTTCGCCGGAATGACATTCGAGAGACGGCGGCAGCGCTTGAATTACAGACACCCCTCATGACTCAAACACCGTCGACGACTCTTGCCTCCAACCTCCGCTTCCTCGGACAATTTCAAAAAGTGTATCTTCTCTTCGAACAGGGGGAAGAGATGATCATCGTGGACCAGCATGCGGCCGCGGAGCGCGTCCTTTATGAGCGGCTTCTCGCCCAGGTCTCGACGCAGAATGTCGCCCGGCAGGCGCTTTTGACCCCGCTTCTTTGGGATGTCTCTCCCGCGCAGGCAGAAACCGTCCGGTCTTTTCTTCCGGAGCTTGAACATATGGGCTTCATTCTGGAAGAATTTGGGCTCCACAGTTTCGCGCTGAAGGAGTGGCCGATTGTTCTTCCGGAGACGAAGCAGGCGAAACGTTTTCTCGAAGAAGTGCTTGAAGCCTTCCAGAACGAAAAACCAGCATCGCGGACGGATATCCAGCATCAGATCGCCGCGCGCGCCGCCTGCCGGGCGGCCGTCATGGCGAGTGATACGCTCGCCTCGCGAGAAGTGACGCAGCTGATGGAAGACCTCTCCGCCTGCGAACGCCCCATGACCTGCCCTCACGGCCGCCCCACGAATATCCGCCTGCCACTCGCCGAACTTCACCGCCGCTTCCGCCGCACGTGAAAGCGGTCACCACCGCGCAGATGCGCCGCATCGATCGAGCGCTTAAAGATCCCCATGTTGCTACTCATGGCGATGGTCCCCGTTCCCTAAAAAACAACCGCAGATTAGTGAAATCGCATGCCCAAGATGACGACCAAATATTGGATCGACTGAAGCAGAAATCCAAGGAAAACCATGCCCAGTCCCATTAAGAGCATATGGCGCTCCTGCATGTTGTCGATCCACCATTCAATCATGGGACTCATGCTGCCCAAAATGATACTGACCAATCCCACCGTTCCGCCGACCAGGAGGCCAAATTGGGGGGAGTACTTGTTCTTGATTTCGATCCAGGCCGCCCCAACACCCGCCAGGCCGGTGGCCACTCCGCGCATCAGCGAAGCAATCACCATATGGCGGGTGATGCGAAACCGAGCCTGGGCCACGT
>Ga0207053_10321_pt1 | contig 11509 bp, 10 predicted proteins | sample Alteio_BWMinCont_59_FD_153290 | JGI IMG/M metagenome (GOLD analysis project Ga0207053, IMG submission 153290) | Enriched cells from forest soil in Barre Woods Harvard Forest LTER site, Petersham, Massachusetts, United States -... | ecosystem: Environmental > Terrestrial > Soil > Temperate forest >...
CGGATGATGCGAGGAAGATGTGGATGCGATTATTCGCAGCTGGCTCGACGGCGCGTGCGGCGGCTTCGATGTCTTCGCGCTTACAGCGGGCCAGGGAAGCGATGCGGGTGCCTTTGACCTCGCGGGCGATGGCATGCACAGCCTGGAAATCACCTTCAGAGGCGATAGCGAAGCCAGCCTCAAGGATATCGACGCCGAGCGCCGAAAGCTGGTGGGACATGCGGAGCTTTTCTTCGTGATGCATGGTGCAGCCGGGGGACTGTTCACCGTCGCGGAGGGTGGTGTCGAAGAAGACGATCTGGTTGGTTTCGCTCATAGGAGGTAACACTCTCGATCTGGAATCGATCATAATGCAGGCTTATGATGAGTTCCACATGTATCATAAATTCTAATTGGCGCATTCGGTACGCCTAACAGTTGCAGCAGGGGGCGATGGCTTGGACCTGATCCAGATGGAAACGTTTCTGGCGGTGGCAGAGGAGCGAAGCTTTTCGCGTGCGGCTGCACGTCTCCATCGTACTCAGCCTGCGGTAAGTCAGGCAATTGCCAAGCTTGAAGGAGAGTTGGGGGAGGTGCTGTTCGAGCGGTCGTCGCGCGATGGGACGTTGACGGATGCCGGTTAGGTGCTGCGCGAGTATGCGGCCAAGTTGTTGAATCTGCGCAATGAGGCGGCGGGGGCGCTGACAGAGCTGCGAGCGTTGCATCGAGGCCGGTTGAATATGGCGGCGAATGAATACACCTGTCTGTACCTGCTGCCTCTGCTGGACGAGTTTCGGCGGCAGAATCCGCGGATCAAGCTTGCGGTGCAGCGATCACTGGCGAGCCGGATTCCGGATGAGGTGCTGATGCACTCGGTTGAGCTGGGGGTACTGTCGTTTCGGCCGGATGACGCGCAGGTGAAGTCGATGGTGGTGTACCGGGATGAGATGGCGTTTGTGGTGAATCCTAAGCATCCGCTCGCGAGTTCGGAGAAGGTCTCGATTCGGCAGCTGGGGGCGCAGAATTTTATCGCTCATAACATCTCTTCACCGCAGCGGTTGAAGGTGATTCAGACGTTCAAGCGGCATAAAACGCCGTTGCAGATGGGGGTGGAGCTACCTTCGCTGGAGGCGATCAAGCGATTTGTGGAGATGGGCAATGGGGTTGCCCTGGTTCCAGGCTTAACGGTTCGGACGGAGTTGCAGAGTGGGGCGCTGGTGAAGGTACATGTGCCGGAGTTGCAGATTGAACGGAAGCTTAGGCTGGTTTATAGGCGGCAGGCTGGTTTGTCTCATGCTGCGTTGGCCTTTCTGAAGGTGGTGGAGGACTATGCTGCGGCGCATGGGGACCCTTACTGCTTTCAGCCGGAGCGCGGGGTGTAGATTAGCGAAGATTTTTTGCGAAACGCAGAACATTTTGTGGAGAAGTCGCGTCTGAAAGAGCAGACCGGGATGCCGGAGCTTCCGTCTGGCTGTGGTCATGAGGTGACACTCCATGAAAATGACGATGTTTCGTAAAGCAGGGGTACAAGCGGCTGTGCTGGCGCTCTGTGCCACTACGTTGTATGTGGCGCCGATGATGGCGCAGGATACTGGATCACCGCCGCCCGCGGCTGGCCAAATGCGTGGAGGCCCGGGAGGACGGGGCGATCGCGTAGAGATGCTGACCAAGAAGCTGAATCTCACACCGGACCAGGTGACCCAGGTGAAGGCTATCGATGCTGACACGAGGACGCAGATGGGTGCGCTTCGCAGTGACACTTCGTTGTCTCAGACCGACAGGCGGTCGAAGATGATGGATATCGGCAAGGCGTCGAATGATAAGATTCGTGCCATCCTGACGGACGATCAGAAGACCAAGTTCGACGCGCTGCAGGCTGAGATGAGGGCTAAGGCGCAGGAGCGGAGACAACAGGGCGGAGGCGATGCACCGCCACCAGCACCACCGCAGTAATTTCGCACCCTGGTGAACCGACGTTTGTGGTTGCAGAAGGCCGGAGAAGAGACGCTTCTCCGGCCTTCTTGCGTGTCGGGTCCGCTGACAGGCTTCTGTGCGGTTACAATGAAGGACAAGTGATTATGGCGCTCCGTAACTGCTTGATGCGTGTTGTCTATGGACAATATGTGGCATTGCGGACCAATTCGAAGGGATCTAGCGAAGAATGAAGAAGACGATGTTGTTGGGCGCGCTGATGTTGGTTGCAGCTGCTGGATATGCGCAGGAGAGCCGGCAGGACGTGAGCGTGAGCGCCATAGGTGTATTTACCCCACAGGTGAACGGGAATGCGGTTCAGGTGAACGCAACCGGGACTGTGGGTTTTCTGGGCAGCTACCGTTACATGCTGACTCCGCGAAGCGCGCTCGAGCTGAACTATTCCTTCGCTCAAAACTCCACTGCGTTTCGGACGAGTTTTCTTCCGAACGGACGCGTCCATACGCGGCAGCAGGAGATCAGTGCCGCCTATGTCTACAACTTCCGGAACTTCCGGAACTTCAATCCGTTTGCTGAGGCCGGTGTGGGCGCAATGCTTTTTTCTCCGATCAAGGATTTCAGGACGAACCTGCTGGATACCAATCGGAATACGAACATCGGCGGATTGTTTGGCGCCGGCGTAGCGTATGAGCTGAGCCCCAGCTTTGACATTCGCGTTGAATATCGTGGTTTCGTTGCGAAGGCTCCTGATTTTGGCCTGACAAACTTCAAGACCAATCGCTATCAGCTTGTCTCCATGCCTGCTTTGGGTGTGGCTTACCACTTCTAACTCTTTTTTGCCGGGCGATACCCCCTCCCCCCTCGGGGTGGGGGTATTTTTGCGCTTATCTCATTTGTTTTGTTTTAGATATGAGCAGGTTGCGGCTGTAAAATATAGAATATAAAAGGTTTACCCGCAAAATATTGTGGATCAATGGGTTACGTAGAATTTTCTCCTTCCTTAAATAGGAACACCCCTGCGCCTGGCAGGGGTGTTTTTCTTCTTCTTTTAGAGTATCAGGTCTGCAGGGGTGTTTTTGCAGTTGTTATGTTGTTTGTTTTGTTTCATTTGAGGTGGCTTTGGGCTTGACAGGCTTTTTGGTCGGGAGAACAACGGCAAAAAGCAGATCGCCTGGAATGCAAAGTTTTTGCGACCCCGACCTTCGCGCGGTCAGCCCGCTCAGGATGGGCACCCGGTAGAGACAGGGGGCACCCGGTAGAGACAGGGGAAAGGCCTTTGTGGGTTTTCCCCTGCCTCGTGCTGGGTGTTTCTAGCGGAAGTGATAGGCAGCGCCTATGGTGAGGAGGTTTGGCCTGAGATCGCCGTTGGGGAAGCCGAACCAGTTTTGAAATTCGAAGTCTCCGCGGACGTAGAGGCGTGGGAGCAGCTTGTAATCGACACCTGCGCCGACAGCTACCAGGTTGTAGGCGAGGTTGGCGTAGGTCACACCACCTTGTGCGAAGTTGAAGACTCCGCGGCCGTAGAGGACCTTTCCATAGGGAACCCATTTGCCGTAGGTTCGATAGTAGCGGCCTCCTATCTCATAGGTCTTCTGAGAGATGTTGGTGGGGCCGTCGTTGATGTAGTGGAATTCGCCTTCGACGCCGAGGTGGGGCCTGAAGTCGTAGTTGAAGTAGCCCATGCCGCCGTTGACGCGGTTGGACAGGTAGTCGGTTCCGGAGTTGGTGAAGCCGCCGCCGATCTTGAGGTCGGCGACACGGGAGGCGGTGGGAGAGGCCTGAGCGTGAAGCATCGATGCTGCACCCAGTAGACCGAAAAATACGAGAATCCTGGTTAGCACCTGCATTTCCCCTGCAATGATTTGTGACCTTGAGGCGGAGGGGAAGGCGCCGGATGGGTTGGGAGGGCCGGGAGCATTTGTTTTGTTTATCGACAAAAATCTATTCATTATTAGAAAGCATAAGCGACTCCGACGGTTCCGACGAGGGGGGAGATCCCTTCGGGCGGAAATTGAAACCATCGTTGGTATTCGATGTCAATGGCGCGGATGTTGATGTGTTCCCTGAAATGGAAGTCCAGCCCGCCGCCGAAGGCATAGATTTTGTAGGTGTAGGCAGTGTTGTACTTCGTCTGAAAGCGGCTGAGGCCGCCCTGGAATTTGAGATAGGGATTGTAGTGATGGTAGTGAAAGACGTAGCGAGGCCCGAAAAGGTACGAGTCTTCACCGGGTCTCGAGAGGCTAAGCTTGTGGATGTCGCCCTGGACGCCCAGGTGCCGGCTGAAATCAAAGGTTCCATAGACGGAGAGGCCTGAGACGATGGTGCTGGAAGTGCAGTCGTCAGTGATGCCCTCGATGATTACGGTTGGGCATTGGGGGTTGGCCACGGAAAAGCCGGCTCCGAGCTGGGCGATGCCAACTCGTTCGGCGGCGGGACGAGCCTGTGCGTGTGACCAGTTGGTCAATCCGAAGATGCAGGCGAAGCAGCCGATAAGTTTGAGACGCTTCAAGGGAGTATGCCTCCGAAAAATAAATCAGTAACTATATGATAAATAATGACTTGATGAGTTTTTCCAGCGATCCGGAAAAAGAACGGGGACTGGCTGAACGAGTTCAGAAGTCCCCGTTGTGCGGCGATTAGTTTTGCGGTGGAGCTGGTGCTGCTGCGGTTGCTGCCGGGGTTGCTGTGTTGTCGGTGGGCTGCTGGGCTGCGGCAGGCTGGGTTGTGCCTGAATCGGCGGCGGGCTGGGCTGCGGCTGGTGCCGCGACGGCAGCGTCGACGGGTGGCTTGTAATAGGCGAGTTTGATGTAGACGGGCGCTACCTCGAAAGGCATCTTGTCGGCTGGTGTGAGAAGAGGCTCATAAGGGGAGTGCATCGAGATGACCTGATCGGTCCAGGGATCGCGGCGCAGGAAGCTGGCGAGCGGCATGGCTGCCTGCTGCTTGAGGTCCTTGTCGTTGAGCTTGGGGCCCTTGGTCATCATGGCTGCCAGCCAGAAGGTCTGATCGTTGTCGCTCTTGACGAGGCCATCTCCGATGAGAGGCTCGTTGAGGGACTTGAGAGCCTTGACGCGCTGGCCAAGCTGCTGGAGGTAGAGGCCGAAGTACTGCTGGCCGCCGTCGAGCTCTTTGGCGCTCAGGAGTTCGAGGGCCTTCTTGGCTGCGGCGGTGTTGTCGGCATCAGTGTGGTGCATGGGGATGCGGTCGAACGCTGAGGCTGAGGGGAAGAGGAGGCGGTCGTTGAAGGCGTACTTGGTGTCGAGCCGGTGACCGAGGACGATGTGGGCGATCTGGAAGGCGAGGATCGCGTTGAGGTTGCCCATCTGCTGGGCGCCGTCCTGCGAGATGATGGCGGTGGTGTCGAGCAGACCCTTGGAGATGATGATGGTGTTGCCGACCGCGATGGATTCGAGCGGCTCGGTGAGCATGGTGCGGCAACGAATGGGCCGGGAGAGAGTGATGTTGTTGTAGGCGAGAATATTGCCGGCGAGGGCTTCGAGGGTCTTGTCGAACTCGCTGGGTGCGTCGATGAGGCCGGCCTGGAAGAGACGATCAAGGATGTTGTCTTCGGCCTGCTGAACCCATGCGCGCTGGGCTCCGAGGGGGCTTACATCCTGGGCATCGTTGCTGACGTCGGTGGCGCCGACGACATCGAGGGAGGTGTTCTCGGTCTCCTTGGCGGGGACTTTGAGGACGTAGCCCCAGATGTGGTTAATCGCCTTGAATTTGAGGGTGCGTGAGACGCTCTTTGGGTCGCTTTCCTCGACGTAGAAGGAGGTGGGGAGCCAGAGGTCGGGCTGGACGTTAGTACGCCAGCTGTCGAAGTGGTAGAACTCCCTGTAATCCTTCTCAGTGCCGGAGAAGTCGCCGTTAAAGCGGACTACGTTGCCGTTGCGGGTTTCGACCCAGATGCGGCCGAAGAAACGTCCGGTGGCGCGCTTGCCGGAGATGGGGGTGACGTCAAAGACGGCGGTGGGCGTGTTGCCGAGGAAGTCGTTACGGACGTAGCCGAAGGCGTAGTGCTGCTTGTCGAAGTCGTTCGAGTCCATGAGGATCATCTGAACGAAGCCGGATTCGTTGAAGTTGAGGTGCAGGCTGCCGCCGAGGCCGGTGATGTAGGACATCGAATTCTTGAAGAATCCGAGCTTGCCGTTGTTGCTGGAGCCCTGGGAGGTGGCCTTGTTGATCTTGTAGGTCTCGTCGCCGATGATTTTGTTGAACTCGACGCGTGCGAGGTGGTGCTCGTCGGACTCGGGCACCTGGCCGAGGACAGGATCGGGCTTCATGTTCTGGATGTAGGTTTCGACGAGGGGCGCGCGCTCTTTGACGGTTTTGACGACCTCCTTTTCGCGCACGATGGCCTTATCGATGAGAGCGCTTTGCGCAGGGGTGAGCTTGCGCGTCGGCAGGACATCCTCTGGCTTCTTCTTCTTGCCGACGAGCGGAAGGCCGAAGGCGGCTTGGGCACAGGTGGCGGTAAGGAAAGTTGCCAGCAATAAACCGGCGGTCGTGTGTTTCCGGAAGGTCATGATTTACGGCTCCTGCGGTGACTGTGGGTCATCCAAAATTGAAGGTTCTGATGCTGTTCGTTTAGACGATATGGCCAAACAAAGCTAGTTTACCCGGGTTTAGCCGGCGAGTTGGAAGGCTACGTTGACGACTCCCTCCCAATCGATGGGGCGACCCGAGGCATCGGTTGCGGGCTGAAAGCGAGTTGCCTGGACGGCGCGGACAGCAGAATCGCCGAGACCGTAGCCGAGATCGCTGGTGACGCCCAAAACCTGGACGGCGCCGGTGGCCGAGACGCGAAGACGGACGGAAACGGTGCCTTCGATGTGAAGCTTGACGGCTTCGGCCGTGTACTCGGGACGCGGTTTGAAGAGAACTTTAGGGCCGGTTTTGGCGACAGGTGCTGTCGGTCCGGCGGGTTTGGGCATGGGCGGCGGAGCGTTCTGGCCGAGATTGACGGGGCCAGCCACGTGTCCGGTGGAGTTGAGCGGGCCGGTGCCTCCGGTGACGCCGAGTTTGACGCCGTGGACGGCGTTGGCGGTGGAGGCCATGTTCTGGCTGGTTGGTGAGCCGGAACCGAGGCTGACAGTTTTTGCACCTGCGCCAGTGTTGGAGGCGGGCATTCCAGCCATGCCTCGGTTGCCGAGATTGATGGCACTGGCGGCCGGGCGGTTGGAGACGGCGATCGGGTTGGTTTGCTGGCCGAGCGCAACAGCCGACGGTTTCGGCGAATTGTTAACCACAGCGGCGGGCTGGGCCTGGGCGAGACTGACTGCCTTAGGCGCGGGCGGCGGCGTCACGATCTTTGGCGGCGCGGGAGTGAGGATGGGAGGCTGCTGCACCATCTTGATCTCTGGCGGCTTGGGGGGATCGGGAAGCTTGACGTCTGGGAGCTTGATTTTTGGCGGATCGACCTTGACGACGGGCGTCGGCGGAAGTTTTGGCGGGACGATCTTCGGTTTGATGGGCTCGACCTCTGGCGGCTTGGGCGTGGGGGCGAGGGTCAGCTCGGTGAGCTTGTGCCGGTTGTCTATCGTCTTTTTGGCGGCGGCGCCGATGATGCAGACGACGATGGCGATGACGACGTTGAGTACTATGGCGCTGAAGAGCGAACCCTTGCTTTGGTTGCCGTCGTTGAGGACACCAAAGTGCGAGAACTGCATATTCTGCGGTGCGGGATCGTCACTGCGAAGTGGCTTTGCCATAAAAAAATCCTTCAGATGGCCCTAAGTGGAGGCGGGAGGATAAGACTGATTCCAGCGACAGTGCCGGAAGCAGAGGAATTGGAAGAGAAAGACCGGCTTAAGCTGCCGGTGCAGGATCGGGTCTTCGAACTTTGCCGAATTGCCTCGATGTATCTGTTCATGACGAGAGTGACCTTTGTCGCTGAGATAACCGACTTGCCTGACAGATCATTGGGAAGCAAGAAAAGCATTGCAAAAGGTTGCAGCAGGCTCCGTGCGGTGAAGAGATAACGCCGGGGCTCTGCCAGTCACTTACTGCAAGTATATTGCCGTAAGCGTATGTCGTAGACACTGGTACTTTTGTGGTATCCAAGATAGAAACCGAGGGAGAGTGATGAGGATTCTTGTAACGGGTGGGGCGGGATACATCGGCGGCACTGTGACGCGGATGCTGTTGTCGGCGGGGCATTCGGTGACGGTGTTCGACAACTTCTGCCATAGCAGGCGGTTAGCGGTGGCAGACGGTGCGACGCTGGTGGAAGGCGAACTGTCCGACCGGGCTCTGGTGGAGAGGACGCTGGCGGCGGGGCGGTTCGATGGGGTGATGCATTTTGCGGCTTTGATTGAGGCCGGCGAGAGCATGAAAGTTCCTGAGATTTATTTTCGGAACAATACTGCTTCGACATTGACGCTGCTGGAGGCGATGCTGGCTACGGGGCATGACAAACTGGTTTTCAGCTCGACGGCGGCCTGTTATGGGGAGCCGGAGTCTACGCCGATTCTGGAAGATGCGAGGCTGAAGCCTACTAATCCCTATGGGGAGAGCAAGTTGCTGGTGGAGCAGATGCTGGGGTGGATGAATATTTCGCATGGGTTTCGGTATGCGAGCCTGCGCTACTTCAACGTGGCCGGGGCGATTGAAGGGTATGGAGAGGCGCATGAGCCGGAGTCGCATTTGATTCCGCTGATTCTGGATGTGGCGCTGGGGCGGCGGGGCAGCATCAAGATTTTTGGCAGGGATTATCCGACGAAAGATGGGACCTGCGTGCGGGACTACATCCATGTGCGCGACCTGGCGGAGGCGCATCTGCTTGCATTGGGGGCGCTTACGGAGAAGAGCAAGCTTATCTACAACATTGGGAATGGGCAGGGGTTTACCGTGCTGGAGGTGATCGAATCGGTGCGGCGAGTGACGGGAAGGCCTATTGCTATTGAGGAGTGTGAGCGGCGGCCGGGCGATCCGGCGGTTCTGGTGGCGAGTTCCGAGAAGATTAAAGCGGAGCTGGGGTGGAGGCCGCAGTTTGCGGAACTGGACAAAATTATTGCGAGCGCCTGGGAGTGGCATCAGCAACGATATTCCCAGTTTTTTTCGTGAAAAACGGCGGACAGAGGATGGTTTTTTGTCTGGCAATCGTGACATGGTGATGGTGATTCACTGGTTGTAAAAGGAGCCTCCTTTGATTGAGAGCATGTTCCACATGCAGCTGCCGCTGCTTGAAAAGATTCTGCGTCCGGTGATCGTGTATCTGTGCCTGGTTGTGTTTCTGCGGGTATTTGGGAAGCGGGAGCTGGCGCAGTTGAATCCGTTCGACCTGGTGGTGCTGCTGTGTCTGTCGAATACGGTGCAGAACTCGATCATCGGGAACGACAATTCGGTTTCGGGCGGGATTGTGGGGGTGCTGTCGCTGTTGACGATTAACTGGGTGCTGACGCGGATACTGTTCCGGTCTCCCAGGTTGAGCGTGGTTCTGGAAGGAACGAAGACGGTGCTGATTCTCCATGGTGTGGTGGATTGGGAAGCGGCGAAGAAAGAGGCGCTGTCGGAGCTGGAGCTGCGGTCTGTGCTCCATAAGCAGGGATTTGACCGATATGAAGAGGTGGAGAAGTGTGTGCTCGAGCCGAACGGGAGCTTCTACATGGAAGGGGTCAAGTCTCTGAGCGATGACGCGCAGAGGGCGGAGTTGATGAGGGAGATCAAGTCTCTGGCTGTCGAGGTCAGGGAGTTGAAGGGGATGCTGGCGGCAAGGGAGTAGATCTCGCCGCCAGCGGTGGGTTGTGTTTGCCGGATCAGGCGTTCGTGCCGCCATCAACGGTCAGATTCGAGCCGGTGATGTAAGACGAATCCGGACTTGCGACGAACGATACCAGGGCTGCAACCTCATCGACAGTGCCGTAACGGTTGAGCGCTGTGGCGGCTTTCTGAGGTGTTGCCCAATCGCCTCCAGCAGGATTCAAATCTGTGTCGATGGGGCCGGGCTGGACGTTGTTAACTGTGATGCCCCGGTCTCCCACCTCTCTGGACAACCCTTGCGCGAACATTTTGACGGCTCCCTTTGTGGCCGCGTAGGGCACCAGCCCGGGCGTCATCAGGCGCTCGCCTACGCAGGAGCCGATCATAATAATGCGACCGTTATCGTTCATATGCTTGAGTGCCGCCTGTGTTGTGACGAAGACGCCGCGAAGATTGATGTTGATGACGCGGTCGAGTTCTTCGAGTGTCGTATCCTCGAACTTTTTCGGAATGGCCGTGCCGGCGTTGTTCACAAGCACATCCAGTGGACCGAGGGCTGCGACTGCCTTGTCGACCGCTGCTGTGATCGCTGCGGCATCGGCTGCGTCCGCCTGGATCGCGATGGCTTTTCCGCCAGCGCTTTCAATCGCCTTGACCACGGCAGAAGCTGCGTCTTTATCCTTTGCGTAGGTGATGGCTACGCTCGCTCCATCGGCGGCCAGACGTTTCGCGATCGCTGCGCCAATGCCCCGGGAACCACCAGTAACGAGTGCAACTTTTTTAGTTAACTTCGACATTAGATCTCCTTTTGTATTCTTTGAACGAATTCAACTGACTGGTGTTTTGTTCTGACATGCCAGACTTTTATCGGATGAGCCATTCCTGCAATCGGACCTGAGTTTTGGGGAATACCATCCATTCCAAATGGGAATACATTCGGTCTAAAAAAGACTAATCTCTGGCGAGGTTCAAACATACCCCTAATTTAAGAGTGATTGTTCTTCCTGGCTATGACGGCTGAGTGAATTCTGCTGCAGCAAGTACAATCCATTTCGCGGGGGACGGGTTGTGGACAAATTCGATGCTATGCAGCTGTTCGTTCGAGTGATTGAAAAAGGAAGCTTCTCTGCTGTCGCGAAGGAACGTGGAATTGGCCAGCCCGCGGTGAGCAAACAGATTGCTGCTCTCGAAGATGAGCTCGGCACCGAACTTATTCATCGTACCTCTCGTTCCGTTGCAATGACTGAGGCAGGCCGCGACTTTTACGACTCTGCTTTGCGCATTCTCGATGATTTTGAAAACGCGGCCTCGCGAATTGGCCGGGGCCAGACTGCGCCGAAAGGTCTGATCCGTGTGACCGTTCCACCTACATTTGCCCGCCTTCATATGGTGTCGAAGCTGGCTGGCTTTTTTGCGGCCTACCCCGATATCGCAGTGGAAATGGCAGCATCCGAGGGTCCGACGACGATCATCGAAGACGGTTTTGATCTGGCAATTCACTCGGGCGACCTTCCGGACTCCAGTCTGGTTGCGCGACGGTTCGCTCAGACGATGATCATTCTTGTCGCCACTCCTCAGTACCTTGCGCGGTATGGCGCACCAGAATCCCCCGAGGATATTGATCGCTTTCGAGCAGTTGTTTTTGTTGAGAGAGGGTCTGTGCAGCCGTGGTGTTTCGGCTCCGGACCAAAGGCGAAGTGTGTTATTCCCAAAGGAGCTTTTCGAACGAGCGATATCGAACAGATGCGGATGGGTGTGCTGGAACATCTGGGGATTGCCCAGGCGCCGGCGTGGCTCTTTGCCGCAGAGTTGAGAGAAGGTACGGTTCTCCGTCTTCTGACTCCCCTGGAACGAACGGTGCCGATTCTTGCTGTGCGTCCTGCCGGCCGACGGA
>Ga0207053_10322_pt1 | contig 11491 bp, 14 predicted proteins | sample Alteio_BWMinCont_59_FD_153290 | JGI IMG/M metagenome (GOLD analysis project Ga0207053, IMG submission 153290) | Enriched cells from forest soil in Barre Woods Harvard Forest LTER site, Petersham, Massachusetts, United States -... | ecosystem: Environmental > Terrestrial > Soil > Temperate forest >...
TCGTTCCGGATTCCTTCCGGCGCTACCGGGAGAAGCAACCCGACGCCGAACTGCAACTTCAACCAGAGGCGAGTCTGGCACAGTTAGAGGCGATAAGATCCGGCCGCTTGGATGCAGGGTTCGTCAATTTCATGCCAGAATCCGATCCGGAATTGGACCAACTTCTCGTGGCCAGACAACATGTCGAACTGGCCGCTCCCAAGAGGCATCCGCTCACGAGACTCAAGAAACTCCGCCTACGGGACCTAACGGATGCGCCGTTTGTCTGGTTTCCAAGGCGGGCAAACCCCGCGTTCTACGACCGCATGATGCTCGAATGTTATCGCGGCGGTTTGACGTCTCCCCGCATCGTTCAGGAGGGAGTGAACGAGCCGACTATCCTAAGTCTCGTATCGACCGGCATGGGCGTGGGATGGGTGCTTGCAACGGCACGCTGGCGGTGCCCTAAATCTGTTGTCATCTTATCCGTAGTGGACTTGAACATGCCCCTGACGTTGGCGCTCGTGTGGAGGAAGGACAACACCTCCCCTTTGCTCGCAAATTTTATTGCTGAGGTACAGCGCCTGCCAGACGTGCGAGCAGTCAATAAAGGTTAATGACACAGGGTTTTAGTTTCGTTGTAGACCTCGACGCGGCGAGTTTTTTATCGTCTCCGGCGCCTTCAACATCGTGCTTTTTCGTGATCGCTGAAAGAACTGAGAGAGCTTAGGGACAAATGTTCACTCTGACATCAATGTCGTTCCTCTGGAAGGCCGGTTCATTCCAGCGCCCCGGCTCCAAAGATCATCATCGCCGATCATCCGATGCTTGATCGTCGAGCCAACGAAATGGCACCTGTCGCCGCTGACGTTCTGGCGGCTCCATTGTGCACAGTCACGGTGCAATAGCCTCATTCGTGCACAGTTCGTGCACAGTCGGGGGTAAAAAGCATGGGACGGATTAGGAGTAAAGTTGGAAAGTGCTTTAGAATGAATCTCGCACTTCTTGTCGGGGCGTAGCGCAGCCTGGTAGCGCGCCTGCCTTGGGCGCAGGAGGCCTCCGGTTCAAATCCGGACGCCCCGACCAAAAATATCTCGCGTGTATTCTTCTACTTATTGAAAGCGCCGTTCACCTCAAACCCCATCTGTGGAATTCTGGCAGACAGGAGGTCTGGATTCGCAAGTCGTTTAGTTTCCGAGAGTGTGCCACATGACGAATTTGCAAAAACATGAGGAGGCAGGAGTGCTATACAGAAAGTATTGAACGGAGGGAAGTTAAGGGCGCGCTATTTAGCAAGTATGGGGAAAATTCAGGGGACCCTACGCATTTCACTTCTCATTGATCATCGGAAATGCAGATCAGTAATCAACGCGCCAGGCTCAGCGAGAGGCACAGCCGAAGCGCGAGCCGATTGTCTCCGCACCGGTTGGTTGAATTTGGGAAGCGCGAGATCTTGGCGGCGGCTTGCTAGTTCTACCTGACCCGTTCGCACAGACCGATTTTCGATTGTTTTGCTTGGATTACAAATTTCTCAGTTTGGGCGAGACGCCCTCATCTGCAGTCTAAAGTTTAGCAAGAGTTCAGCAGAAGACTGCCATCCTTCCCGCCCTGCGACACGGCACTGCCAGCAATAATTCGCGGGATGCCGACGATTATTCGCTGTGGCTTCCCACAAACTCGTTCCTGGATAGTTTCCGAGCCGCCCACTCCGAGGTTGGCCAGGCCAGTCATCACAAGCGCGTTTATCGGTACTAATATCTCGAGAGAAGGATCCACCGGGAGCCTACTGGACCAAAGCGTTTACTGTGCGCTGAATTGTTTGTGGAGGCTGTCCGAATGCCCGGACGAACGAACGCCGCATCCGCTCGCGATTTCCAAAACCGTTCTTCCTGGCAATTTCCTCGGCGGAGAAGCGGCCAGCCTCCATCATCAGCCGTGCAGATTCCACGCGCAGCCGTTCAATTGCCTTCCCGGGTGACTGTCCCGTTTCCTCCCTGAACAGTCGGCTGAATTGCCGCAGGCTTAGAAACGCGACACGTGCCAATACTCGAACCGACAACGGCGCGTTCAAATGTTCTTTCGCGTAAGCGAGCGCCATCTGGATGCGATCGGATTCCGCGGCCAGATCCAACAACGTCGAGAACTGCGACTGCCCGCCCGCACGACGGTGATATACAACCAGTATTTTGGCGACCACACGAGCGAGGTCGGCGCCAAGATCGTCTGCCAACAGAGCCAGCGCAAGATCCACTCCCGCGCTCATCCCTGCCGATGTCCATATTGGTCCGTCGGTCATGAAGATGCGATCTTCATGGACCGCGATCTTGGGGTAGCGGCGCTGCATTTCTTTAGCGTGATACCAATGGGTGGTTGCCCGTCGACCGTCGAGCAATCCTGCCTCTGCGAGCACGAGTGCACCCGTGCAGATTGAAGCTATCCGCCGGCTTCGATAAAAAGCGGATCGAAGATAGTTCAACAATCCGGGCGTAGCTGCCGGGGCTGAAATGCTGCCCGCAACGATGAGGGTGTCGAACGTGCGGCGTTTGAATGACGAAGTCTGAATCTTGGATCCCAGCGAAGTGGCGACCGATCCGCCGTGCTCCGAGAGAAGCGTGACTTCGTACGCGTTCGATCCAATCTTCCAGTTTGCGGTTTCGAATACACTCGTCGCAGCCAAATTCATCGGAGAAAAAGCGGGATAGACGATGAAGCCAATTTTGTGCATCTGATTTCTTCGATTTTAATGTAAGCAACTCCGCGCTGTAAATGGCCGAAAAGGTTGCATATCCGACCGTCACGCCATCGTGTCCGAAACATCTGAATAGTGAAATTGAAGCATGAATGCATACAGCGGGACTCAAAGGAGAGGTATATGCAAATGAAAACAGACAAGGCAGGAGAAGTCACCGCACTGACGACGAGGACCAAGTTCGATGGGGTCCTAGTGACTATACGCTCGCGTAAGTCCTTCTTCGAGGTTACTCAGGCGATTGAGATGGCCCTGCCGCGCTTTCACATCCCCAAGCTCATGGAGTATGTGACGCATGGGGATCGCGCGGGTGTCGAAGCGTACGTCGACTCCACTTCCAAGCCCTTCTCAATCTTCTGGGATTTTGAACAGGGTTCCACAATGCGCCTTGCTGGGATTCCCATTGAGTCGAAGTTCTACCTCATCGGGAACGCTGTCATCGCCCGTGGCCTTTTCGAGTACAGCGGTGCCTCCGGTCTGGGCGCTCCTGTGCGCATCTGCGTTTCCCAGCGGGACGGGGAGCAGACACGGATCGATATGGACGATCAGTTGTCATTTTTCAGCAAATTCCCGGAGATGAAGCCGTCATCTGTGCCCGCTCTGCTCAACGAAAAGCTGACAAAGTTCTTCCAGGAGATCGCTGCATAGGAAGGCACGACGGGATCGCGTCCGCGGCTTGTGGCTGAGAGATTTTCTAAGTTCCCGAGTGCGCTGAACACTGGGGAAAAGTCGCGACAGCGCCCAGCGCGGCGATGTCGGTCAAGCACAGGGTACGCAGAGTGTGCCCGTTAACTGACGTGAAAGCAGAAAGAGAGGAAATACATGAAAAGTCCAGCGGCATTTGAGATGAACACCTGTGGAGATGACGACGGCTGGCGCTGCGCCAGACGAAGGTTACTTCAAAGATGGGCAACGTTGACGCGGAAGCTGCATCGCAAAGAGTTCTTCCCGAGGTTCGAATTGAAGCTAACTGTACTTTGTCTTTTCGCTGCGCTCACAGCGGGCGCTCAGAGCACGACTGAACACCTGCCTGTAACAGACGCTGAGAAAATTGCGGACGCCCTCAGGGCCGCACCAAACTTCATAACCGACGGCGCGACTATCGTGGATCATCCAGCCAGCAAGGGCGGCGAATTTCGAGTTCTCCGTCAGGGCACTACGGAATGGACCTGTATGCCGGGTCCACCACCCGGCTCCAAGCATGACGACCCGGGATGTTTCGACAGAGTTTTCTTTCAGTGGATAAAGGATGGCCTTGCCGGACGGCCGCAGCACATCGATAGACTTGGCGTTTCCTACATGTATATGGGTCAATGGGTGCCAGGCGCGTCCGGCGGGGAATTTCATGTGGGCCCACACATTATGGTGCTGACTCCTCATCCAGAAGATCTGCAGGGTTTCACTCGCGGTGGGCGGGACGGCACGTACGTCATACATTTGCCCGGCCCTGACCAGGCCGATAAATGGTTTTTGGTTATACCAATTCACCAAGCTGATAAGCAGTGACAGTGTGATGCATCTATCGTTCAACCACAATGAAATACCAATGAGAGGTACCGAAGGCGCTACGTGAGAAACGAAGATCGACAGGCTCAACTGCAAACGAAGGTGAGGACGTTTACGTGAAAGACAAATATAGGGCGGTGGAGGTATCTGAGCCGGGCGTGCTTCGAGTCGTGGAACGCGAAATCTCCGAGCCCAGACCTGGCCAAGTCCGAATTCGGGTGGAAGCATGCGGAATCTGTTACACCGATTCCGCCACGGTCACGGGCGCGTACCCGGGGCTGACACTTCCTCGCGTTCCTGGGCATGAAGTGGTCGGCCGCATTAAGGCCTTGGGCAGCGGAGTGTCCAAATGGAAAATCGGTCAACGTGTCGGTGTCGGCCTCATTGCCGGAGAAGACGGCGTGTGCGAACCGTGCCGGCGCGGAGACACCGTGAATTGTGAGAACCCAGTGGTATCGGGCGTAACCGTCGATGGAGGATATGCCGAAGTGATGATCGCTGAAGCTCGCGCCGTCGCTTCTGTTCCGGACGAACTCACATCCGCAGAGGCAGCCCCTCTCCTTTGCGCGGGCATTACGACCTACAACGCTCTTCGCAACGCCGGCTTGCGCGGTGGAGATCTGGTCGCCGTACAGGGCATTGGTGGCCTGGGGCATCTCGGTGTCCAGTTTGCGCGCCGCATGGGGTTCCACACCGTCGCAATCGGCCGCGGGCGGGAGAAGGAAAAGCTTGCGAAAGACTTGGGTGCGCACGTCCACATCGATACTTCTGCCGACAATCCCGCAACGGTACTGAAGCGTATGGGCGGGGCCAGAGCGATTCTCACAACAGCCACCAGTGGCGATGCAATGGGCCCACTCGTGTCCGGACTTGCAGTGCGCGGCAAACTCATCGTGGTTGGTGTGCCGCAGGATCCGATCCAATTGAATGCGTTCCCACTCGTCTTCGGAGGGCGCTCGGTTTACGGCTCGCTGACCGGAACGGCGATCGATCAAGAAGACACGCTTGCCTTCAGTGTCCTGGAGAATATCCGCCCGATGATCGAGACAGTTCCTTTAGAGCAGGCTGCGGATGCCTATGCTCGCATGATGCAAGGAAAAGCACGGTTCCGCATGGTGCTGCTTACAAAGGACGGAGTCGCCCAAAGTGCAAAGCCTGCAGCATAACAGGTGAAATCGGAGCCGAAGTTCCTGGAAATCAATTCATGAAGACAGGAGCCGAGTATGTCATCGAAACCAAAGAGAATTGAAAGTTTAGAGCCGCAAGCAACTTCCACCCAGGCGGAGACCGGAGAGGTTTCGGTGGGGAACGTGGGTGACGAGCAAGTTAGACTTCGCGCATACGAAATTTATCTCGAACGCGGTGAACGGCCGGGCCGTGAGTTGGACGATTGGCTCCAAGCCGAACGCGAACTTGAAAGTGAACCGCATTCACGGGCGCAGGAGGGCTAGGAGTTCATCGCCTCAAGGAGGTTATATGAATTCAGTTAAACGAATTCTTGGTTTACTGATACTTTCGGCGGTCCTGCTATTCGTGGGCGAAACGAATTTACGAAAGGCAACGTACGCGCAGATGACCGATCATGGTTCCACTACGGATCCCGGCGAGACAACCCAAGCAAAGATAGCACGGGCGATGTCAGCCGGACCGACAGACATCGCGAAGTCAGCAAACATCGTTGACACAGATGCGCGCGGCAACACCGTCGTGCTGCGCGAAGGAAACAACGGCTTCACATGTATGCCGGGAAACCCGAAAGTTGTTGGGGAATCGCCTATGTGTGTTGATGCTCCTTCCATGCAGTGGTTTGCTGATGCCAAGGCTCACAAACCGAAGCCGACCAATACGGTTCCTGGCATTACCTACATGCTGGCCGGCGCGACTCAGCGCAGCGATTCAGATCCCCACGACATGACGAGCATGCCCATAGAGGTGGGTCCCCACTGGATGATCATGTGGCCGTTTGACCCGAAGACCACCGGACTGCCGACCACACACAAGCCGACCGGCGCCTACATCATGTACGCCGGGTCGCCGTATGCCAACCTGCACATTATGGGGCGTCCCTGAAGCGAGGAGAGCAGCAATGAAGGGGATTTGGATCGAAGCATCACGGCGAGCGCTCATAGCACGACTCCGCGCTAATAACCGCTGAGTGAGTGATGCAATGTTGGAGTCTCTTGACAACCCGATCTGGTTCGCGCTGACGACGGAACACCGGAGCCTTGCCTGCTCGCACGGTTGTGCGCGACGATATCTGCCGGATGTTTCACCGCTGGCAGCTTTGCTTCATCCCACGAGTAACGCATTCGCCGATTTACAACGGCTGATCGGTCCCGGCGAACGCGTCGCGCTCTTTACCGCAAGTCCCCTCGATGTGCCCGGTGGATGGCTCGTCGACCGTTCTCGGTGGATCGATCAGATGATTTGCGAGGCTTCGCTCGAACCTCCACATTTATCGCCGGTTGCACTAGGCACAACCGATGTTCCCGAAATGCTGGCGCTCGCCGCTGCCACCGAGCCCGGCCCGTTCCTTACACAAACGATCCTGATGGGAAGCTATTTCGGGATACGCGCGAGCGATGGGCGATTGGTCGCGATGGCTGGCGAGCGATTACAATCCCCTGCATTTTCGGAAATCAGCGCGGTGTGCACTCATCCCGAATTTCGCGGCCGTGGATATGCGCGGGCCCTCGTAACGTTCCTTACAGCCCAGATTCTGGCAGCGGGAAAGACTCCTTTTCTTCACGTCAAGTCTGAGAATGGCGCAAAAGTGGTTTATCACAAAATTGGATTCCGTTTACGTGCCGCAATGTACCTGACCGTGATTTCCGTTTGCTGAAGGCGAGTTCGAAAGGAATTGACAGTGGTGACGGCTAAAAGCCCCGTGTACAAGTTGAACAATGGAATTGAGATGCCCGCGCTCGGACTCGGCGTGTTTCGTAGTGAGCCGGAGAAGACAGTACCTGCGGTGAGGTCGGCGGTCGCAGATGGATACCGGTTCATCGATACGGCCGCGGCCTACATGAATGAGCGGCAGGTTGGAGAAGGCGTCCGTTCTTCCGGCATCTCTCGCGGAGAGATATTCGTAACGACCAAGCTCTGGATAAGCGACTATGGCTACGACCAAACTTTCCATGCTTTCGATCAAAGCCTTCGCAAGCTTGGGCTTGATTTCCTCGACTTGTATCTGCTTCATTGGCCGGTTCCTTCCACCTTCGAGGCAACTGTTGACTCCTACAAGGCCGCGATGAAGCTTCTCGCGGACGGCCGCGTTCGGGCGATCGGCGTGTGCAACTTCAGGGCTAACGATCTCGACAAGCTCATAGAGCAAACCGGGCATACTCCTGCGGTGAATCAGGTGGAACTCCACCCGTTCTTCAATCAACGTGAACTTCGTAAGGCCGATGAAAAGCGCGGGATCATCACCCAGGCGTGGTCTCCCATTGGCGGCGTCAAGCGCTACGGCGCAAAGGCCTCGACGGAGGGGGCGCAAGACCCTCTCTTACATCCGACAATCGTTCTGCTCGCGAAGAAGTACGGAAAGACTCCTGCACAAATTATCCTGCGCTGGCAGATCGAGTTGGGCACTTCTCCCATTCCGAAATCCGTGCGCTCGGAACGAATTGCGAGAACATCCACATCTTCGACTTCGCGCTTACGTCCGAGGAGGTTCAAGCAATCAACGCGCTCGATACCGGCGAGCGTGGCGGACCAGACCCGGAGCAAGTGAATCCTCAAACCTTTTCGATAACCATTCAGGACTAGATCCTCTCCCAAGATGTCCAGCGATCTCATCATGAGAGCAATACAGATTTATTTTTGGCGATGCCAGGAGCGATGACGATGAACCACCGTGAGATTGAGGCGAATGGAATTTCCCTTCATTTCGTAGAGGAGGGTCAGGGACCCGCAGTTATCTTTTGCCACGGCTTCCCGGCGATCTGGTCGAGTTGGAAGGCTCAGATGGAAGGAGTAGCTAGAGCGGGTTTTATGGCCATCGCCCTCGACATGCGTGGTTACGGAGGAAGTTCTGCTCCTGTGGAAGCAGAAGCCTATACGCCGTACCAAACGGTTGGTGACCTCGTGGCGATACTCGATGCGGCCGGCGTTGCGACTGCATTCGTCGTTGGCCACGACTTCGGTGCCAGCATCGCATGGAACGCTGCGATGATGCGTCCCGATCGCTTCACTGCGGTGTGCGGCATGAGCGTCCCGTTTCGGCAGCCGGGTGGCCCCAGCTTCCTGGACAAGCTCCGCGCCGCTGGAAAAAACCAGTTCTACTGGTTCGACATGATGAGGCCGGAGTCGGATCAGGCCTGGGCGGACGCAGCGGTTTCAGTTCCTGGGATGATGTACTGGACTTCTGGCGAGGCACCGGACGCAAGCCGATGGAATCCCTTCGATCCATCACGCGGGCTGTTGCGCCCCGCACCCGTGGTTCCGCGAACGATCGATTCGACCTATATCAATGATGCGGTTGCGGCCTTCACACGCACTGGATTCCATGGAGCGCTGAACTACTACCGTGCGATCGACCCTTTCACACGTAACTGGGCCGCCTTCGCAGAGGCCAAAATTCGGCAGCCATCCATGTTTCTGGCAGGCACACTTGACGGGCTGAACGTCGAAGCGCAGCCAAGCCTTGAGTCGATGCGCAGTAACCTCACCGATCTTCGTAGCTTCACCGTGTTGGACGGCGTCGGGCATTGGCCACAATTAGAAGCCCCGGATGCAACGAACGCGGCGCTGCTCGCATTTCTACGGAGCTTGTGAACTGTGGCAGCCGAACTCCCAAATGAAGTCTGGGCGCAGATCAGTCTTCAGAAGTTGGCTTCCCTCCAGCGATTGGTTGGTCAATGCTGGCGCGTTTATCGATACTAATCCGACCGACGAACCGAAAACTACCTGACTGCCGCGGCACGGTGAAATTGTCTTCTCTGAAGTTCGATTCCTCTTCGCGTTTTCTGGTCAGCGAACGCTATGCTAGCGCCCATGATGTCTCTTAGCGACTTTAGGAGCGGGGTTCCGCAAAAGCCGTGCTACGGTCTTTAGGATTTCGCGCGAAAGGTACTCGTCTGATACTGCGCGAGCCACGCCGATGGCGCCGACGAGCGCGCAATAGGTCATTATTGCTCGCGATCTTGCGGTGCCCTTGTCCTTCTCACTCGCGCCACGAAGCAAAGTCGCGACTAACTGAATGCTTTCTTAAGCCTCCTGAGTGACGAGGTTCCGTGCCGTCGTCGCTGACGATCATCTTACATGTGGCTGTCGATGAAGCGCAGGGTGCGGCCCCAAGCGATTTGAGCTGCTTCGGGGGCAAAGCTATCGCGTTCGTCGCACTGGAAGCCGTGACCAGCGTTATAGGTGTAGACGTCGACCGACGGCTGCTTCGACTTGATCGTCTCGACGTCGCTCATCGGGATGTGAGCGTCCAACTCACCGAAATGCAGCATGGTCGGGACTTTCGGGGACTGATCGGCCATCTTGACGATCTGGCCGCCGTAATAGCCGACCGCCACCGAGAAGCCCGGCAGATTGGTCGCCGCGCCATAGGTCAGCGTTCCGCCGAGGCAGAAGCCGGTGACCGCGATCTTGCCGACATCGGCGATCGCCTCGCGTGCGGCAGCGACATCCAACATCCAGGCCTGCATTGGTGGATTGGCGACAAAGCGCATTGCGCCTTGCACTTCTTCCGGCGAATAGCCGGATTCGAACCCCGTTTCAATGCGATCGAACAGGGCCGGCGCAATCGCGACGTAGCCGAGCGCAGCAAAACGGTCAGCGACTGAGCGGATGTGATGATTAACGCCGAAGATTTCCTGAATGACGACGATGCCGCCCTTGGGCGTCCCCGCCGGATCGGCGCGATAGGCGCCGAACTTGTGACCGTCGCTGGCGGTCAATTTGAGGTGCGTTCCCATGGATGGACTCCTTTGGTTTTGAGGAACATTCAGCGCGCCGGGAGCGGTTGCAGGGGTGGGGTGTTGCCTCCAGGAGTGGCGTCCTCAGCCGTATTGCTCAACATGTCTAAGGTAATGTAGACGCCGCTGGCCGCGATCAGATCGACGATTTGCTGGTCGCTGAAAAGTTCGCGCGCTTTTTTGAATGTGGCGTCGCTTACCACGTGATCCTTCGCCAGGTCCATGCAGAGATCGTACGCGGCGGCTTCGTCCGGTTGCATGGACGCCGGGCGCTTTCCTACCTTTAAATCATCGGCTATCGCTTGCGGCAGCCTGGCCTTGAGCGCGAGCGGGTAGTGAGCGGTCCACGCCACTTGCGAAGTCCACAGCCGCGCCTGGATCAGGATCGCAAACTCGTTCAGCTTGCGCGGGACGGAAGTGTTGAAACGCAGGTAATCGAGCATGGCAAACATGCGCTGGCCCATGACCGGGCTGCGCAACATCATATTGAAGGGACCCGAAATCCCGATGCTCGTGACTTTCAGGACCTCATCCGCAAACGGCCGCTGCTGATCGTTCAATTGCTCCAATTTTAATAACGGGAACCGTTGTTCCTTATCTGCAAAATGCATCTGTCACCTCCGGCATCATGAGCGCTAAACCAATTCCAACCGTGCCTTGAATCCTCTCCCGGCATTTGTCTCCGAGCGGCAGCATATATCCGGTCGCGCTGGGATGTAATCTCTCGGCATATTTCACTTTTTCAGCTTTAAACTTTCCCGTGCTGAACTGAGTAGTTCGTCGGAGAGTGTCGGATCACTTTTTTTCACGGCACGGGACAGTATCATTGCGCCCACTAAGCCACTAAACAAAGCTATAGCATGTTGCCTTGCTTCCTGCTCGTCTCCAGCCATTTGCGCGGCGATTATATCGAGATAGGTTTCAAGGCCTTTGACGAAAGCAGTTTGAACGGTTTTTCCATTTCGCGCGGCATCGACGGACAAGGCTGACGCTGGGCATCCTCCAGATTTAGTGTCGCGATGCGCAGGGCTAAGATATTGCGTGACGAACGATGAAAGCGATTCTTGTGGATGTTTTCCGGATGCGAGCTTTTCCGATAAATCACTTGCGACGGCATCGAATGCAGAAGCAACAGCTTCTGCCGCCAACGCATCTTTGGATTTAAAGTGGTTGTAGAATCCGCCATGCGTAAAGCCGGATTCCTTCATGATGTCGGCGACGGAAACATTTTCCATGCCGTGCAATCTGAACATCCGCGATGCAGTTTCGACAATGAGATGCCGATTTTGTTCGGCTTGATCTTTGGTTAAACGCAATCGTTACGCTCCTTCTA
>Ga0207053_10323_pt1 | contig 11461 bp, 13 predicted proteins | sample Alteio_BWMinCont_59_FD_153290 | JGI IMG/M metagenome (GOLD analysis project Ga0207053, IMG submission 153290) | Enriched cells from forest soil in Barre Woods Harvard Forest LTER site, Petersham, Massachusetts, United States -... | ecosystem: Environmental > Terrestrial > Soil > Temperate forest >...
CATGCAAATAGAGCCATAGCCACCAGGAGGCAGGCAAATATTCCAAGCAGCTTACTAATTGAAATGAACAAGTTCTATCTCCAGTAAACAGCCCTATTCCAAGTCCTAGTTAATACTGTGTGTACGATGGCGTTTAGACATCCAAGAATCATTATAGAAAGAAATATTACATGCATTGAAAAAGTAGAGCGGGCAGTTTGCATTAGATAACCAAGCCCAATCTGCGAACCAAGCAATTCAGAAGCTATCACCACACCGATGGCCGTGGATAGAGAAAATCTAACTGTTGGCAATAATGTTTCCATGAGCCTTGGTAATACATACTCTTTAGTTAATGAGCGTGGAGAAATCCCAAAACTTTTGAAAAGAATTTTATGCTTTTCAGGCATATCGTTCAAAGCTTGATAAGTCGCTACGGCAATATTGAAAGCTATTCCTGTAACCACCATTAATATCCTACCTGTTTCTGAAAAGCCAAACCATAAAATAAAAAATGGTACTATTGCTATGGCGGGGACGGAACGCATTGCATCAATAGCAGGATTGATGAGTTTAGCCAAAAGTTTTGAATTGTAGATGCATATGCCCAGGATGATTCCAGCTAGAGTGCCTGCTAAAAAACCAAATACTAAGCGTGCAGCAGTAAAAGAGGTGTGTATGAGCAGGTTCGGATCAATTTCACTTGCTGCCCTGATTACATCGATGGGCGAAGGTAGGTAACGGTCACTGATATGTCCGAAATACTTCAGGCTGATCCAAATCGCTGGCACAAGTACAAAACCAATAGCTGGCACCATGTAAGACGCAAATTTGGCTGGCTTTGATTTTTGTTGGTTAGTTGTATTTTGCATAACTTATATTTTTTAGCTAACTAAGTCTTTCTAGGCTAGTTATTGGGAACAGTCCATCGAATTGAAAAACATTAGCTTGCTTAATCATATCTAGATCGTCGCGGTGGTGATTGGACATAACCAAGTTTATTCCTTGCATAAATTCTCCTTGTAAGAACGGTACGACCAGTCCAATATGCTTTTCGTCTAAGAAATTAAAGGGTTCATCCAAATATAAGAACTGCGGTCTAAAAACAATAGCTCTGAATAACTCAATCAGTCTTCTTTGCCCATAAGACATACGGCAAGCCTTTTGATCGACAAAATCTGTAATCAATTTGTACATAGGATGCTGCTTGAAATGTTCCGGTTTGAGCCTAGTCAAAATACTAATGTTTTCTGTTCCCGTTAACCACGGGAACAAGCTATCTTCTTGAAGCACCAGGCAGCTATTATTTGTCGGTGGTATGACTGTTGCTTTATCTAGTATTAAATTTCCCGATAAAAGCTTCAGTAAAGTCGTTTTGCCGCAACCAGAAGGTCCACGCAATACCACAGTTGCCCGATCCGATTGGAGGGAAAACTTGCGAAAAACCTCTAGGTTTTTATATGAATAAAATAGACCATCAATAATAATATTCTTCGACCTAGTAAGATTAGTTTGACTGAGAATAGGCATTTTAAAAGATTACTCAAAGGAATTTTAAACACTTTGCTCTGTGTGTAGACATCTGACAATTTCAGTGTGTAAGTCCATATATTGACATGCGATCGACCGGCTATCATTAAATCCGTCTAACCAATAGTCAGTCGCACTACTTTTCAAAGGATCATGTTAAAGATCAACAAATATATGCAAACAAATATTTTTATTTTTCATGGCACCGAAGGCTATCCAGAAGAAAACTGGTTCCCTTGGCTAAAAGCAGAAATGGAGCAGGAGGACTATAGTGTTTTTGTGCCGCAGTTTCCATCACCGCCTTGCGAGTTACCAAAAATATCAGAGTGGTTTGATGTTTTAAAAACCTACGAACGATACATCGACGAAAATACAATTTTAGTTGGCCACAGTTTGGGTGGTGTTTTTACTTTACGCATACTAGAAAAATTAGATCATTCAATACAAGCTGCTGTTTTTGTTGGTACCCCAATTGGTCTTAGACAACCTGGATATTTTGATCATGTTAAAAGCTTTAGCGGATTTGATTTTAATTGGCAAAAAATCAAAAACAATGCCAAGCATTTCATTGTTTTTCATTCAGATAATGATCCTTATGTAGGACTTGAGAATGGTGAGGCATTGTCAAAAAAACTTGGTGTTGAACTTTCTTTTATTCCAAATGCTGGGCATTTTAACGAAAAAGCTGGGTATACAAAATTTGAAGAATTGAAGAAAAAGATAATGGTATTTTAGATGTCTAAAAAAGTAATTCAATTGAGTTGGAATGATTTTCGTAGCGCCTGTATTCAACTAGCGGCTACAATCCGTAGCTCAAACTTTCAGCCTGACATACTTGTTGCCGTTGCCCGTGGTGGGTGGATACCTACCAGATACCTTTCTGACATACTTGATGTCAAAAAAATTGCAAGCATAGGGCTCATGTACAGTGATGCACAGCGGAACACATTAGTGACGTATTCAATTCCTGATCCAATCACCAAAGGAGCTGACTTGTTGCTCATCGAAGACTTTTTAGAAACTGGTGTCAGCCTCATAAACGCACGGGATATTTTAAATAAACTTGGTGCTAATGTGAGGACTGCTTCTTTATATTATCAAGCTGGTACCGCGATATTGCCAGACTACAGTATTGGATCTATAGATAGCAAACTAGTATTTCCTTGGGAAAATTCTTCAACTTAAGTGTAGTCCGTTTCTATGATTGAGTACAAATCGCTATCACGCCAAGCACCCCGTACCAATTTATGACTGCGTAGATGTCCTTCCTGTATCATTCCAACCTTTTTTAAAATGTTTGCCGATGCTTTATTGGTAGGATCAACAGTAGCGTTTATTTTATGTAGTTCGAGTTGAGAAAAGCCAAATGACAATAGTGCTTTCGCCGTTTCTGTTCCAATACCTTTACCCCACCAATTTTTATTTAAGCAATAACCAATTCAGCCCTCTCTACTCTTTTTGTCAGAGATATGGACACCACCTGCTCCTATAAGTTCATTGGTCTGCAAAAAAATAACGGCTAGCTCAAAATCTACTCTTGGCTGAATGGTGGCAGACCTAATTGCATCACTTACAAAAGTTTTTGTCTCATCTATACTATTAGGACCCCAATCCATATGACGCACAACTTCCACATCACAACCATAGGTATGAACCGCCTCCCAATCATTAGGCTGGAAATCACGTAAAGCGATTCTATCTGTTTTGATCTGCAAAGGAATTTTGACCATATAAATATCAAATCAACAGTTAGCTATATGAAATCATTAATATGGGTGTGGAGAGTACCCATAACACAGTGCTTTAACCAGCGGATTGTGTATTACTAATAAACCTGTCACGGATACTTTCTATATCAGCAGCCATGGAGCGTATAGTTTCTGGCGAAAATATTTTGAGCATGCAATACCAAGCTATACCAACAGTCACTAAAGTGATAAATACATAGGGAAGATATTTAGCCACTCCCACAGCATTGGCATCAACATTACCAACAAGTGCCAAACACATTGTGCTGAAAGCTAAAATGGCAATTAATAGATCACGTAATTCTAGAGTCTTGAGTTGATATAGATAAACGGGAGCAGCTATTGAAACTAAAGCATAAGCTGAAATAAAACCGTAGGCAGAAAGCGTGCCAGTCCAGGCAACAATATCCATAAGACTGAAATTCCATGAATATAAAAGTAGCGCTGGCAATGTACCTAATATGGTGGCAACAATTATAGCCACATGGGGAGTGCGGTTCCTTTCGTGTGCCTGGCTAAAGCTAGAGTGGAAAAGGCCATGATGCCCCATCATAAACATCAGTCGAGATGTGACATTAATACACGCCAAAGTACAAGCAAACAAACTTATTACCACTCCACAGCCAAGAACTAATCCCAAAGATGGCACACCATCAAGAGCAGCTAAATTAATAAGTGGAGTTCCACATTTTTCAAAATGTATAGCGCTTCCAGAGAAACCAAGGATCATTATATATGCGCAAATTATAAATAGTGTACCTGACCACAGTCCACTACGAATTATCGCTTTTGGAATGTTTTTCAAAGGATCTTTTGCCTCTGAACCTAATGAGGCTGCACTTTCAAAACCAGTAAAACCAAAAATCGCAAAAACAAGACCAAGAGAAAGGGATTGCGCCGACACGCCAGTAAGCTTAATCTGTGACCAGTCTAATACATGCCCTCTATGCCAGAGTGTAATACCCATAAGAATTGAAATTAATGAGATTGAACAAACTTCTAAGATAAGCATAAGCAAGGAAGATATTTTGATATCACGCCAGGCTATATAACACGCAATAGTAGCACAAATAAGTACTAGTACTGTCGGCGCAATAGATAAGTGTAGTATTTCTTTCACCAGAGGAACAGCGTAAAGAGCAAACTGACTTTCCACAGAAGAAATCACAACTATATACCCGCAAAGAAACAACCAACCGGTCAATATGCCCACCCCAGGACCCAGTCCAATTGCCACGTAACTATAGATAGAACCTGGAGAGGTAGAGCGAGATGCAAATTGATTTATGTTTGCACCCACAAGCACAATACCAATTGTGGCTATAACATACGCAAGCCAGGTACCATTACCAGCCAAACCAAAAACAAGCGGAATCAGAATTGCTGGCGTAGAGGTAGGCGCCAAAGCACTTACTGATTGAGCTAAAGTATGGAAATCCCCTAATACTTCAGGACGTAACCCATAAGTAAAAGGCACAGATAAACGGCTTTCATCCAATTGTGCGATTGAAGATTTGACCTTAACCGGATTACCCATAATGTTTTATAAGACTTCCTTAGACCGACACCAGCAAGCCACTGAACCCAGATGATAGCAAATAGAAACAGTTCCGTCAGTGCGGAAATTACGCAAATGAGCTAATTGTATTGTAAAATCAGCAACTTTGACCACATAAGAGCCTAAATTTCTATTTCAAATTTCCAATTCGTGGTAATGAGCATTAGATTGATACTGATTTTTGCTTTAGAAAGCACACATAGATATATTAAGGAATCTCAGGCATTCCTTTTACGAAATATAAGTTTTTTTCCGCTTCGGGCAAACGTTGTACATAAAGAATTCCATCCAAGTGATCGATTTCATGCTGGAGTAACATAGCAAATTCATCTGACGCTGTGATTGTAAATGGCAAGCCTTTTTCATTTAACGCATTGATAGTAACTGATTTATAGCGCGGCACATTGCCTCGATAATCAAAAAAACTCAAACACCCCTCTCTTATTGGGATTTTTTCTGGTGAATGTTCCACAATTTCAGGGTTGATAAGAACATGCCTGGCTTCACCGTATTCCACAATATTTATTCTTACTAGATGGGCAATTTGAGGCGCTGCAACACCGTGACCTCGTTTGAAATCATATAATTTTCTGATCTCTGCCAAAGTATCAGACAAATCAGAAATAATTTCTCTCACTTGGTCAATATTGTCTACAGGCTTGCAGACTTTTTCTAAAAGAGGATTTCCGCGCTTGATAATTGAACGCTGCATGTTTTACCTTAATGTAAGCAGATCTTCAAAGAAGCCACCATATTGCTCCTGTGGATGAACAAGATGAATTTCTAATATCCAATGATGTTTTTTGCCATCTTTTGCCAAAGTATTCATAGCAATGTTATTTAACGGACTTATTCTATATTCTGGCAAATCTCCATATCTTTGCTTATGAGAGAATTCACCAACGATATGCCCTGCATGATTATTACCAAATTTCCAGCCAGCTTGTTCTGTTAGTTCTATGACTTTACACCAAAGATCAGCCCCTTTCATGTTGGGTTGCTGTAAATAAAATTCCTTGCATGCAGAGAAGATGCGTTCGAGATCCGCTATAAGTCTTTCCTTTTCAGAATCTTGTCCAAGCAAATAGGTTTTGCCTATATCGCCTTCAAATTCGTCAAATACAGGACCAAGGTCCAGATAAACTAAATCGCCATCTTGCAAAACACGATCCGGCGGATTTGCATTATAAGCAAGAACAGTATTAACGCCCGCACGAACAATTCTTGTATGCCAATGCTTTTTGGTGCCAAATAAATCAAATGCTAATTGATAAATCTTTTCGGTAATCTCACTTTCGCTGACTCCAACAGTAATGAAGTTTTTATTTTTGATGACAGCAAGAAGTTGTTTAGCCTTGTTTTGAGCATCCAATAATCCTTTGTCTAAATCAGAAATCATCACAGTTTCCATAATATTATTCATCCTTTGGTTGTTTGTAGAGACGATTCTTTTACTGGTAATTGCATAAAATCATCCATCAATTTAAATAGAATTGGACGAACTGATGTTGCTTGTGAAAGATTGTCTTTTATTTGAGAAGCAGTTTGCACAAAGGGTTTAGGCAATTCAGGTGGATTATTTTCTATAAAACCAAGAATATCGTCCGCACTAACTTCAAAATGGAATTGTATGCCAAGTATATTAGATCCAATTGCAAATATTTGCTGTTCACAAGCCTCTGAGCGAAATAATTGATAAGCTCCATCAGGCAAATCAAAGGTCAACTCATGCCAATGAAACACACACAAGGAATCGGGAAGACAATTAGTTAAAGATACATGCTTAGCATCGCTCGTTTTTTCAATATTAAACCAACCGATTTCCTTATGCTTATTGGGATAAACTCTGGCACCAAGAACCGATGCTATTAATTGTGCCCCCAGGCACATTCCTAGTACCTTTTTGTCAGCTTCTATTGCTTGCCGGATAAATGCTTTTTCTTTAGATAGCCAGGGATATTGTGCTTCATCATTTACACTCATCGGTCCGCCCATAATTACAAGCAAATCAAAGTCTGATATTTCTGGTAATGTCCACTCTTTATTAAAGAATTTAGTTCTCGTAATAGATAACTTATTTAGGTTAGCCCAGCTTTCTATTGTGCCTGGACCCAAAAAAGACGCATGCTGCAAAATATGTATTTTTCTTGGCATAAAAAAGCATTCTCCCCAACCATTATCTAATGGAATTTATCGAGCTGAATCAATTTATTAACTCATCGTTATTGAAAAAAATATATATCAAATCTTATTAGAAGTCAAAGATCTGGTTTTTATAGATATAATAACTATGACTTATAGATAAATACAGGACAAATGAACTTGGAATTGCGGCATCTGCGATATTTTGTAGCCATTGCACCTGAGGGTGTAGAAGAAGAACGCAGGCTATTTTACACGGCGATAACTCGTCCTAAAAATCATCTGCATATATGCTACCCGGTAAAACTCAGCGGCTACACCGAAAATATTATTCAAAGACCTTCCAGGTTTATATCAGAAATTCCGCCTGAGTTATTTGAAAAATGGGATGTCTCTGTTCAGCAACCAACCAAAGTAGTAGCATGAGTAGGAAGTAGAGAAATAATATGGGGCTAGAAAAATGAAACATAGTAATGCCAAGGCCGCAATACACAGCGTTCGGAAAAAAGAACCAGGAGTAAATAAAATGAAAAATATGAGTAAAGATCACACTCTTATAAATGGGCACGTGACAGAAAATTTGTATAGTGCTCATCAGGAAAGATGCATATATGATAAATAAAGTACATAAGAATGAAGAAGAGGATCAACCACAAAAAAAGCCCGATAGTTTATCCGCCAATTTCAATGGTCAAGCTAAAGAAACTAAAGATTTATGGAAATCTGCTGCCTTTCGCAAAGGTTATGAAGTAGGCATCGATCACACTAGATTAAGTAGGTTAAGCAAAGGACTATGCATAAATATTGATGATTTATGCGAGTTTGGGTTATGTTTGGAAGAGTCAGCGGTGCCCAACAATGAAAAGATAGCATCTAAGCTACAAGAGAACTTTGAAGTTCTTGAAAATCTTGATAATAAATATACCAAGGCTAATAACAAAAGCAATCTAATGCACCATATAAAGGAAGAGTTGATTAACTGCATTAGCGCACTATCACAAGTAGAAAAGTTATTAGACGAGACAAGCTCAGTAGCAAAAAAAGAAAATGATTTAACGGATCTGATTAATCTACTCAAGGAACAATTGACGATAATAATTACAGATCTTCGAGAACTCATCACTACTACCGATGATTCTAACAACAATGTTGAACTCAAAATCAAACAAAAGAGATTAAAACAAATAAGAGAGAAGATAATCAGGAATGTTATAACGTTGGATTCTCTTTGTGAATCCATTCGAGATCTAGGACCGCCAATTACCAATGAATGGATAAATGAAATACTTAGCCAGCTGTGCAAGTATTCTAGAGATCTAGAAGAAATAAGCATGACTGTAGCGGGGTTAGGACTGCAATTGCGCCATGGTCAATTTTTTAAGAGTGCACAAGAGGTATTTGCTGATAGTATTCCGCGAGTTAACGATTTTGTTTGTCTGTGTGAGTATGCTGATTTATATTCAAATTGTCGTGTACTTAGGCGGTTAGTAGCAACTTATTGTGAGTTGAATGAAGATGTTCTAGGGTTGGATAAGTATGAAAAGCCCTGGCCCGATGGATTATTCAACTTTCAGAAAGAACCGTATTACCTGCTAAGTGAATATGATTAATAGAATAGTCCAATATTAAAGTAAAGACATTGTTCTAGGGGTAATCAACTGCTCCTTTGCTACTGGCAACTTAATCCCCGCTGGATATTAGCTTAAATCAATCAACCGTAAGTCACGTGCTCCTTCTGTAAACCATAGCTTGATAATCTAAATAGCGTTAATATAAAATCTATCTTGGCTTAGATTTTTTCAGAGGGGCCACAAACGGGGCCACAATCATGAAGTCTAAACTCAAAAATCCCACCAGGGTCATTAGCTCAACGGTAGAGCAGTTGCCTCTTAAGCAATTGGTTGAAGGTTCGAATCCTTCATGACCCAAGGTTTTCAACGAGTTTTATAGAACCAACAATCAAGACGGCTGCTTATTGATCAGAGTCTTGGGCCGAACGAATCATAAAATAAGCTATCGGACCATAAATCAGGCACAATATCAGCAACACTACACCAGGCGCTATAAGTAAGAATTTGTGGCCAACCGTCCGGAAAATAAGATGCCTAATCAAGATTTCCAAAGCATGATGCGGCATATGAATCTCCTCAATAGATGTGCATTTTATCATCATTGCAGATTCATTGGTGATGTAACACAACTGCGCATAATGAGTGGAATGAAAAAGCAACAAAGAATTATTACCTATGTTCTATGCATAACGTTCCTGTCTGGCATAATTAGCCTTTTCATTACCACGCCTTGGTTAGCTGTTTCTGTCAATTACTTGGTTAACTATGTAAGGCCAACAACCAAACCCAAAATTATGCTCTGGGCCTGGGAACGTCCAGAAACATTATCTTGCCTGGATAGCAATAAGATAGGCGTGGCATTTTATGCCGGCACAATCAATCTCATCGCCAATGATTTTTATTTTCAACCCCGCCTTCAGCCGCTTGTAATTCCAAAATCGGTTTACCTAGAAGCTGTATTTCGCATCAATAATAAAACAGGAAGCAATCCACAATTATCAAACTCAGCCACGCATAACCTGCTTGCCACAATTACCAAAATTGCTGCCCGTCCTGGTATTAAGTCCATCCAAATCGATTACGATGCTAAAGAAACCGAGCGGCCTTTTTACCGTAATCTACTTGTACAGCTTAGAGCAGCATTGCCACCGCAATTACCACTGTCTATGACCGCTTTAGCCTCCTGGTGCCTTGGCGACAACTGGCTAACGAATCTGCCAGTAGACGAGATAGCACCCATGCTCTTTGACATGGGTGCCGGCCGGCAGGACGTGCTTTCCTTTATCAAATTTGCTAAACTGCAACAGATTAGCCTTTTACAAAAATGTGTTGGTCTATCGACAACAGAGCCGAATGTAATAGATGTACTCCAACAGCGATTTACAAATTGTCCCCAGCGAATTTATTTTTTCTCCGTCCAACCGTGGAATTTAAATAGAATAGAAACTGCTAAAACAAAGACACAAACATGGCTCTAAAATATCGTCGGTTAACAATATTGCTATTGGCTTTGATTTTCTCTGTGCAGCCAATATTACCTTGTTATGCCTGTGGACCATTTTTTCCGGAGGCAGTATTTGCTTATTCAAATCATCCTGATTTGCCACTTAAAAAATTTGCTCAAGGCGATCTGGGTATTTTGCAGCCAAGTTTAGCCATATCTTACCTGGTTGTTGCTTATCGTTATCTCACTAATAATCCACTCAATGCTGCCGAGCAAAATGCAGTCATAGCTCTTTGGCACAAGCGCTTGTTTGACTCCTATGACGATGAGCACCAGATGGTCAAACCATGGTTGACTATTCGCAATACCGTACCGGGCACCAAGAAATTGTCAGTCAATGATTTTTCAATCTATAAATATTCGGACGAAACATATCAAGAATACACATACTGCACGCCATCTGCGTTTATTACCGCCATCAATACTTTAAAAGCGCGTATAGTTAAATATGGTATCAACGGCCCGCAGGTAAAATTTTGGTTAGTCAATCAAGATAGAGTATTCCAAAACTGTAGTACTAACAGGACAAAAAGTGTTGTTCTGCCTCAGCCGCCGGCAGCTGAGGCAGATAATTTAAGTAAAGCTGACTATGCTTATCAGGTTGCTGCTGCTAATTTTTATGCTGAAAATTATGACCTGGCGCGCTCGCAGTTTGATCAAATCGCCCAAAATTCTCAATCGCCCTGGCAAAAATTGTCTGCCTATATGGTTGCCAGAACAACTTTTTTGCAAAACATAGGCATACCTGAAAAACCAGACAGAGAAAAACCAGATGCGCAAGCAGTGGCTAAAGAAACTGAAAAGCAAATGCAGACAGAAGAATATCTGCAGAAACTTTTAAACGACCATACTCTTGCTGAGTATCAAGATGACATTAAAATACTTCTCAATGTCTTAGAATTTAAACTGCATCCAATGCAACGTTATCACCAATTAGTCCACGCTGTATTGCAGCCCAATTCCGGAAAAACACTCCAACCCGATTTGGACGACTACACCATCAGGCTCGATTCGTTCCTGGCTAGCCCTGATTCTCAACCAAACTCAGCCAGAACGCAGCCAAACATCAAACAAATGCGTGATGAAGCTATTAAAGATAATTTGACAGACTGGCTTTTTAGCTTTGCGGCTAATAACGATGAAGCTAGCGCGCTAAAAAAATGGCAAGCGAGTAAATTATTACCATGGTTAATAGCCGCTCTGGCCCAGTCAACTGAAAATAATCCTGCCCTACCGCAACTACTATCAGCCGCTGAGAAAATACCGGCAACTTCTCCCGCGTACCTGACCGTACAATATTATGCTATTGCTGCCCTAATCAAAAACCACCAAGATAAGCAAGCCCGGCAAAAACTAGACCATCTTCTCAGCCAGCATCTTTCCTCTACGGCTCCTTCTGCCCACAATATGTTGCTTGCTCAACGGCAAA